>Ga0310124_10002805_pt1 | contig 11882 bp, 9 predicted proteins | sample CB11b_AW_Bot5_MG_FD_203507 | JGI IMG/M metagenome (GOLD analysis project Ga0310124, IMG submission 203507) | Marine microbial communities from Western Arctic Ocean, Canada - CB11b_AW_Bot5 | ecosystem: Environmental > Aquatic > Marine > Oceanic | place: Canada: Western Arctic Ocean | collected...
CTGCCGTAGCTGCTCGGCGGTGGATGTCAGTCCGTCAGGGGGCTGATCGCCCGGTCCAGCGGGCAGTCGCTTACCAACCAGAGCGGCTATCGCCAGGTCCAGAGTGGACTCCATCACCACCCTTTCGGATGTGGCGAGTATCACCTGCTTAAGCTCCGGAAAGCGCACTGCTGCAGACTGAAGGTACAGGGGCTCCACGTAGAGGATAGACCCCTCGATGGGAATTACAAGCAGATTGCCACGGATACAGCTGGCCTCTCCCGTACAGAGCAGGGCGAATTTCTGCTTGATATCGAAGTCCTGGTTAATACGTGCCTCCACCTGATTGGGGCCGTCTATCTGCGCACCCCTAGGGAATGAGAAGGCCACCAGCTCCCCATATGCGTCTCCATCCATACGCGCCGCCAGCCAGGACACCATACGGGGCTTATCCGCAGTAGGCCAGGGTGTGAATGGCAGGATGAGAACGAACTCCGCCTCCGGGGACTCCGCCTCCGGCAAGGGAAGCTTCATGATGACGTAGTAGGGAGCAACCGGCCGGGTATCGCCCAGGAACTCCTCCTCCGGAACGTCCCACTGATCCGCCTTGTTGAAGAACTGGTTAGGGTCCTGCATGTGGTATTGGAGATATATCTCCGCCTGGACCGAGAAGAAGTCCTCCGGATAGCGTACGTGGTCACGGAGGGAGTCCGGCATTTCATCCAGCGGTTTAAAGAGCGTGGGGAATATGTCGCTATAGGTCTGGATCACCGGGTCATCGGGATCGGCGATATAGAAGTCCATTGTGCCGTGAAACGCGTCCACCACCACCTTCACACTGTTACGTATGTAGTTGAACGAGTCGCGGTAGGGCGTAGAGTAGGGATAGTGGTCTGAAACCGTAAATGCATCCTGCATCCAGACAAGCCTGCCATCGTCCACCACCAGGTATGGATCGCGATCCAGCACCAGGAATGGCGTCACCTGGTTGATACGTTCCTGGACAGTCCGGCGGTACTGTATCCGGCTTTCGGACGTGATCTGGCTGCTTACGAGTATATTGATATCAGCGAACTGCCAGGCGTAGGCTAAGCGGCGCATGAGTGAACTGATGGTAATCCCGCCTTCGCCACCGTAGTTATTGTAGATGGGGGCCCCTTCATCGGGCTCGTAGTCAAGTTCATCTGTCAGGGACTTGACGATGACGAAGTTCAGGCTGTGCTCGCCATAGTAGATCTCCGGCTGGGTTATTTTGATGGCACCATCAGGGTCCGGAGGGATATCTTTGGCAAAGAACACAGGGCGACCCTCAGGGGTGAACTCGGTTACTGGACTGGCGGCTGCACCGTAGCCGTGGGTGTACTGAAGCCGCTGGTTCACCCAGCGCTGGGCCTCCTCTGGAAGGTTTTCGGCGTGCAGTTCCCGTGCGCCAACCAGCACCTGACGGTACTCGCCATCGATCGTATACCTGTCCACGTCAACGTCCCGGAAGGCGTAGTAGAGGCGTAGGAACTGCTCCTGATTGTAGGTGTCCCGCAAGGGACGGGGGTCCCACAGGCGGAGGTTGTTCATGATCTCAGGGTTCCGGAACAGTGCCTCAGGCGGCAGCTCCTCCTGTACGGGAAATGTCTCCTCCCTGATACGCCCCAGGCCAAAGGCCGCACGTGTGAGCTCTATGTTGCGCGCAATGTAGGGCTCCTCCATAGTGAATTCGTTGGGCTCCACTGTAAACCGCTGGACAAAAGAGGGGTACAGGTTACCCACGCCTACCGCGGCCACCACCCACAGACCCACGGCACCCATAATCAGCCGATTACCTTTGGCGCCCTGAAGCGTGGGCAGGAGTGTCACCGCCAGCAGTAGGCCGCTTGCAGCAGCAATGGCTGTAAGGAAGAGCAGGGCCAGCATGCGCGCGTTGACATCGGCATAGGTGGCTCCGAATACGGCACCCGTAGAGGAGAAGAGCAGGTTATACCTGTCTATGAAATGGTCCGCCGCTAGGCACAGGAAGACCAGGGCTCCCAGGACGGCCAGGTGCCCCCTCATCCAGGGCGTCAGTTCAAACCGCACGCCTCTTATGGAGTAGTGGATGAAGTAGACCGCAGCGGTGGCTATTAGAAGAACGATAGCGGCACCAAAGAACCAGCCACGTAGCAGATCCAGCACAGGAAGTGTAAACACAAAGAAGCCTATGTCTTTGGCAAAAACAGGGTCGACGGTGCCAAAGGATGCGCTGTTGATCAACCTCAGCACCAGGTCCCAATGACTTGCCACGGCCACACCGAATATCACGCTGAGCAGAACGGCGCCCAGCGCCATGCTCATCAGCAGAAACCTATCCAGCCACTGCAGTGTCTCCGGCGGCAGGGGCAGCACCGACTCACCCTTAGCGTGACGCCTGGCCAGCACAAAGCTGGTGGAGACCATAACGCCGAATAGGCCTGCCCCGGCGAAGAACAACCACACGCGGGTCCAGAGCGCCGTAAGGAAGACGTCCAGGAAGCCCAGGTTGTCGAACCAAAGCCAGTCCGTATATATGATACGCAGTATATTGGCTACTACGTACAGCGCAATGAGGCCTATGGCTACGAGAGTTATCCTTACCCACGTACCGGTGTTGGGAGGCAGCACCAGGCTGCCGCCCCAGTCGCCTACCGGTGGGATCCCGCCATTCTGTCTCATGCTATTTCACACCGTCCCCATAACCTGTGCCGCAAGCCAAGTGCCGGTACCGTTATCGCCGAGCGCGTTCAGCAACGCACCGGGAGCACGTCCGTCAACTATACGAGCAACCGACACACGCTCCAATGCAGTGATACACGCTTCCAGCTTGGGGATCATGCCACCTGCCGCCGTTCCAGAGGCTATGAGACCGCCTGCCTCCCTGATGGTCAGCCGAGCGATGAGGCGTCCGGACGAGTCCAAGACGCCTTCCACATCGGTCAGGAAGACCAGGCGCTCCGCCTGAAGAGCCAGGGCCAGATGTCCAGCGGCGGTATCGCCGTTGACGTTCAACATGGCGGATGAGTCTGCGCCGTCGTAGGCAACGTTGGCCGCCACAGGCGCCAGTACGGGAATATAGCCCGCGGCCAGAAGAGCGGTCACGGCATCGGTATCGACAGAGACTATCTCGCCCACGTATCCCAACTCAGGGTCAGCAACGGCGGCCTGGAGCACCCCACCATCCACACCGCTCAGACCCACGGCCCTGCCACCCAGGGCATGGATAGCGGCCACCAATTGCTTGTTGACCAGCCCGGCGAGGACGGCGACAACCACCTCTAGGCCGGAGCCATCTGTCACGCGCAGGCCACGTATGAAGCTGGGCACCAGACCCTGGCGCTGCATCCAATCGGTGACGGTCGGCCCCCCGCCATGCACTACCACCGGGATACGGCCCTGTTCCTGCAGGCTCACGAGGTCCTGAAAGGAGGTATCGGCATGCCCCAGTGTGCTGCCGCCGATTTTTACGACTATTGGTTTAATGTTATCGGACATAGGAGCACCAGCGGATCATGAGGCTCCTTACAGTGTAACTCCGGTCAGTTGATACGCCATCCCAAGAAGACCTGAGCCTAGGTGGTGTAGGCGCTGTTGAATGTGACGTATGCCTCACTAAGGTTGCACCCCCAGGCGGTAGCAGTAGCGGTGCCCAGGTTCAGATCCAGCCGGAACACCACATCCGGGGTCTGCATCTGAAGCACAACTGCTTCCTTGAAGAACGGTATGGGCAACCCATCCTCCATGATGCAAACGTCATTGACGTACAGGGCCAGCTTCTCTTCCCGCACACGGGCGCCGCTGCGGCCCAGCGCAGCGACGATGCGCCCCCAGTTGGGGTCGTTGCCGTGTACCGCCGTCTTCACCAGCATGGAGTTGGTGATTGTCCTGGCCGCCATCCGTGCGTCGTTATCGTTCCTGGCCCGCTCGATGGTCACCTGGAACAGCTTGCTGACCCCCTCACCATCGCGGACAACCTCCTTTGCCAGGTGGATGCAAAGCTCGGTGACCGCATCGCGGAAAAGTGTCGCTTCGAACGACTCTTCTGTAATAGTGGTGCCACCGGCAGCCCCGTTGGCCATGATCATCAACGTATCATTGGTGCTGGAGTCGCCGTCTATGCTAATCATGTTGAAGGAGCGGTCTGCGGCGTACTTGATGGTCTGCTGCAACAAACCAGCGTCCACTTGGGCGTCCGCCGCAAGAGTGCACAACATGGTTGCCATGTTGGGATGGATCATGCCGGAGCCTTTGGCCGCGCCGCCGATAGTAACGGTGCGCCCCCCGTAGTCGTAGGATATCGCCGCCTCTTTGGGATGGGTGTCCGTTGTCATGATGGCCCGTGCGAAGGAGGTGCCGCCAGACGAGGAGAGCTGAATCTTGGGCAAAGCAGCCCTGATAAGGGCCATCGGCAGCTCGACGCCGATGATGCCGGTGCTCAGAAAGCCCACCTCTTCAAACGCCAGTCCAAGCTGAGCAGCGGTGCGTTCCACCACCTCCAGCGCGTCCTTCCTGCCGGGTTCACCCACCACCGTGTTGGCAATGCCGCTGTTGGCGACCACGGCTCGCACGGCACCCAGCTGCACATGCTTCCGGGTCAACGCAATGGACGGCCCAATGATCTCATTCGTGGTGAAGACGCCGGCAGAAGTGCAGGGCAGCTCCGAGTACAGGATACCCAGGTCCCTCTTCTCCTCGGTGAATGTTTTCATGCCGGCGAACGTTGCGCCGGCTTGGAAGCCCTGGACGGTTGTTGTACCGCCATCCGACAGGAAGTTGAATTGCTGGTTCATAGATATGTTTCTACTGGTGAAAAGCCGGGAATTCAGAAGCGGGCGCAGTATAGCATAGCCACCGATGGACTGGTAGGGCAGAGCCGGTTGAGCATCAGTCCAGGGTGGTTGCCAGGTTCAACGGTTGGCGGAAGGCCGCGTGCGCATCAGGTCCATCAGTGACGAGACGTCGTCAACAGTTTCCAGCCGCTCCAAGAGGTCTACAAGACCCTCACTATCCTGGTCTGAGAGGGAGTGGCCAGCGCAGTAGCGGAACTTGGACAGCCGTTCTTCACGGCTCATGGGGTTGGCGGCAGAGCCACGGAAGTGGAGACACTCCTTGCTGACGGTGCGTCCGTCCCTCAGTTGCGCGGTGGCCCGAGCGGAGTCGCTGTCTCTGGGCGAAACGCTGACCCTGGGAAGCATCGCCTCCATGTCAGGTGAGAAGCGGCGCTGGTCTGTGAAAGTCTCAATATTCACGCCCCCATCCAGCAACGCCGCCGCGGCGCAGTACTCTATGCTGAACTTGCCGTCCAGACCGCTTGTTGGTATCGGGCCGGAGTGTCCCTGGCCCCGGACCTCTACGGTCAGCTGTTCCACGTCATCCGGGCTGAAGCCGTACGCCTGGCGCAGATTCAACACGGACTCGATAGGACGCTGCATTGTTATCTGAGCGGGGAACCGCTTGATATCGAACCCAGGGTCCACGATGCGGTAGCTGTCGCCAAGGCCACCGGTCACCGTGTCCCACTCCATTTCGCCACGGAACAGGGCATCGGCGTAGCCGTAGCGCACCTCCAGGACATCTGGGTTGCTGGTGAAACCAGAGCGGGCCAGTATCGCCGCCTCAGCACCCATGCGGGAGGCGTTACCTGGATGGGTGGACTTGACCATGGTGCCTGTGTTGGCTGTGAGGCCGCCCGTCCTGGAGGCGGCGATACCCAGGGCTATCCGGGTCTGCTCTGAATCCAGCCCCAGCACACTGGCACCGGCGGCGGCACCTCCCATAGGGCCCACCAGTCCTGGCGGATGGTATGCGGGTGCGGCAGCCGCTGCGGAGGCAGACCTCAGGCGCCCCTGCACCTCCCATCCAAGCACATACGCCAAAATGACCGTCCTGCCGGAGGCACCTATCTGTTCCGCCAGAGCCAGGGCTGTCGGCAGGCATGATGAGGTACCGTGCGTTGGAGGAAAGCCCTGCAGCTCGAAGTCCAGGCAGTGACCGAAAACACCGTTGGCAAATGCAGCAGAAGGGGCATTGGTCTGGAACCCCCAACCCACTATGCTGCACACGGGTGTGCCACCCATCTCATCCAGGTAATTTGCTACTATGGCGGCCAGCGGCTGGGTGGAACCAGCCAGCATATTGGCCACTCCGTCCATGATACCGACCTTGGCTGCCTCCACGGCTTCAGGCGGAAGGTCGTCATACCTGCTATCAGCTATGAAGCGCGCCAGTGTCTCGGTAGCACCCATGCGGCCCCTCCTCATAAGGCGTGTCTTACACCAGTATGTGATCGGCCCCAGGGATGGTCAAGCTGGGCAGGAGTCAAGCCTGAGAGCGTCTCAGGTTGGTCTCGTTCAGCAGCTTGGCACAGGCATAGACCATGCTGGTGTGCGGCATGGGAATCCCCAGCTTGTCTCCCAGCTCCACCACAGCGCCCACCACGCTGTCCAGCTCCATCGGCCTGCCGGTCTCAACATCCTGAAGCATAGATGTCTTATGGTGGCCTACCTGCTCCGCACCGGCCATCCGCTGATCGACTGTGACGGGCAATTCGATGCCGAGGGCTTGGGCGACAGCGTCGGCTTCGGTCATCAGCGCCCTGGCAACTGTGCTCAGCTCTGGATGCGTGACGATCTCAACCAGGGTGGCCCGCGTAAGCGCGCTGATGGGGTTGAACGCCACGTTGCCCAGCAGCTTGACCCACAGGTCGTGGCGAAGTCGCGGTCTGATAGGACACCTGAGACCTGCCTTTATCAGCGACTCCGACAGCAGCTTGCAACGTTCGCTCCGACTCCCGTCCGGCTCACCTATAGCAAACCGGTTGCCTTCGATATGTTCCACAACGCCGGGTTCGGTAATGACGGTGGACGGATAGACCACGCACCCGATGACTCTCTCAGGGGCGATGGCATCGTTTATGACGCCGCCGGGGTCCAGGGTCTCCAGATGGGTGCCGTCCAGAGGGCCTCCGTGGCGGTGGAAGTACCACCAGGGGATGCCGTTCTGGGCCGATACAACAGCCGTAGCCGGGCCGAGCATCGGACCAAGCGTGGGTACTATCTGGGTCAGACTGTGCGCCTTGACCGTGAGGAACAGATAGTCCACCGGCCCTATCGACTCCGGGTCGTCGGTGGCTACCGGGTGGGCTTCAAAATCGCCGTCCGGGCTGCTAACACGCACCCCGTTGGCATGCATGGCAGCCAGGTGGGGGCCACGGGCGATGAGAGAGACGTCCTCTCCCGCGACTGCCAACTTGGCACCCAGAAAGGCACCGATGGCTCCCGCCCCTATGATCGCAAACCTCATAAGTCCCGCCCCTGACCCATAGGCCCACCGCTCAAGCTAGCTCCCGGCAATTACCTGGGCCACGATCCTGCGCTGGACCTTGCCAGTAGCGGTGCGCGGGATAGATTCTACGATATGAATAGTCCGGGGACATTTGAAGTCGGCCAGCCGTTCCCGGCAGTACGCAATCAGATCGGACTCTGTGACCTCGCCGCTGAGTACCACAGCCGCTGAAGGTTCCTCTCCGTGAACAGTGCTCGGTACGCCAAAGGCCACAGCCTCGCCCACAGCGGGATGGGCCATGAGTACGTCGTCGATCTCCAGTGGAGATATTTTCTCACCGCTCCGATTGATCATTTCCTTGAGTCGTCCGACCAGGGACAGGTAGCCACGGGCGTCAACGACACCTTCATCGCCCGTGCGGAACCAGCCGTTGGTGAACGACGAGGCGTTAGCCTCCGGGTTATCTTCATAGGCGTCAATCACGTTGGCGCCCCGAGTGACCACCTCACCTCTGGAACCGAGACTCAGCAGATTGCCCGCCTCATCCATGATGCCCATGGAAACGCCAGTCTCCACGCCAACGGTGCCTGGCACTCTATCGCCCGGCGGCAGAAGGTTGGATGTCATCTGGTGGGACGCTTCAGTCATGCCGTACGCCTCAACTACAGGTACACCGAACCGTTTCTCCATCTCCAACATGACAGCGGAAGATAGGGGGGCGCTGCATGAGCGGATGAATCTCAGGCTCTGCAAGAGCGATGAGTCCAGGCCGACTGCACCGCTAGCGCGGTGCAGTAGAGACTGGTGTATCGTCGGCACAGCAGAATACCAGGTCGCTCTGGTCTCCTGTACAAGCCGCCAGAAGCCCAGGACACCGAAGCGCTGCGGCACAACGACCGTCCCGCCGGAGGCGAATGTAGACAGGGTCGAGGCGACCAACCCGTGAATATGGAACAGAGGCATGACACACATACTGTTGTCATCCGAATTTAACCCGTATGTCTTCACAATGTTGCGCGTGGATGTGACCAGGTTAGCGTGCGTGAGTGGGACACGCTTGGGCCGGCTGGTGGTCCCGCTGGTGTGGAGGACCAGCGCAACATCATCCGGATTTGGATTATCTGGCGAAGAGGAGGATGTGTCTTTGCCAGATCCAGAGACTGAGTATACGACCTCCCCGCTGTCCTCCAGGCTGGCATCGATCTGAATGGTCGACTCAGCAGCAGCAGCACGAGCCGCATCACCTTCCTGAGAGCCCGTAATCAGCACACGGCTGTTGATATCCTCCATATAGAACTTAAACTCGTCCTCCTTGTACGCCTGGTTCAGCGGCGCGGCGGTAGCCACGGCGGAGACCCCAAGGAAGGAGATTATAGACTCGATGCTATTGGGCATCACGATGGCAACGCGGTCATTTCGCCCTATGCCCAGGCCCTTGAGTTGACCAGCCAGCGAATATACCTGACGTTTTAAAGAGTCGTAGGTAACGCTGGGGCCGCCGGGTACGCGGATAGCAACGCTGGAAGGGTCGGCTGCATCCAGCAGCTCTATCAAAGTCTTCGACACTGCTTGATCGGTCATTGTGACAGACCTCCTGAACAGAGACGCTGCAGGCCTGTATGGAGACTACAGGTAAGCAACTGGGGGGCTATGTGAAATCTTTGTGCGATTGAGCCGGGGTTGGAGCATATCAGAGGCACCCAGGAGCGTCAACGATGAGCGGCGTTTGCAATCCATTTCACCTTGCCATAAACTGCCGCCCTCAATCCGATCCACTACAATGACATGCCCATCGCCAAGCAAATGATTGCAGTCGTCCCTCCAAGAAGCTCGTTTCAAGCTGCAGCCTCGTATATTATGGCTAGGCGACAGGGGATTCATTTGAACGGGTTGCCTGAGAACTAAAAGGAATCTGGACTCCATGGCTCACGTTGGCCCACATCTAGGATAGATATACAGTAAGACCTCCGGCGGCGCCCAATGACCTTTTTTCCAGCACGCGGCGCTGATGGCCAGGGAGTACGGCATACCGGCGGTGATCCTGATCCATGATGCGACCACCGTCATATCGGACGGCCAGACCATCAGCGTAGACGCCGACCAGGGTATGGTAGACCTTACGCCCTCTGCCTGACCTTATTCTTCCCTAGCCAACGTTTGTTACTACTCGTATGCCTTTCCCGTCCTGCAATGGCAGCCAACCTGATACGTATGCACTACTGTGCTTTAGCGCCGTGCTAGAATGGGCCTTCATCCCTATCGTAGAAAGACGACTCATTGGAAAACCCCCTGAAAACACAGTGAGCAACAGAACCAACTCAGCAGATGTCATAGTCGTGGGTGCAGGCGTCCTGGGATGCGCCACAGCCTACTAACTAGCGACTGCCAGCGGACGGCATGTAGCTGAGCTCGTCACAAGCGGCGAATCGTCGTTGCTTCCAATGGGGCCGTACCCGCCCGCCCGCTTCACCACAACATCACAAGCCCAAGGCACAGAGTATTCTGGTTAGCAGTTTGATAAGGAGAAACGATGCCAAACAGATATGAAGGGTTGCTGGCGGAAACGGTCCACATACGTGGACACAATGGGGACGATGTAGAGAGCTACCTGGCCCGGCCTCTGGGAGCCGGGCCTTACGGCGGCGTTGTGGTGATACACCACATGCCCGGATGGGACGAAGGGACAAAAGAGATCGCGCGGACATTTGCGGCCCAAGGGTACGCCACCATAGCCCCGAACCTCCACTACCGCGCGGCGCCCGAGGCGAGTGCCGATGATGCATCGGCAGCCGTCAGGGCCGCCGGCGGTGTCCCAGACGCACAGTGCATCGGCGACGTGGAGGGAGCGGCCAGCTATCTGCGCTCGCTGCCGTACTCCAACGGAAAGGTCGGAGTGATCGGCTACTGTTCCGGCGGGCGGCAGACTTATCTGGTGGCATGTAACATACCCAGCCTTGACGCGGCGGTGGACTGTTACGGTGGTCGTGTGGTCGCCTCGGCGGACCAGCTGACACCCGGCCAGCCTGTTGCCCCGCTAGACATGACAGATAAACTGGCCTGCCCGATCCTGGGCCTCTTCGGCCAAGAGGACGCCAGCCCGTCGCCGGCGGATATAGCGAGCATAGAGGAGGAGCTCAAGCGTCTGGGTAAGACATACGAGTTCCACAGCTACGAAAATGCCGGCCACGCCTTCTTCTCCGTGGGCCGCCCCAGCTACAGGCAAGATGCGGCCGCTGACGGATGGGACAGGATTTTCACCTGGTTCGACAAATACCTCTCAGCCTAGAAGGCGTGAGTTCCGGAGGACAGAAATGTGCAGTTGGATAGTTGAAAAGGGAGAAATGACAGGTAGCGCCAAGGGGCCTCACGGCTGGTTCGCGCTGTCTATGGCCCACGTGTACTACGACCACCCATACCACGCACCCATGGAGCACACACTCAGCATAGACTTTGCCGACAAGGTACGAGGGCCCAGTGGAAGGGTAGCGATGGAGCTGAGCGCCGACTCGGCCAGGGAGTTGGTGCGGCTGATCAACGCAGCACTTGGGTCAGGGGATGCACAACACATGACGGAAGGGCCACGGAAGCAGACGATAGCGACACTCCCCGCCTCCGCGACGGAACCCATGCGCTAAATAACTACCTCCGCAGCCACCCGGCAAGCCGGGACGTTGCCGTCCCGACATATTCAAACAAGGGCGTCTACGAACGGCCTAGTAACGGCCGCCGCCACCACCACCGCCACCGCCACCGCCAAAGCCGCGATCCTGACGAGGTCGAGCCTCGTTGACAGTCACGGTGCGCCCGCCGATCTCCTGACCGTTGAGTGCGGCGATGGCCGCCTGGGCCTCATCGCTGGTTGGCATCTCCACAAAGGCAAAGCCCCTAGAGCGGCCAGTATCACGATCACGAACCACGGACACTTCGTCCACCTGTCCATGGGCTTCGAACGTTTCACTCAGGTTCTGCTCGGTCGTCTCAAATGAGATGTTTCCTACGTATATCCTCATTAACCGTCTCCTCTTCAATCCTTGAAAAGCAATTTGGCGGTGGAAGGGGCAGTAACGCCCCCTCCACCTATCTGGTTTCTACCAGCCTGTCCGTACAGCCGGGCGATGCTTGCTGAAGCAATCGCTGCAGTAGACCGGGCGGTCACCGCGAGGCTGGAACGGGACTGTGGTGTCCTTACCACATTCGGCGCATACCACCGGGAACATCTCGCGAGGCCCCTGGCTAAATCCGCCGTTGCGCTCGGTACGCCTTGACTCGCGGCAGGATGCGCACCTCTTGGGCTCGTTGGTGAAACCCCGGTCCGCGTGGTAGGCCTGGTCGTCTGCGGTGAAAACAAATGGTTGCCCACAGCCTACGCAGGTAAGAGTCCTATCCTCGTATGTCATCGGTTAACTCCTTTCCATTGAAAGTTGGCAAGGCCGGTCACCGATACCGAGAATACTCTGGAAAATCCGGTGGACTCACGAAGACGATGGGTGGGGTTCGATAGAGGCACAGAGGACGCTGCAAAGAATCGGATTGTGGGACAAAACACTGCCACTGGCTCTAAGTATACCACATAACGCTGGGGCGGGTAGCCGGGATACGGGCGCCCTATCCAAATC
>Ga0310124_10002806_pt1 | contig 11881 bp, 6 predicted proteins | sample CB11b_AW_Bot5_MG_FD_203507 | JGI IMG/M metagenome (GOLD analysis project Ga0310124, IMG submission 203507) | Marine microbial communities from Western Arctic Ocean, Canada - CB11b_AW_Bot5 | ecosystem: Environmental > Aquatic > Marine > Oceanic | place: Canada: Western Arctic Ocean | collected...
TGCCGAGCCGCATCGCGCAGGACGCTAATCGCCTCGCCGACTATCTCGACGCCGACGTTCTTGTTCCCAACGTCTCCGGCAATCCCACCGATGCTGCTGCCTGTGGTAAGGCGATTCGCGAAGCCGAGTGCGATCTTGCCATCGTCTATCACGCCACCTTCGTCGACGATGACATGTCCGTTGCCTTCCTTAACGCCCTCGGTAACGACATCCCCGTCTTGCAGCTCCACTCTCAGGGCGTCCATGGCATTCCCGAAGATATCTCGCTGATCGACTACGGTACCTGCTATGGCAACAACAGCGCGGTACAGGTCATGACGACGTTGCGCAGAATGCACCGTCAGATGCAACTGCCGCTGCTCGCCGGCGCGCTGGACGATCCGAAATTCCACGCCGAAATCGCCGGCTGGGCTCGCGCCGCCAAAGCGGTCAAGGGGTTGAGAGGTGCACAGATTCACGTGCTGCCGCACTGGGTTACGTCTTTCGGGTTGTGGGACACGCTGCCCGATCCAGTCACGTTGATGAGCCAGACCGGGATCAAGATCGAGTTCCGCTACGTCGACGAGGTCAAGGATCGCATGGACGCCATGGCCGATGCAGCTGTCAACGACCTGGTCGATGAGATTTACGAGAAGTACGAAGTCATGGAACCGCCCCGTGATGAAGTCGTGCGTTCGGCGCGCGGCGCCCTGGCCCTGGAGCAACTCTGCAAGGACTATAATATCGATGCCCTCGCCATCGAGCCGTTCCGCCACTATGCCGAAGTCACCGGAACGATGCCGGCATTAGCACTGGATCGTCTGGCGGATAAGGGTATCGTCGTTACTATCGAAGGCGACGTGGCGATCGCGCTGGCGGGCCTGATCATGAAGGGGCTGACCGGGGACACGGGACATTTCTTCGAGCACCTGATGTTCGATGTCGAAAAGAATTGGATCCTCGGCGGCCACGATGGCGGTTCCGTCGGTTTCAACAAGGCGAACCCGGCGCACAAGGTGAAATTGCGCAACACCATGTACGTCGACTTCAAGAAGACCGACTTCGATTTCGAGACCGGTGTGATTCCCGAGTTCATCACCAAACCCGGGCCGATCACCATGCTCAGTCTGTGCCCGATGATCGACAACGGCAACAAATACGCTATGCGCATCGTCACTGGCGAAGCCGTAGATACGACGCCACGCCCTATTTGCATGGAGCACACGATCTTCAAGCCGGATATGCCCGTGGAAGATTACTATCCGCGTGTCGCTGAGCTCGGGTGTATCCATCACTTCGCGCTGTTCCATCACGATCTGCGCGATGATCTGCACAAGGTCGCACGCCTGTTGGATATGGACGTGGACGACGTTTGCCCGCGCTGAAGAATCTCGACGCAGAGACGCAATGGCGGGGAGATAAACTGACTTCACGTGAGAGAACATCAATGAAAGGGGCGGAGAATATGGGGCAGAAGATGCAGGCGGATTTCTTTGTGGCCACAGACGGTGATGACGGGTGGTCCGGGAAACTGGACGCGCCGAACGCGGATAAGACCGACGGGCCTTTCGCCACGCTTGTAAGAGCCCGGGACGCCATACGGGAAAGCAAGCCCGAGAATGGCTTCGAAAAGCCTGTCACCGTGATGGTAAGGGGCGGAAAATACTTCGTGGAACGGACACTTGTGCTGGAATTTGAGGACAGCGGCACGCGGGACTGCCCCATCACCTACACGGCATATCCGGGTGAGAAGCCGGTGCTGAGCGGCGGCAGGAAGGTAGAGGGGTGGAAACCGTACAAGGGAGAGATCCTGCAGTGCGAGCTCCCCGAAGCCAGGGGCGGGAACTGGAAGTTCAGGCAGCTTTTTTTTAACGGCAAACGCCAGATCAGGGCCAGGTATCCGGACTTTGACCACGAGGACCCGATCTACGGGGGCTGGCTCTTTACGGCGGGTCCCAACGAAGAGGGCGATAAGAAGCCACTGGGGTGGTACGCGGAACTCGCGACGGGAGACGACCTTCAGAGGTCGTTCAAGTACAAACCCGGCACGTTCAAGCGGCACTGGGCCAAACCGCGTCAGGCGGAAGTCTTCATGCTGTCCGGCTCGGGATTAGGCGGCGTTATACCGGTGAAGACGATTGACGAGGAGAACTGCCTGATCACGTTGACGCGCCCTATTAAGGATTGGATGCGTGTTCCGTACAACAGGCATCGGGGCTCCATCAACCCAGGCAATCCCTTTTATGTGGAGAATGTGCTGGAGGAGCTGGACCGGCCGGGCGAGTGGTGCCTGGACGGTGAGGACGGCGTCCTCTACTTCTGGCCCCCTGAGCCCATTGAAGGCGCTGAGGTCGTGGTGCCTGTCCTCGACTGTCTCATAGAGCTGCGCGGGACCTCCTGGAACGGACCTTCCTGGCTCACGGTCTCGGGGTTCACGTTCACCGAGACGACCACCGGCGACAATATGCACCGTGAAGGCAATGAGGGCTACGGAGCCATGTCCCCGGAGGCGGGGGAGGGAAGGACGTACTGCGGGGAAGCTCTGCACATCAGAGGCGCCGCCCATTGCCGCGTGGAGGACAACCGTTTCTACGCGGTCGGCGGCAACGCCGTCTATGTGGAAGACCACGCTGTGCGGAATGTGATCCGGAACAACGAGATCAGCCATGCCGGGGCGATCGGGATCAGCCTGGCGGGCACAAAGTACTTCTGTCCCAGGCGGCATTATCCGTACTACAACGAAGTCACGGACAATCACATTCACCACTGCGGCGTCTTCGACAAGTATTCGGCCGGGATCTTCCTGGGCATGAGCGACAGCAATACCATAGCCCATAACCTCATCGAGCACCTGCCTCACCATGGCATCAACCTCGGGAACAGCCAGTTCGGGCGCAACATCATCGAGTACAATGAGTTGCGGGACATCTGCCTGCAGACATTCGACAACGGCGGCATCAATGCGTGGGGGGAGGACCCGTGGGGCCACGTTCAGAAGGACGCGGAACGCTCCGGGCACATTATCCGTCACAATCTGGTGATCGACGTTCACGCCTGGGAACGGGGCGAAAAAGGTAGCCTCGGTCCCTGCGTCTGGATGAAGAGCGTAAGGGAGGGAAGCACGCACGGTATCTACCTGGACAACTTCGTCAGCAACTGTTTCGTGTACGGGAATATCGTCGTGCGCAGCGGCAGTTCGGGGATCTACCTTCAGGGCGGAAAGAACAACATAGTGGAGAACAACATCGTCGTGGACGTCGGCAACTTGTGTCACCTTGGGGGCTGGTGGCAGACGCAGATGGGGGAGCCGAGCTTCATGACAGGCAACCGCTTTTGCAGGAACATCTACTACCGCAGCGCCGGCGATCCTCTGGTGCTGTACAGGCACATATCCTACAAGGACGAGCCGCTCTCCGACGCTCTCGCGGAGTCCGATCACAACCTGCTCTTCAGCAAGACCGGCGGTGAGTTCATTATAACAGAAAACACCAGTTTCCTTTCCCCCGAGCTGCCTACCTTGTGGCCTGCCGAGACCGAACCGGTCACACTTGATGAGTGGCGGAAAGAGGGGTTCGAGACAAACTCGGTGACAGCCGACCCAATGTTCGTGGATCCGGACAATGACGATTACCGGCTCAAACCCGGGTCTCCGGCTCTTGGACTGGGATTCCAGCCAATAGATGTGAATAAGATCGGTTTAAGAACTCGAAAGAGAGATCCTGATGCCACGAGCTGAATTCCTGTGTGGGAGGAAAAATATGGTGAATATCAGGAAGAGTCTGTTGGGGATACTGCTCCTGCTCGCGGTCGATGGTGCTGTGCCGTGGGCCGCGGCTGAGGTGGCAGCGGATGCTCGTGATAAGAAGATCGCCGAACTGGATGTTCAGATAGACGGGTATAAGAAGCGTATCAAGACCTGCAGTAACGCCGGATATGACAGGCAGAAACGTTACTGGGATCTGTGCATGAAGATCGCCTCGGAGGACCGCGAGATCCTGACATTGCAGCAGAAAGCCTCAGAGTTGGAGCAGGCAAATGCAGTCGTTCCGGAGGATCTGACCCGCAGGATCGAAGAGATCCGTGAACAGCAGAGATCTCGAAAAGCCACTGACAAGCAAGCGCAGAGCGCCTGGGAGAAGGTGGATGCCATCGTGAAGGACGTCCAGCCGGACTACAGCTGGCATCAGGTGAAGGTGAGTCTGCTCCGGAACCTCAACTATCGCGCTCGGCGGATACGGTTCTATCAGCAGGAAGCTGTGCAGCCCGGAAAAGACGCTTCCCTTGCGGAGGATCTGCACACGCTGGTCGAAAAGAATCGGCAATGGGAAGAAGAATACGGTGAATGCTATTTCAGCCGATTGGAGCAGCCTCTTACGGGACAGGTTAATCAAGCCGCAGATCTGCTGAGGCGGGTGGAGCAACTGGCACAGAGACTCGTTGAACTGAATAAGTCGAGAGAAACTTTGACGACCAGCGTGCTGAAGTTCCTGAAGGACTTTGACAGAGATGAGAAGTTCGGTTCTCTGAGCATTCCGTATCGCAGCAAAGACGTGAAGGTTGCCGCAGACGGAACTACCAGCGACCTTCTCTTCTGCGGGGGTGGCATCGGCGGCAACGACCTGTTGTACGACCCGTTGTGTTTCGACGTAATAGACAACTATCTCTATGGGTTCGCGTTTTCCGTGAAGGCACCCGGCGTCCTTGACCTGGAAGGCGTGAACAAAAATTTGGTGTTTCCCCCTGGCGGGTTGTCATCCAAAGTCGATAAAGGCTATTACTGGAAGCTGCCTCTTCTGGTTCAGATGCACGGGTTGCCGTTCGCGCTGGCTACTCCCAAGATCCTCGGAAAAGAGCAGGAGGACAAAAACTTGTTCGCGCGGCATTACAACGGTGATTATGACACTTATGTCAACATCTGGCATCCGGAGATCCGTCAGCTACTGCAGGATAATATTACAGCCGTAGCAGACTACATCAAAGCCAAAGAGATACCTAACTTCCTCTTCTACGACAGACTCACTTGGGAGCCCGTCGGGCTCGTTGGCGGATACAATCCCGAGGCGATAACCGCCTTTCGCCTGTATCTCAGCAAGAAGTTTCGTGACCTAGATGCGCTGAACAAGGAATGGCGGACCCGATACCCGAACTTTGAGGCTATTGAACCGCCGCCGGATCCGTTTGTCACAAAAACCCCCAGGACCAGAGCAACTCCGTTGACATACGAATGGGAGGTCTTTCGCCGCGATTCATATTCAGATTTTCTGAGACTGGCTGTGGATACATTACGCAATGCCGACCCCGACCATCCGGTTGCCGTGGAAATAGACACCATGCACAATGGGTTTGCCGAGGCGACAGCAGGTGCGTACCAGAGAATGACAGACATCCCGGTTCAGTATGTAGAGGACCACTACAATAACTGGCCCGGGAACTATCCATCGCTCAACCTGCTGTACAGCCTGTGCCTGTATGCCGGCAAGATCCCGATCGAGACCGAATACATCTGGACATATCCCCGCTTGATCACCGCTGAAACCGAGGCCGACTTCCGGGTGACGGGCGAGCTGAGTATCTGGCGGAAGATCGTCTGGGGCCGCAAGATCCTGCATGTGTTCGGTGACTTTGGCGGATGGGGATACCGGCATAATTTTTTCGACGAGCGTTTCTGCCAGCTGGGGATTAATCTGGGCCCGACAGGTGATCTTGTAACGGAAGCGGCAACCGCGATACCCCTCGGCAAGAAACTGGCCAGGGAGTTCTGGCCGTATTTGAGTGAAACGGAGATCGTGAAACCGAAGATTGCCATACTGGTGCCTGCCACGTCGGACATGAATGCCTATCCGCATCGCAGGCGTTCGTCCTGGCCGTATCCCGGAAGCAGCCATGAATTCTTCAAGTTCAGCCAGTTTTTCGACAACTGGCGATGGAACGAGCAGCCAGTGCCGGCGAGTGAATTCATCCCGCTGGACATGGACTACCGATATGTGCCTGAGGAGGTTATCGTCAATGGCAGGGAAGACTTGAAGGGGTTCAAGGCGATAATCCTTCCTGACGCCGATTATTTCCCCGACGGCCTGGCTGAGAAGCTGTTGAAATGGACAAGCGACGGAGGGACCTTGATCGCATTCGGCGTTCCGGGCGTCTATGACCCGTATGGCTTTGATGATCCCGTGCTGATGCGCAAGGTGTTCGGCCCGGAGCTTAGTTACAGCCGCGCTGAAGACTATGACGCTTCCATGCGATGGAATCTGGAGGCAGCGCCTGAGGCGAAAGGGTTTAAAGTCAACCAGTCTGACGGACCCGAGAGTGATGTTCTCGGGTCTGCGACGGGCAACCTTGCCTTGAGCGGAACAGCCGGGAGTGACGGGGAGCTTATTCCCGGCCATGCGCATTTCAGTCACAACACCGTAAACAACGGCGACGTAACAGATGTCACAGGCGCTTTTCTCAGTGATAGTGATACAGGTGCCGGAACCAGAGCCTACATTACGTGGACAGAACCAAAACCAGTGAACAAGGTGGTGATCTATCACAGTGTACCGCCGCTCCCTGGAGGAGAACTCAGCATCACCGCTGATTTTCAGATTCAAACATTGGTCGAGGGAGGTGACCCGGCGGATGATGATGACTGGAAGACGCGGGATGCCAGACTCGATAACAGAAAAGCGGTGACGGCACACAGGTTCACACGTACGGATACACAGGGGGTGAGGATCTTCGTGACCAAGGCCAACAGAGTATATACTCTCAACCATATCACGGACCCGTACCCGGGCAGCCTCGATACTGCTATCCTGGAAATACAGGTCTATGATGAGCCTCCGGATGAAGCACCGGTCACGGCAGATGTTGACATTTACGGCGGCCTTTATGACCCGGACGGGGATCCGATCACGTCAGTCTCAACGGGATACGGAGAGGGAACTTTTGTCCTGCACGGGGCGCCGCTCGATCTTTCTAAAGACAGCCAGAAGCTCAGGGCTTATCTGGAACGCGCCATTGGCTGGCCGACCGCCAGCAGCGCCGGGCGCTCCTTTGAAATGGTAACTCGCGAAGACAAGAATGGTCAGCGCTACTTATTCATTATCAATCCCTTTCTTCATGATGCAACCACGGATCTTGTTACTGTGGACGGAGAATACCGCCGGGTTGTTGACCTCGGAATCAGTTCGGACTTTAAGGTGCCTCTGGCACCGCAGGCTTCGTCAACGGCTGATGATCAGTCAGCTTCTGCACTCCAGGGCAGAACAGCTTTTCAGATGCGATTATCTCCCGGAGAAGGGACAGTACTCAAGCTGGTAGAATAAGGGAGACAGAAATGGCTGATCCAGTTAATGCGACGTTCTTTGTGGCTGTAAACGGTGATGACGGATGGTCAGGGAAACTGGATGTGCCGAACGCGGACGGGACCGACGGACCGTTCGCCACGCCTGTAAGAGCCCGGGACGCCATACGGGAGATGAAGGCAAAGGAGGGTTTGAAGCGGCCGGCCACTGTCATGGTCAGAGGAGGCAAATACTGCCTCGAGGAAACGCTGGTCTTGAATTCTGAGGACAGCGGTACGCGGGAGTGCCCCGTCACGTACACGGCATATCCCGGCGAGAAACCGGTCTTAAGCGGCGGCAGGAAGATAGAGGGGTGGAAACCGTACAAGGGGAAGATCCTTCAATGCGAGCTTCCTGAAGCCAAGGGCGGCAGGTGGCGGTTCAGGCAGCTCTTCTTCAACGGCCAACGCCAGATAAGGGCCCGTTTCCCGAGTTTCGACCCCAGGGACCCGCTCTACGGAGGATGGCTCTTCACGGAAGGCCCAGCCGAAAAGAATGCCCGACGGGCCTTCAAATACAGGCCCGGCACCTTTAAGCAATCGTGGGCCAGGCCCCGTGAAGCGGAGGTTTTCATGTGTCATCATGAGGGCAGCACCGAGACCATACCTGTCTGGGCGTTGGACGAAGAGGACTGCGTGATCACGATGACGCGCGACGTCCGGGATTGGATGCGGTCGCCGTACATTAACGACCCGATGCGGGTGCCGTACGATGACAACCCGGTCCCCATTAACCCGAACACTGCCTTTTATGTGGAGAATGTGCTGGAGGAACTGGACCAGCCGGGCGAATGGTGCCTGGACAGTGTGGACGGTGTTCTCTATTTCTGGCCGCCTGTCCTGAGCGAGGCCGAAGGGCCGGAGCCGATCGAGCAGGGCGAGGTCGCAGTGCCCGTGCTGGACTGCCTCATAAGCTTCGAGACCAAGGGCGCGCGCGGGGCTTCCTGGATCACGCTTTCCGGTTTCAAGCTCACGGAAACGACGACCGGCGACAACATGCACCGTGAAGGCAATGAAGGCTACGGAGCCATGTCCCCCTTAGCAGGGCAAGGGAGGACCTACTGCGGCGAAGCGTTGCACATGAGGGGCGCGGAACATTGCCGGGTCGAAGGCAACCATATTTACGCCGTCGGCGGCAACGCGGTCTATATCGAAGACTACAATACCCGGAATATCATCCGGGACAACGAGATCAGCGAGGCCGGAGCCATCGGGATCTGCCTCATCGGTACCAACTATGCCTGTCCCATCCGCCATTATCCGTTTTACAACAAGGTCGTGGACAATCACATCCACCACTGCGGGGTCTTTAACAAATATGTGGCAGGTGTGTTCCTCGGCCTGTGCGACGGCAATACAATCGCCCACAACCTCATTGAGCACATGCCCCACCACGGCATTAATCTCGGGAACAGCCAGTACGGGCGCAACATCATCGAGTACAACGAGGTCCGGAATACGTGTCTGGAGACATCTGATAACGGCGCGATCAACGCCTGGGGGGAGGACCCGTGGGGACATGTCACGCGGGACGCGGAGCGGTCGGGACATATCATCCGTTACAACCTGATAGCAGATACCCGCGGCTGGCGCCTGGATAAGGGCGGAGGCCGTGGCACCGCGGTTTGGATGGAGAGTCCGATCGAGGGCTGCACGCACGGCATCTACCTGGACAACTACACATGCAACTGCATTGTCTACGGCAATACAATCGTGCGCAGCGGCAGTGTGGGTGTCTATATCCAGTGCGGCAAGAACAACATCGTGGAAAACAACATCATCGTCGACACGATGTCTCTTTCGCACCTCGGCGGCTGGTGGCAGCCCCAGATGGCAGAGCCGAGTTTCATGACGGGCAACCGGTTCCGCAGAAACATCTTCTACCGCACCAGGGGCATTCCGCCGATCATATACATTCATGTCGGCTGTAAAGACGAGCCGTTGTCCGACGCTATGGCGGAGTCCGACTATAACGTGTTCTTCAGCGCAACCGGCGGCGAGTTCACCATAACGGAAAGCTCGGGTTTTATGTTCCCCGACCTGCCTCACCCATGGCCTTTTAATCCCCGAACGGTGTCCTTCGAGGAATGGCGCAAGACGGGCTTTGACACGCACTCACGGGTAGCCGACCCCATGTTCGTGGACCCGGAGAAAGACGACTACCGACTGCAGCCCGGGTCTCCGGCTCTTGAATTAGGGTTTGCGCCGATCGACACGGGAAAAGCCGGTTTGACCGGCCGAAAAGGGTGTAACCAATGTATATGAAGAGAATCGCGATGACCGTAATGCTGAAGGATGATCCGGCCATCATTGCGGAATATGACCGGATCCATGCGGCCACGTGGCCCGTGGTCTTGGATAAAGGACGCGAGGCGGGCATCAAGCGTATTTTTATATATCGCCATGGCAGACAGCTGTTTATGTTTCTTGAAGCTGATGAGGGCTTTAATATTGAGACGAGTATGGATGAAGCCCTGACCGATCCTGAAATGATCAAATGGGACACCCTCACCAGGGATATGCAGGAGGCTGTCCCGGGCGAACCCGTGGATACGAGATGGGTGCAGATGAAGGAAGTCCACGCTGTTGAGAACGGAAAGCTGATCATGTGAGGAGATGGTGATGAGCGGAAAGAAGAATCCAGTCCGGGTTCTGGCGGATTATCTTGAAGGTAAAATGCCGCCTGTACCTATTCCCGGCGGAGTTGAAAGATCGGGACTGCAGTACAAAGGCAGGAGTGTCATTATAACCGGCGGAAACAAGGGCATGGGTGAGGGTATTGCCAGGGTCTTTGTGGATGCAGGGGCTGATGTGCTGATATGCGGCCGTGACGCGGAAGCCGGACAGAAAATAGCCTCGGAGCTGAATGCGCAGGGCCCGGGCAGATGCATTTTCGAACCCTGTGATGTAGGCGAGCCCGAAGACATCCGGAAAACAGTTGATAAGGCCATCGAGTGTTTCGGCAAACTGGACTGTTTGGTCAATAATGCGGGCAGTCATGGGGGGCACACCCTGTTCAGCGAGTTCGATCACCAAGATGTGGCGAATCTCATGAATGTGAACTTTATCAGTCAATTCGAATTCTGCAGGGTCGCGATCGAGCATCTGAGAAAAACAAAGGGGAGTATCGTAAATATGAGCAGCTGCACGGCAACGCTCGGGCAGGAGGGGGGCGCGATATACAGTGCGACCAAAGGCGCGATCTGCTCATTCACCAAATCCCTCGCGATCGAGGAGGCCCGGAACGGAGTAAGAGTCAATTGCGTGCTCCCGGGAAACATTTATACCGAAAGCCGGAGGCAGTTCGTGGAATCCATGGGTGAGGCTGGAGCCGATACCGACCGTTGGGCGGAAGGCCTTCAGCCCATGGGCAGAAGCGGCAGTCCCGAAGAAGCCGGCCAGGTGATACTGTTCCTTGCCTCTGATGCTGCCTCATACCTGACGGGGGTTGAGTTGATGATCTCCGGCGGTATCGAGCTGGGGCAGGGATTGAAATACCCGCCGCTGCAGGCATGACGATGAGGAATGGTTGATGTCAACGTGCCGTATCGGTACTGAATTGCGCCGGACGGAGGATTGAACTGGTCGCCAGTAGTCGACCGATACAGCGCTACGAAGACAGTTGAACAAACACATGAAAAGTATATGGTGATCAACCATTACGCATCACGCATATGTCTCGACAGCAATTTCAGGATGACGGCTTCAGCATTTTCAGCGAGCCGATCGTGCCGCTCGAACTCGTCGAGCGCGCCAACCACGGCATGGACGAGCTGATCGCCGGCTGCTACGACACGGGCGAACCGCCGGTGAGCGGATGGGAACCGGGCAGTGACCCGAATCAGCTGATCAAGATCGAGTCCCCACACTTCGCGAACCACGCCATTCGCGAACTCATCAGCCATCCCGCAATCGGTGAATACGCCGCGGCGTTGACCGGGGCCGACATGGTACAGGTGTGGTGGGTGCAGATGCTGCACAAGCCGCCCGTACAGTCGGGGCTCGCGAATTCAGTCGGCTGGCATCAGGATCGCAGCTACTGGACGTGCTGGCGCGAAGGCAGCGAACTGCTGACGTGCTGGCTGGCGTTGTCCGATGTCACCGCGGAATCGGGGCCAATGAATTTCGTTCGCGGCTCCCATCGCTGGGGACTCGTCGAGGGCAGTGACTTCTTCGGACAAGACAACGACGATATCAAAGCCGGACTCGATATTCCCGCGGACGCAACCTGGGAAGAATGCTCTGTCATCATTCCGGCCGGCGGCGCGAGTTTCCACGATCGTCTTACCGTCCACGGCAGCGGGGCGAATATCTCTGCTGCGCCTCGTCGAAGTTTTGCGATTCACCTGCGCACCGAAAAAGCAGAGGCGGAGGCGGATATAACTTCGAGGTTGGTGAGATATCTCGGCGATCCCGTTCGCAACCCGGTGATCTTCGGCGACTTAATACGGTAAGCTCCCGTCCACCCACTTCACGGACGGCTCTTCGAGGAAATCGGTCGCGAAAAACGTTTTTATCTTTGTTCTCACACGCATTGGGACAAGCAGACGTCGTGAGACCGATTATCCAGCAACCGGA
>Ga0310124_10002807_pt1 | contig 11877 bp, 10 predicted proteins | sample CB11b_AW_Bot5_MG_FD_203507 | JGI IMG/M metagenome (GOLD analysis project Ga0310124, IMG submission 203507) | Marine microbial communities from Western Arctic Ocean, Canada - CB11b_AW_Bot5 | ecosystem: Environmental > Aquatic > Marine > Oceanic | place: Canada: Western Arctic Ocean | collected...
AGGGAGCGACCAGCGAATCGCCGCCCTCCAGCAGGTGTCGTGCGGGCTGAGACTGGGGCGTTTCGGCTCGGGTGCGGATGCCCTCCAGTTGATAGAGTTCTTCCAACTGTCCCAGCGTCATGTGGCCCAGGAAACCCGCGTCCTGATAGCGCTTCAATACGTGGTGGCTGGGCGGCCGCACACAAGCGCCACCGAGAATGTAGGGCAGGTCCGCGGAGACTGCCGTCGGCGCCGACTCGTTCGTGTAATAGATCCTTCCCGAATCGGCCCACGGTGGCGCCGCGGCCCCGACCGACACCAGGCGCACGTAGCGAAGAAGCGGCTTGTGTCCGGGGGGCGGCGGCTCGATTCCAGTCAGGATCATCCGGCTGGATCGTGCGCCCTCGACCTCCAGACTGATCGTCGTTGAAGCGCTGATGATTCGGACCGGTGCGACGTAGATGCGCTGCGGAAGCAGTTCGCAATGGCGCGTGTCGGCGTGCGCGCCGGCCTTGGCCAGAAGGCCGGCGAGCAGCATGCCCATGCCGGCGTAGGTGGCATCTTCGTTGCGGCGATGTCCGCCGTGTGTGGTCACGGCGGCGCCCGCAATCAGCAGCGCCGTGCCGATGTGGCTCTTGGCGATGCGCACGCCCTCGAGGCTATGCCACATGTGATCGCGGGCCATCGTGTTCACGTCGCACACGGCCGCGAAGGCTTCTTTGTCGCCGCGATCGCTCGTGGCGACGATCAGCCGCCGCCCATCACTGGGTGTTGCGGGCACGAACCGAGCGATCGCCGCGTCCGGGCCGGTACCGATCTTGGTCGGACCGCGGCCGTAGTCGACCAGAAGAATCACGTTCTCATCGCCGGCCCCGATACGGTCAACGCACGACTGCAGGGTCGGGTTCAGCCGTGCAACCTTGTTCAGGTGATCAGACGCCTCCTTGCGGCGGTCCAGCATCGTGCTGGCGATCCCGTGCATGAGGTAGCCGAGTGCGAAGTTTGATTCGACGGCGCGGTAACCGTGACCGAGGTATTCCTCATCACGCACGGCCTCATCGACGAGGTACTGCTGCGACTTTCGGTGACCCGACTGGTTCTCGCCGAAGTCGCGCAGATAGAACAACGAATTGTCCGCGGCGGCCCGCGCGTTGCCCCACTGACCCTGCTGCGCGTAGTGCACCGCGGCGTAATGGAAGGCCAGCGCCTGTTCGAACGGCTCGCCCTTCCAGGTCTTGACCCCTTCGTTGATCACGACCGACGTGATGGTCTTGTCGGCGTTGATGCCGTGCGTGCGCAGGACGTCGAAGAGCTCCTCGAACACCAGGTCGCCGTGCTGCCCGTAACCGTCAGCAAGCGTCGCCAATGCGAGGCTCATGCGGTCCAGGACGTAAGTGCGGTCGAGCTTGCGGCCGCGGCCGGTTGCGGGTTGTTGGCTGACCCGCTCGGTCAGCGCGACCCGGACACGGCCGTGATCCCCGGCCGCGACGGCCCGGGCGATCCAGGCTTCCTGCGGCGCGCGGCATCCGGCCGTGGCAGCCGCGATCGATAAAGCGATGGCGGCCGGCCGATGCCATGTGATGGTGCCGCGTGCCACCGGCGGACTCCTCTGGTCAATCGATCATCAGGCCACGGGCCTGCCGCGTGAAGGAAAATTCGTCGACCCACACCAGGGCGCGCGTGCGCACGTCAGTGATGCGGAACTCCAGGTAATAGGTGTCGGCGCGCAGATCGGTTGTACGGCCGCCGCGGCTGGTGCCCGCACGACGTAGCGATCTGAACGTCGCGGCCATCGCGTGCGTCGGCGCCTCGTCGGTGCCGAGGTCGTCGACGAAGCCTGCCTGGCGCAGCGTTTCGTAGCGCTGCGGCGTGATCTGGAATGCGATGTTCTTCGTTCTGGAAAACTCCATTAGTGGCATCGCACCGCGCACCCGGGCCATGACCATCCATTGTTCGGCCTCGGTGACAATGTCGCTCGAGAGGTTTTCCACCTTGTCGATCACGATCCGGATCGGCGATGAGCGGACCGTCCGCTGCCGAAGAAAATCGCTGGCTGCCAGGCTCTGAACCATGTGGTGGACCAGCGCTTCCAGATCCTCGGCTTCGAGGCGCGTGTGCCGTGCGGGCTTCGGTGTGCAGGCCGCCAGCAGCGACACGGCCACGACCACCCCAACCGTAATGGGCGCCGCCCGCGGCCGGGCGATCGGTGTCCGTGTGGCGTGCGTCGAGTCGGACGTGAGGTTCACCGTTGGGCCAGGTCGTAGGATTCGCTGAACACCAGTTCCCGCGAGGCCAGGTGCGTCAGCGTGAACTCGAAGTAGTAGCGCCGTGTGGAACCGCGACGGCTTTCGAAAAAGTCACCCATGAGCACATAGGTCTGGTCGGGCTTGTACCTGGCCGTGCCCGTGTTGTCGTCCTCGCTCGTGGTGAGGCGTCGCTTTTCGCTGTCCATCCGGTGCGGGTCCGCCAGGATGAGGAAGTGATCGCGGATGAGCCTGCTCTTTTGGAGTTTGCCGCGGATGTGGTGCTGAATCAGCTCGAAGTCGCCGGTGGGCGTGTTGGTGCGGTTATGTAGGTCTCCGATTTCCAGCGCGACACGCGTCGGAGTGTTGCGGATCCGATCCAGGCCGGATAGATCCCGCACCAGCGCTTCGGCAACCTGGTCGCTGTACTCCCATAGTGCCGCCCCGCTGGCGCTCGACGAGGCGCGATCCGAATCGGTCGTGCGGTGGGGATCGATCCGCCCGCCGGTGGTGCCGCGCGGCGGCCCGGAGCGGCAACCCGCCACCAACAGCGCCAGCAGGATCAGCGTCAGCGTCGTTCGTGATTCAGACCACCGCGAGAAATACGACGTGTGCATCGCAGTAAGCTCCATGGTGAAGGGGGCGGGACCCAATCGTCCGGACGGCGACCGAATCTGCATGATCATAGCCCGGCGCCCAATTGCAGGTAGCGCCACATCGGCGGCCGGTTCTAGAGCGTTTGGATTCAAAACGCTCTAGCATGCCCGTACGCCTATGAGGATGCGCGAGAGCTTTGCTTTTTCGGTCATCTCATCAATCGCGACGGCGACTGACGGCACCGCCCAGGACCATGGCGGCCGAAATGATCAGGAGGTTCTTGATGATGTACTGTCCCTCCAGGGAGGGGACGAAGGGGACCCGGCCGGCCGCGAATGTGGTATCCGGCAACAAGACGAGGGGCATCAGCGTGCCGATCATCTGAACGAACAGCATCGCGATGGCGATCCTCGTGGTCTTGCGAAACAGGAACGTCACCCCGATCGCGACCTCCCAGCAGCCGATCACGATCACCCATGTCGCCGGTTCCAGGATGGGAATCCAGCGAACCGTGTCTTTCACGAGGTTTTCCGCGGGCGAGACGCCGAACGGCTTGAGGATCCCGAACCACACGAAGATGATCCCCATCGACAGCCGCAGGGCCACGGGCGCCATGCGCCGCATGAAGGCGGAGATTCGCTGGTCGATTGCCGCAAGGCCGAGGCTCATTCGGTAGTAAGTTACACTTCTTTGTGTCCGCGTGATGTTATTCTCGAAAAAATCGCGCCGCTGCCCCATCTGAATGGATGGGAGCGGCGCTTGGGACGTCGTAGCGTGGGATCCTCCCGTGGTAGCGAGCCGGACTGGGCGGATCTGCTGACCGAGCAGGTCCGGCAGAACGGGCGCCTGTTTTTCAAGGTAGCGTTCGGCATCCTGCGCGACGCGGCCGGGGCCGAAGAGGTCTGCCAGCAGGCGTATCTGCGGGCCTGGGACCAGCGAGACCGGATCAAGGACGGCTCGGCTCTGCGGCCATGGCTGATCCGCGTGGTGAGCAACGAATGTTTCGGGATCCTTCGAAGACGACGCGTCGAGCAGGAAGACCTGATCCGCCGCACCGATCGACCGGTGATCGAAGACAACCCCGGAAGCCGAATGGCCCGGCGTGAGGTCGTTGCCAACGCCCTGGGCGAGTTGTCGGAGCCGACGCGAATGGTCGTCACGTTGCGCCTCATGCAGGGGTTGAGCGGCAACGAAGTGAAGGAACACCTCGGGTGCAGCGCATCGGAAGTTTCCCGTCGTCTTCATGAGGGCATGCAGACGCTGCGCACCTTGCTGGCGGAGGAGTTCGACTAAATTGGAATCAGAAGCAATGAGCGACAGCGACCAGATCCAGCGCGACATGCTCGACGGCGACTGGACCGAGGCGAAGCTCAGTGAAGCCAGGCGTATCCTCGACCACCTCGAGGCGTCGCCTCAGGATCGAAGTGTCCTGCGCGAGTACGACTCTCTGCGCGAGTCGCTTCGGTGTCCCGACGGCGATGCCGTGGCGCCGCCTGGCGGCTTCGAAGCGCTCGAAACATCCTGGCACGAGCGTCGCGTCGCCGCGCCGCCGGCCGAGGAAACGTCAGAACCTCGTGGCGGCACCGGCGGTCTTCGATGGTGGTCGTGGCCGGCGGCGATGGCCGCCACGATCGTACTGGCCGTGGTGGGTTGGAGCATCGTCCGGCTCGGGCCGCGTGGTTCCGATGAGGCGTCGCGTGTCACACCGGCGGGCACGGTGCGGTTCATCCATTCGACGGCTGAAATCCAGCAGGATGTCCGCGCGTTCGAAGACACGCAGCAGGTATATGACCGCAGGGCACGATGGGTTGCCGCGACGAGCGCCGCCGCTGACGTCGGTCTTGCCGATGCGCCGATCACGGCTACGGATCGCCTCCTGCTGCTGCGCCTGACCATGCTCCGCGGCGAGCAACTCATCGCCCAGGCCGACCTGACCGTTGTGCCCGGACAGGAGGCCGACCTGACCGTGCCGTCGGACGTGGGGCTTGCCGTCCGTTTTCGTATCGCGACGACAAGCGACGAGCCGACGCGTCTGACCATGTGGACCGACGTGCGCGTGCCCGGCGGCGAGGACCAGGCATTGGCGGCGCTGGCGACTGATCTGCGTTTCAAGCCGGGCACGGTGGTTACGGCGGGTCAATGGCGAACATCCACCGGCCGATACAGGCTTGAGGTTGGGTACTCCGAATACAGGCGCTGAATGGCCCATTGGAGTGTTGGCGTACTGGGGTGCTGGAATGTTGGTTTCCGTATGATGCAGAATGCCTGGGTGTCCAATACCATCAATCCAATACGCCACTACCCCAATACGCCATCCCACGATTCTGGCTGGTCGCCATGACACGTGCTCACGCGATTATCGCGTTGTGCTTGATCGGGGCGTCGTCGCTGTCGGCGCGAGCCGCGCCGCAAAACGTCGGTCGGACTGACGGCGACCGCGGGACCATCACCATCGCGGTCATCGAGTTCGACTCGAACGTGCCGTCGCCTGCCGACATCGGCCGGCAGATTTCGGCCGCGACGGCGAAGTCCATCGCGACGCGCAAGGGGTTCAAGGTCGTCGCCCACGATCGTGTACGCGACGCCATGACCGCCATGAAGCTGAGCGCGTCGGCTGCGGTCGACACCAAGGTGGCCCGACAGGTCGGCCGGGCCGTGAGTGCTCATGTCGTCGTCGTCGGCCGCGCGGTGCCAAACGGCAAGAAGGTGCTGGTCAACGCCAAGCTCATCGCGACGGACAGCGGACGCATCAAGGCCGTCGCGGTTCGCCGCGGTTCAGGGAAAATCGTCAAACGGGCTGCCGTCAGCGTTGCACGACGCCTTGCCGAAGTTGCGGTCGACCTTGTCCCCGGTGACGCACCGCAGAAAACGCTGGAGGCGCTGAAGCGCGCCCTGGCGGACCGGGAACAATCCCGCATCGCCATATTGATTTACGAGGATTCCGGCGACGCCCGGTTCGTGCTCACCCGCATGGCGCAGGATGAATTCACGCGAACGATGCTCGCGGCCGGCCTGAACGTGATCCCGGTGAACCGCCGAGCGCTGAATCGCTGGGCCAAGAGCGCCCAGTCCGGGGCGATCACCATCTGGCCGCAAGGTCTGGCGGGGGTCGACGTCGCCATCGTCGGTCATGGCGTCGCCGCGGCCGATGAAGCCGCGCGCCGTGTCGTGGACTGCACCGCCACACTCGACGTCGTGATGGTGGACCGACAAGGCCACCGCGCGACGTTCAAGCATCGTGCCACCGGCAACGCACGGGCAGAGACCAGGTCCGCCGCCACGCGGCAGGCATTGACCAGGTCCGCCCGTGCCGCGGGCATCAATGTCCTGGATCACCTGGTGAAAACGCTGCCGAAAAAAAGTACGAAACGCATTGAGAAGTAGATCATCGCGGCAAAGAGTTCTTGAAAATCTTGAGAAGTTCCGGCTGTCGATGGGTGTATTCGACCAGCTGCTCGGAAATGAATTGATGTCCGTCACGGTTGGGGTGACGATCCGGAGGCTCCTCGTTCGAAACCCACCATTCGCTCAGGTTCGACCATCCCATCTTTCTTAACCTGGCCTGATGCAGGGGAAAGAGGTCCAGGACGTGGAACTTCATCTCGACGAGCCTGGCCACCAGGTTCGCGTGCAGCGTGACATAGTCCGGATCTGTCAACATCCGCTCATCCGCCACGGCATCGGAGGTGAACACCACAACGATCGTCGGGATGCCCAGCTCCCGGGTTCGGGTTGCGATGGTCTGTAACGCCTGAAGATGCGCATCGTATAAGGGCCCGCTGACGATATAGCCTCCGATGTGTTCGTGCTGGCCCTGGTCATAGCTCAGGCTGATGGCATATTGCCACCGCCGATACGTGCGCAGGGACAACTTGACCAGCGCCGAGCTGAGCGGGTTGTCGCCATAGGTGGGGTGCAGATAAGTCGCCGAGTGGAAATGATCATTGGGATACGAATCGTTGTGGTCATAGTGCAGAATCAGCAGATCCGGTTCGTAGGGGATGACTTTATTGAGAAACACCAGCAGCTCTTGAGAGGAGTTGTAGCCCGGCACCGAGGCGTTCTTCAGCTCGATGGGCACGTTGGCCGTGCGTTCCATGTGTTGGCGATATATTTCGGGATAGCTGTCGTTGTAATCGACGCGCCAGCCAAACGAGGTGGAATCACCCAGAACCGCAAGACGAATCCTTTGCAACGGCAGATCCGAAGCCTGCCCCGATATGCGTATGCCGTCCGGGCTGGTGCTTACCGTGGCGCCGAAATGGTCCATCTCCAGGTCGGGCTTCATCTCGTAGTGCAGCGCCGGATCCCTACTCGGTTGAATCATGTCCTTGATGGATCCGACTTGCAGGCGGGCGGTTAACAGCTCGGTGTCAACAGACGATTTGTAGAAAATCCTGATGCAGAGATCAGCCAGCAGGAGGCAGATGACGAGGGAAGCTGACGCGAGAAGAAGGCCGCGGATGATGTTCTTGTGGTTGATCGAAGGCATGACTCCACGACTCCATCACTCCAACGTTCCAACACTCCAATTCCTCACCGTTGCCACATCACGTGCCAGACTACGTCGCCGCTTCCCTCCCTGGCCAGCTCGAGAGGCACGACAAGCGTGGCCACGCGGTTCTTCGCCTTCGCGCGGTCTTTTTCGTGCCCCAGGTTCGACGTGGCGGTCTTGATCTGATGAATCCGCGGCCTGACTCCCTGGGTAACGACGGCACCAGGCAGCTCGAGTTTGATCTTCAGTGTCCTGCCGAGACGAACCCCACCGGGCGGTTGAAGGATGCGGCCGGCCTGTAGAAGCTGGTCGGGCGCGGCGTCGGCCATGAGCGACGGCCACTGGGCCGTGGGGCCGCGTGGGAGACGGATCTGGACGAAGCCGGCGCCCTCGGTGGTGGAGCCGCCGCCGAACTCGATGTCCTTCACGCGCAATTTCGAGATGTCGCCGAACCGGCCCGAGGCGCACACGAGGTTCATGCGCTGCTCCCAGTCGACGCCCTGTGTTGCCGTTTCGACCGGGCCCTGCGCCTGCGGCGCCTGCAGGCTGTTGACCACGACGGTGCCGCCGGTCGGATCGTCAAGGTGGACACGGATCGCCACGACGTCGGTCTCTTCACACGCGACGCTCAACAGTGCCAGCAGCACCAGCAGCAACGACGTGACCGATTCGTGTCTGCGGTGCATGATGTTCTCCGTGTGTCCGTTCGATACGAACATGAGTCGACGACACCGGGTCATTTTAACCCCAAGACCCCCCAGTTTCACAGGGGGTTGTGGTAGAATGTTCTGTTTGCAGCAACGCGAGGGAGCTAAGAATGGCACTGGGATACAACCGCGTCCTGGGTGACGAACGTCTGCCGGTCGAGGCCCGGCCGCACCGCGTCGCGATCGCCAGTTGGCCCACCAATGTGGACGATCCACGCACGCGGACGCTCGAGGCGCTCGTGGGGCACGTCGCTGCGGCCGGCTATGAAGGCTGCGAGTTCGGCCTGGTCACGCTCAGCCGCTTCTACGAAGACGAATCACCGGCCGTGGTCGCACGCAAGGGCCGCCGCGTAATCGAAGGTGCGGGTCTGCGCGTTTTCGGCACCGCGATGCATTTTCTCGACGAGCAGATGCGCCGCCGCGACTGGCTCGACACGGCCGTCGAGCAAATGAAGTCGGTGGTCGACCTCGGCGGCGAGTACGTCACGTACCAACTCTACATTCATCCGGACCACGCGAACAGCGGCGGGGCCTACCGGGAAGACGAGCGCTACCTTCAATGGTGCGCCGACCGCGTCGCCGAGCTGCGAGACGCCGCGTGGGCCGAAGGCCTTAACTTCTACCTGGAGGTGCACGTCGATCGGATCACCGAGGACCCCGCGGCGCTGTGCCGACTACTCGAACTGGCGGCGTGCGAATTGAACGGCGACATGTCGCACTACCTGGCCCGGGGCTTCGAGCGCGGTGAACATGTCGAGAAAGTCATACGCTACGTCGAACACACGCACGTGCGCATGGCGCGAAAGTACGGCGATCTGTCCGCCGCCGTCACCGACCCGCAGGCCGACTGGGCCGCTCGTGGCGTGACCTGGAAGATGTTTCAGTTCATGAAGCCGGCCCTCGCCGGTGGACTCAGCTCGCGCGCGATCTGTGGTGAGACCGGGCCCATGCACCTGGTCACCGACACGCTCACCCAGGACGCCACCCTCGTGCCGCTCTACCGCGCCATGGCCCGCTTCGCCGATGCCTCAGCCCAGGGGATCGCGATCAAAGTCGAGGATCCGGACGATCTGAACCCCTGGCACGAGCAATGAGCGAGTGGCTATCAGTCGCAGTAGAAACGTAATTCCGGAGGACAGGATCACGGGATCTACAGGATTCGTTCAGGGGGGGGGTATGGCGTAAGGTGCCTTTCCGGGCCAACACGATTCAGAATCCTGTTGATCCGGTCAATCCTGTGATCCTGTCAATTCCCCCGTTTCACGGGGGCTCTACAATGAATGAACCGCAGCCGCCGGTCCGACGTGGCACTCTGGCCGCTCGCGCCGACATTCATCCGGAATTAACACGCATGACATCATCCTACCCGTCAACCGTCCGCGGGCGCTCGAACTTCGGCGCGTTCCTGTCCGTGAGCGTCTTGCTCGCCATTTCCGCGTGCGGGTCCGATGACGCATCGGGCTCTTCGGCGACCCGCCCGGCCCTTCCAACGCCCGACCAAATCGCGAAATTGCCCAAGGACGGCGGCCCGAAGTTCAACCGTCTGATCTTCGAGAAGAGCCCCTATCTGCTGCAGCACGCGATGAATCCCGTGGACTGGCATCCATGGGGCGAAGAGGCCTTCGAGGCGGCCCGCCGTGAAGACAAGCCGGTCTTCCTGTCCGTCGGCTATTCGACGTGCCACTGGTGCCACGTCATGGAGCGCGAATCGTTCGAGAACGAGGAAGTCGCCGCGCTGATGAACAAACACTTCATTTCGGTCAAGGTCGACCGTGAGGAACGCCCGGACATCGACAACGTCTACATGGCGGTGACGCAGGGGATGACCGGGTCAGGCGGTTGGCCGATGACGGTCGTCATGACGCCCGACAAGGAACCGTATTTTGCTGCGACCTACATTCCGAAGAACCGTCGTTTCGGTCGGCCGGGCATGATGCAGCTTGTTCCTGAGCTTGGGAATGCGTGGGAGACCGACCGCAAGAACGTGACCACGGTTGCCAAGAGGGTTGTTGAGTTTCTTGCTCAGGCCAATGCGCCGGCGCCGGGCGAAGGGCTCGACGTAAAAACGCTCGACGAGGCCTTTCAGCAGCTTGCGGGGCGCTACGACGCGGAGCGCGGTGGTTTCGGCTCAACGCCGAAGTTTCCCACGCCCCACAACCTGTCTTTCCTCCTGCGGTACTACAAAAGAACAGGCAACAAGCAAGCCCTGGAAATGGTGGAGAAGACGCTCACGGCGATGCGCCTCGGTGGCGTCTACGATCAGGTCGGTTTCGGCACGCACCGCTATTCGACGGACGCCGTCTGGCTGCTGCCCCATTTCGAAAAGATGCTCTACGACCAGGCGCTGCTCGCCATGGCCTGCGTCGAGGCGTTCCAGGTCACCGGCAAAGCCGGTTACGCCCAGACGGCGAAGGAGATCTTCACGTACGTGTTGCGCGACATGACCTCCCCGGAGGGCGGGTTCTTCAGTGCCGAGGACGCCGACAGCGAGGGCCACGAGGGCAAGTTCTACGTCTGGGAGCCGCAGCAGATCCGCGAAATTCTGGGCGAAAAGGAGGCCGACCTCTACATCAGCGTGTTCAACATCGTCGAGGGGGGCAACTTTGTTGAGGAGGCGACGCGCCGCAAGACCGGCGAAAGTATCCCCCACCTGAGCAAGCCGCTTGCCGAGATCGCCGCGGATCTGGAACGGAGTGAGGCCGATCTGCGCGAGCGACTCGATGTGGCCCGCGGCAAGCTGTTCGACGCCCGGGAGCGGCGTATTCACCCATTGAAGGACGACAAGATCCTGACCGACTGGAACGGCTTGATGATCGCCGCACTGGCCAGGGCCGGCCAGGCCCTCGACGAACCGACGTACGTGGCCGCGGCGAAGCGAGCCGCCGACTTTCTGCTTAAGAATCTGCGGCGAGGCGACGGCCGATTGTTCAAACGCTACCGCCAGAACGAAGCGGGCCTGACCGGACACCTCGACGACTACGCGTTCACGGTGATGGGGCTGCTCGACTTGTACGAGGCGACGTTCGAGGTGCGCTACCTGCAGGAAGCCATCGCCCTGAACGACACGATGCTGGCCCACTTCTGGGACGAGAAGGACGGCGGGCTGTTCATGACCGCCGACGACGCCGAGAAACTTCTGGTCCGGAGCAAGGTGATCTATGACGGCGCGATCCCCTCGGGCAATTCCGTCGCCGCGCTGAACCTGCAGCGCCTTGAACGCATCACAACCAACGACGATTACAAGGCCAAAGCCGAAGCGATCATGAAAGTATTTTCCGGCACCGTGTCGCAAGTCCCGTCCGGCCACACACAACTCATGACTGCCCTCGATTTTGCGGTCGGCCCGTCGCTGGAGATCGTCATCTGCGGCGACCCTGCGGGCGCCGACACGGCGCAAATGCTCAGCACCCTGCGTCACCCGTTCATACCCAACAAAGTTGTCATTCTTCGCCCACCCGACGGGCCCGAGGCGGAGGCCATCACCAAGATCGCGTCCTACACCGAGATGCAGACCAGCCGCGGCGGCGCCGCGACCGCGTACGTTTGCGAGGACTTTACCTGCAAGATGCCGACGACGAACGTGCAGGTGATGCTCAGCTCAATGATGCCGCAGGAGTAACAACGGGGTCGGAAAAGGGGTCGGGAGTGAACGCCGTGAACTTAGCCTATAACTCTGCGCCACAGCGCGCCTTATATTCGTTTGCGCTTTACAAGACTTCCTGTGATGAGGGAGTTGCGGACAACCAACATCACAAGGAGGTCATGGATGACCATAAGTATCGCATCTGCTGTTGCACGTTTCAAGGGCGAACCGGAATGCGATCTAGATCATCGTCTAGTACTGGAGGCGTGCGCG
>Ga0310124_10002808_pt1 | contig 11875 bp, 11 predicted proteins | sample CB11b_AW_Bot5_MG_FD_203507 | JGI IMG/M metagenome (GOLD analysis project Ga0310124, IMG submission 203507) | Marine microbial communities from Western Arctic Ocean, Canada - CB11b_AW_Bot5 | ecosystem: Environmental > Aquatic > Marine > Oceanic | place: Canada: Western Arctic Ocean | collected...
ATCGCTCTCACCCCAACCGTAGCGTCCTGAGCTGGCTGCATCTGCGCCTGGCTTTGTCGTGCTGCATAGACGACCCGCAGCGGGGTTGCGTGTCCGCCCTTGCGGATCCGCCGCGGCGGACTTCGCCGAATATCGAGACACCACACCACCGAGCCGAATTCGCCCAGACTGCCTCTGGTGCTGTCGACGGGGTCCTCCGTTACGGAGACGGCACAGGCCCACCCGGGCCGATTCAATCATTATCTATCGAAGAAAGCAGGCTGGTCGCCTGACCGACGTAGAATCAGGTGGGTGGGCATCGACGTTTCACCCGCGATCGTGACACGAGGTCGTGTCCTGTAGGTCAGCCGTCGGCCAAAGGCCGAGCGAAAAGCCTGCGGTCGAGGAGGCCGAAGCAGGCGATGTCCCAGTGCATCGTCGATGCGGGCCGACGCAGTCCGCGGGATTTGCAGCCGGCCGACGCCAGGCGGGCTTGCGGGAGACGACCTTAACTCCAGGGGATGGCCGAAATGGAAGCAGAAACCTGGTGGTTTATCTGGCAGGTTATCGCATCGGCGGCTGCACTGATTGGTGGCCTTTGGCTGGGCAGCGGCCCGCGGCATCGCGCGTGGATGGCGTACGGCCTGGCGATGACGCTGATGGGCGTCTGGTTGTGGCTCCAGCACCATCCGGCGGTCGGCGTGGAAGTCATGCCGGTCCATTTGTACGGCTACTTCGAAGGCACCGGCGCCGTGCCATTCTTCATGTTCAATATGGGCGTCCTGTGGCGCTGCAGCAGCATGCCGCGGCAGCGTCGAGTCGCGGCGCTGGCGGTATGCCTGGGCGCCATCTACTTTCTCAACGGGGGCGTCTGGATGCTCCACGCGACGCCCCACGGCGACCTGAAGGATGATCCCCACGGCGACGTGGCGGCGCAGAGCAGGGACTTCAGCTGTGTCGCGGCAGCCTGCGCCACGGCTTTGAACAGAATCGCACGACCGACGGACGATAGATCACCCGGCCTTCCAGTGATGCGCACCTCCGAGCGCGAGATGATGTACCTCACACGGACGCGCCCCGGTTTCGGCTCCACGATTGTCCGAGCCCTGGAGGGCCTGAACTACAAGCTGGAGCGGACGAGCTGGGAAGCCGTCATACTCGAAGTGACCTTCGACGAACTGCGAACATTGCCCATGCCCGTCCTGACGCCACTGCAACTGAGCATGGCGCGCCACCACATGGTCGTCGTAAGCGGGTTCCTGAACATCGCCCGTAACCATGAAGTCACGATCTTCGATCCGCAGATCGGTGCTGAGGTGACCCTATCTCACGAAGACTTCAAGGCCGCCTTCGGCGGCCAGGTCATCGCCTTTCTTCGGTGAATCCTGCCCCCTGGTCGTAGCGTTTGAGGATCCGGCGCCGTGCTGTAGCATGCAGGTGGGTCCGGACTCGTCAATATTCCACGGAAGGTCAACCCGATGCCACGCCCAATTCGTCGCCGTTCGCCGCAACCGAAGTCCGGCAGAATGATTTACGTATTTGGACGCAATCGCACGGATGGTCGCGCCGACCAGAAGCCTTTGCTTGGCGGCAAGGGCGCCAACCTCGCCGAGATGACGAGCATCGGCTTGCCCGTTCCGCCGGGGTTCACGATCACCACGAAGGTCTGCGACACCTTTATACGCAGCGGTGGTCGGCTTCCATCCACCCTGATGGGGCAGGTTCGCCGCGCAGTCGGGCTCGTCGAGGCCGAGACAGGCAAGAAGTTCGGCGATGCCAGAAATCCGCTTCTGGTGTCGGTGCGCTCGGGCGCCGCGGTGTCGATGCCGGGCATGATGAATACGATCCTGAACCTCGGTCTTAACGACAATACGGTCACCGCGCTGGCCAACGCTACCGGGAACCAGCGCTTCGCGTACGATGCCTACCGGCGACTGATCAACATGTACGGCGACGTCGTCATGGACGTCGACCACAGCCATTTCGAAGCGGCGTTCAGCTCGATCAAGCGCAAGATCAAGGCGAAGCAGGATACGGACGTGCCGGTATCCGGCATGATCGAATTGTGTGACGCGTACAAGAGCGTCTACCGGCGCCACACGCGCGAACCGTTTCCGCAGGATCCGATGCGCCAGATCGAGCTGGCCATCGAAGCGGTGTTTCGAAGCTGGATGACGCCCCGCGCCGTGCGCTATCGCCAGGTGGAGAATATCACCGGCCTGCTGGGCACCGCGGTGAACGTCCAGGCCATGGTCTTCGGCAACATGGGCGACGATTCCGGCACGGGCGTGGCCTTTACACGCAACCCATCCACCGGCAAGGATGAGTTCTACGGCGAGTTCCTGGTTAATGCCCAGGGCGAAGACGTGGTCGCGGGCATCCGCACGCCCGTTCCCGTGGTCCGGATGCCGAAGTGGAACCGCACCGTGTACCGTCAGCTTCTGAGTATCAAGAGCAGGCTCGAAAAGCATTATCGCGATATGCAGGACATCGAATTCACGATCGAGCGCGGCAAGCTCTACATGCTCCAGACGCGCAGCGGCAAGCGCACCGGCGCCGCGGCGGTCAAGATCGCCTGCGATATGGAGCGACAGAAGCTGATCAACCGGAAGACGGCCATCCAGCGCGTGCCAGCGTCCGACCTGACGCAGTTGCTGCTGCCGAGCTTCGACCCCGCAGCGAAGCGCAAATCGTCCGTGCTCACCGTGGGGTTACCCGCTTCGCCGGGGGCCGCGGTGGGCACGCTCGCGTTCACCGCCGAGGAGGTGGTCACGCGCAGCCAGGCTGGCGAGACCGTTCTTCTGGTGCGCAAGGAAACCAGCCCTGAGGACATCGACGGCATGCACAGTGCCGCGGGAATCCTGACCAGCACCGGCGGCATGACGTCGCACGCCGCGGTCGTGGCCCGTGGTTGGGGTCGGTGCTGCGTGGCCGGGGCCGGCGACGTTTTCATCGACGCCAAGGCGCGAAAGATCAAGGTCAACGGCACCTCGTTCACCCACCGCGACGTGCTGTCGCTGGACGGTTCGACCGGCCAGGTCATGGCCGGCGCCGTTCCGACCCGGGCCGCCACACTGTCGGCGGATTTCGACAAGTTGATGCGCTGGGCGGATGACGTCCGCCGGCTCAAGGTGCGGACCAACGCCGACACGCCGGCCGACGCGAAGCGGGCCAGGCAGTTCGGCGCCGAGGGCATCGGCCTGTGCCGCACCGAGCACATGTTCTTTGAAGGTGATCGCATCGTCGCCATGCGGCGGATGATTCTGGCCGAGAGCGTCGAAGACCGCCGGGCGGCCCTCGCGCAATTGCTGCCATTTCAGAAGAAAGATTTCGTCGGCATCTTCACGGCCATGAAGGGTCTGCCGGTGACCGTGCGCCTGCTCGATCCGCCCCTGCACGAATTCCTGCCGCACGACCCGGACAGCCAGAGCGAGATGGCCCGCCGGTTGGGCGTCAGCCCCGCGTCGGTGCGTGCGCGCGTGTCCCAGCTGCACGAGGCGAATCCCATGTTGGGTCACCGGGGCTGCCGTCTCAGCGTGACCTATCCCGAGATTCTTCAGATGCAGGTGACCGCGATTACCGAAGCCGTGATCGCCTGCCGCGGCCGCCGCGTTGATGCCAGGGCGGAGATCATGGTCCCGCTCGTCGGCACGGCCAGGGAACTGAAGCTGCTTCGGGGGCTGGCACTGGAGACGATCGATAAGGTCAAGGCCGCGAAGAAGTTCACCGGAAGATTGGAACTGCCGATCGGGACCATGATCGAAATCCCTCGCGCCGCTCTGACGGCCGACCAGGTCGCCGGCCACGCCGACTTCTTCAGCTTCGGCACCAACGACCTGACGCAGATGACTTTCGGTTTCAGCCGCGATGACATCAATTCCTTCCTGCCGCATTACCTCGATCTGGAAGTGCTCGATCGCGATCCATTCCAGACGCTCGACGTCAGTGGAGTGGGCCAGCTGGTGGAAATGTCGGTGACCCGGGGTCGCGGCTCGCGCAAGAACCTCAAGTGCGGAATCTGCGGCGAGCACGGCGGCGACCCCGCGTCCATCGAATTCTGTCACCGCATCGGCCTGGACTACGTGAGCTGCTCACCGTTCCGCGTGCCGATCGCCCGCCTAGCCGCGGCGCAGGCCGCGCTGGCCTGACGCGACTTCAGTTGATCGCTTCGGAGTTGACAGGATCGACAGGATGGGAAGGGAGATCTACAGGATTCGATCGAGTGTGGGGTTGCGGACCAACCGGCGTCGATCTAAAGAACACAATCCAAGAATCCTGTCGATCATCCGTTCCCATCCTGTCGATCCTGTCAAAATCCTACCGTCTACTCGCCTTGTGCGACGCCAGTCATTTCGCGATTGACAGGTTACGGATAGTCGGCGCAACAGCGGATGAATTCCTCTCGCGTGAACAGCGGCGGCGTTTCGATGAATGACGGTTCGGCTCGATCCGGTGTGACCTGGTCCTGAATCGAATCGGTCGCCGTTGACGCCCGACGGTTCGCGGCGCTGACGAAGGCCTTGGGATGAGCGTCTTGCGGATCGAGGTTCAGCAGAACCTTGGCGGCATCGACGGCCTCTTCGACACGGTCCAGGCGTATCAGGCCGTAGATCAGGCGGCGTTGCGACAGCTTCCCACGCTGGCCGAGGCCCTGGGCTTCGGTTTCGACCTCGATCAACTCCGGATAGGCGCCGAGCAGCGCGTAGGTCGAGCCCAACTGGTCCAGATCGCGCAGTTGGACGTTGCGATCGGTGCTCTGGCTCGCGGCCACAGTCTGGTCGTGGTCCGGCGGAATCATGCCGTGGGCAGCCGCCCAGTCCGGCCGGGCCTGGATCACGCGGAAGGGATCGATGCCCGCCTCCGGGTCGAAAGGAATACCGAGGTTGGCATAGTACGAGGCGACCCTGGTCAGGTTTTCACGGTCACGGTCGTCGGCCCGTATGTAAATCGCGTTGTCAAGAGTTCGATAGACAAGAATCCAGCCCGATGTGCGTTCGAGGTGCGTGGTGGTGCAGTATCTCTGGCCCACGACCGGCAGCCCCACGCCGAAGAACAGATCCACACCCCGGCGATCAAGTGTTTGAAACATCGACTCGCCGGCTCCAGTCGACGATGGTCGCCATATTAGAAAATAATCGTGGAGCACCTCGGACGGATAATGCTCGGTCCTGCCGTCAACGAAGGTACGGATCGCAGGCGACAGCCGGTACCCGAAAAAATCTCCAAGGGCGTACTCGTTGTAAAGATTGCCCCGGGCGCGGGTCTCGACGAGGAAGCCCACGGCTTGCTCGTGCAGCCCCCTGGTGGCGTAGGGGGTTTCGAGGTATTCGGAAAATCCGTGGGAATCCTCTCGGCGACGACCTGGAAGCTGCCGGATACCGGGAAAGTGAGGGCAAGCAGCTTCGCGGTGCCCGCGAAGCCCCAGCGACAGGGGGTGGTGACTGTTGAGGCGTAATGCACGCGCCACGCACGCACTAGGTAGAGAAGGATGAACACTGACATCCACAGGAACCGCACCGACACCAGGATGGCGACGACCGAAACCAGGGCGAGACCGAATTGCCCCAGCGCGACCGGATGCTGTTGTGCCGTCGATCGTCTCTGAGCGAGACGGACGAGGCCGATCCCCGCAACAACCAGAAATGCGACGAGCAGTATCTGCATCGTCAGCCACGCGGTGAGACTGACAGCGTGGTCATCGGGCCTCCACGCCAGGGGGTCATAGTGCTTCCATTCGTCGGTGACCGACCAGATGGCGCTTTGCCGGGACGACGTGTCGAACGTCAGGTACTGGCGGAAGCCTCGCGGATTGACGAGTGTCACGAGCACGCCGATGCCCAACGCGGCTGCGAGGCGCGATGTGGCGCGCCGGCCGACTTCGGGCGCGGATTCCACCGGCGGTTGGGGGGGACGCGTTGCGCGTCCGAGCAGGTCGCCAAGTACCCGACCCAGCAGCGCCGCGACCAGGAGCCCCAGCCCGACCGCGAACAGCGAATGGAAGTTCGCCCAGGCGAGCAGGAGCACCGCAGCGATGCCGACGCGAAACCATGTTACGGCGCGATCGCGTTCCAGGAGGACGCGATAGAGCAGCAGCGTCGCGGGAATGCTTGCCAGATCGGGCCGCAGTTGCCAGAGCCGCCACCAGCTGAGGACAATGAACAGGCACGTGGCCCAGCATGTGACGATTTCCGATTCGCTTTCACGGTAGAAGATCGACCACGCGAGCAGCACGATGCCTGCGACGGCCAGCGCGTGGATGACGTGCAGTCCGTGAAAACCCGCGATCTAATGCAACTGGTGCGGCACGACGCCGAACAACCATTCGTGCTGAATCGGAGCATCCGCATGCGCGGTATGGAGCAGAGGATCCGCATCCGGCCACAGCCCCTCGGCGACGTAGACCTCTCCCATCTTGAGGTGGAACCAGGCGTCAGGGGTCTTGAGCGGCCCCCCGGCCGCGTACAGGGTGAACCCCGCAAGGAAGACCAGTGATCCGGCGATAATCGTGGAACCAATGTCGGCGCGTTTCATTTTTACCTGATCTGCAGCGTCTGATTTCCCACAAGGTTGACGTACCAGAGACTAACGTTCGTGGCGCCGTCGTAGAGGCCCAGGTCGGCGTAGCTCGCCACGACCAGGATCACCAGCAGCGCGACGAAGAACACCTCCGGATTGTCGATGCGATCCAGCCACTGGCGATAGCCGGCGTGATAACTTGCCAGGATGCGAGAGCCGTCGAGCGGGGGAATGGGCAGCAGGTTCAGGCCCACCAGAGCCACGTTGACCACGCCGAAAGTCCAGACGAACAACTGGGCATTGCCCGCAAAGTCGGTCTGGTCTTCCCAGAAGCCAGCGGCCCGAATCCACAAAGCCAGCACAGTCAGGGCTACAAGAGCCAATGTGAGGTTCATTGCCGGTCCGGCCGCCGAAACCAGCACGTCACCGTAACGGTGCCGGAACTTCATCGGGTTGACCGGCATCGAACCGAAGGCCATGCCGCAGGTCAGTAGCATGATGATGGAAAGCGGGCCCATATGTACAATCGGGTTAGGCGTCAGGTGGCCGCGTGAGGTCGGCGTATCGTCGCCCTCGAAGGTGGCGACCCACCCATGAGCCAGTTCGTGCAGGACGATGCTGGTCACGGCGGTGACGACAACGCTGACGAAATAGAGCGTATCGTCAAAGGCCGACTGGAAAAACATGATGAATCATCCGAGTCAGCTATTGTACCGTTGCGAGTAATGTTGTCACACCGTGGAATGCGCCGACGCGACTCACGCACGCTATTGATCGACCCGAGGCGACATGCCGCCCGAGGTGCCGACACGATGCTCGTGCATCCCCCAAACATGGAAGGCCGATCATGAAATGGATTCACTTAACGCGTCTGCCGGCGGGCGGTGTGCTTGCACTGACTCTGGCAATCCTCGCCGGCTGCAAATCACACCCAAAACCGGATTACGGGCGGCAGCTGCCGCCGGGCGTTCGGGCCCTGCGCCAGGTCGATCCGATTGACTGGCCCTCCTTCGCCGCGGCGTTCTCTGCCGTGGATCGCGATCTGGTCGATTCGCTCGAACGAAGTTTTGGCTGGTTCGCCAACCCCTCCACGCATCGGTTCTTTCCGATTGAAGGGATCACTCACGAAGAGGCCCGCCTGAGTGTTCTTGCCCTCCGCCGGATCGTTGAGGACAGCAGTTCGCCCGATGCGTTCGAGTCGGCGTTGCGGCAGAACTTCGATCTCTACACAAGTGTCGGATGGGACAACCGGGGCACGGTCTTGTTCACGGGTTACTACTCGCCTGTGATGCGGGCATCGAGGACGCGCCAGGACGAATACCGGTTTCCGCTTTACGCGCGACCGGCGGACCTTTCGAGCGACCCCGCCACAGGCAAGATCCTTGGGCGGCGCGTCGGGGCCAGCCATATCCGCTATCCGGCCCGGGCCCAGATTGAGGCGGACCCCGAACCACTGGGGCTCGTCGGGCAGGAACTGGTTTTCCTTCGCAACAAGTTCGACGCGTACATCGTTCACGTGAATGGTTCGGCAAGGCTCACGATGACCGACGGTTCGACGATACACGTCGGTTACGCGGGTAGCAACGGCCGCGATTACACGAGCATCGGACAGATGTTGATAAGTGACGGCAGGATCAGTGAGGACTCGATGAGCCTCTCGACGCTGCGCAGCTACTTCGCATCGCACCCCGGCCACCTGGACGAGTACACGCGGCACAACGAACGGTATGTGTTCTTCCAGGAGTATTCCGGCGATACGTGGCCTTCCGGATCACTCGGTTTCAAGGTGACACCATGGCGTACGGTGGCCACCGATAAGCGCCTCTTTCCGCGTGGCTGCGCCGTGCTCGTTGACACGATGGTTCCGGCGGGCGGCGCGGACGTGTCCGGCACCGGCTTCGCGCAGTTTTCTCAACTCATGGTCGACCAGGATACCGGCGGGGCCATTCGCGCCGCGGGCAGGGCGGATCTTTACATGGGAATCGGTTCCGAAGCCGAGTGGCGTGCTGGTCGGCAGGCCGCCGAAGGGCGCCTTTATTATCTGGTCCTCAGGGGGGATCGGCTGGATCGGTGGCGACAGGAATGGGAAACCATGCCGCCGGTGCCGGTCGTCATCCGCTCGCCGCACGGCCGTGCGACCGATCGAATGTGAATGGTGGTTTGTCGGCCGAATCAGCGGATGTTATCATCATGGTCAGAGGTTCCGGAGTCTTATTTTTCGCAAGGGGATGCTCATGCGTGCATCGATGGCGGACGAAGGAAGCAGTTGGTTCATGGTGCAGAGGGTCCGCGACATCGACGTGGTCGAGTTCACCAAGGATGCGATGATCGACCAGGCCAACATCGAGAGCATGGGTGATGAGCTTGGCCGCCTCGTGGACCGTGCCGGCCACCCGAAACTCGTCATCAGCTTTTCGAATGTGCAGAGCGTCTCTTCGGCGGTTCTGGGTGTCCTGATCGCGACTCACAAGAAGGTAAAGAATCTGAAAGGCGAACTTCGTCTCGCGTCGATCTCGGACCGCATTGTCGAGGTGTTCAAGCTCACACGCCTGGACAAGATGCTCAAGATTTACAAATCCACCGACGAGGCGCTGGCTCGTTTCTGAGCGGATCCTTTCCGTACGTGTCCGCGTACCCGACTTCGCATCCTTACTCCATTCGCTCAGGGCGGCAGTGGCGGCTTGACTGCGTCATCGCCATGCGTCGGCTCTACAGCGTCCGGTGAGTCTCAACCTGCCGCCGCATGGCCACCCCGGTTGATACGGACTCAAGTCAGGCGTTCGACCGGGGGGTGTCTCTCCATCCTGCGTCCATTCCCTATCCTCTGGAATAATTGCAACTTACATGAATCTTGCTGGAATTCCATGAAAGATATTGACAACTTGTGAGATATTGTGTAACATTTCTAACATAATTCCGTCACAAAGGGCCTGATGACCCATCGAATGACGGTGAAATTCGACCGAATCGGCCATGGTCACGACGACGCCAAACCTGGATCGCGGGCGGATCGAGCAACTGGTTCGTGAGGTGCTGCGGGATCGTCTGACCGGTCACATAGGTCGCGAACCGGCGGCTCCGCCGCAGCCCAATGGTGGGCCCAATGCCCTGATGGTCAACGTCTCGGCGCGTCACCTGCACGTGAACCAGTCGGATCTCGAGGCCCTGTTCGGGCCCGGGTCGGCGCTGACCAAGCTGCGTGATCTTTATCAGGACGGGGAGTTTGCCAGCGAGCAGACGGTCAACATTGTCGGTCCACGCCACCGCATGATCCCCAACGTGCGGATCCTCGGACCGCGGCGCGAATACACGCAGGTGGAACTGTCCTACACCGACGGCATCTTTCTGGGCATCGACCTGCCCCTTCGCATCAGCGGCAACCACGAGGGAACGCCCGGGTGTGTCCTGGTGGGTCCCCATGGAGCCATCAACTTGAGGCAGGGGGTGATCCGTGCCGAACGGCACGTCCACATGTGTCAGGACGACATGGCGTACTACGGCGTGCAGGACGGCGACAGGATGAACCTGCGAATCGACGGTCCCTGCGGCGTGACGTTCGAACGTCTCACGGTCCGTTTTCACCCGCGAGTCCGCCTGGAGGTGCACATCGACACCGACGAGGGCAACGCGTGCAACCTTACTTCGGCGACGGGGATGAGGTTGATGAAATGAGACCGAGGCGAATTGGAGTGATGGAGTAATTGGAGTGAGGGCGATGGAAAGACCAGAAAATCGAAAAGGTGAAAATGATAAGAACTAGAGAGCAGAAAGTGGTCGGACTCCGGTTTTATGCGTTTCTGATTATCTGTGTTTCTGCTCTCTCGCTCTCTTGCACTGACAAGGTCGACACTGATACTTTTTTCTACTCGAACCCTAACGCGCAGTGAATAGGAGATAACCAATGCCTCACCAAGCACTGGGGATGGTCGAAACCAAGGGGCTCGTCGCCCTGATCGAGGCCAGCGACGCCATGCTCAAATCCGCGAACGTCGAAATGATGGGTTGGGACAAGGTCGGATCGGGCATGGTGACGAGTTTCGTGAGCGGCGATGTCGCGGCCGTCAAGGCTGCGGTCGACGCAGGGGCAGCCGCGGCGGGCAAGATCGGCGATGTCGTGGGCGTGCACATCATTCCACGCCCGCACGACGAACTGACCGATGTGCTGCCCAAGCCGAAGAGCACGCCAGCCAGGAAATAAGGAGCCACACCATGAGCGCACTGGGCATGATTGAAACACGCGGTCATACCGGCATCGTCGAGGCTACCGACGCGATGCTCAAGGCCGCGGACGTTGAGCTGGTCAAATCGGTGGCCATTGGTGGCGCCTACGTCACGGTGCTGGTCAGCGGTGACGTCGGATCGGTCAAGGCCGCCGTGGACGCCGGCGCCGAAGCGGCCGGGCGCGTCGGCGAGCTGGTCGCGGCCCACGTGATCCCGCGCCCGCACGACTCTCTGGTCGACAGTTTCTAGAACCGTCGAGTGTCGATCGTCGGCTGCGGCCACGGCGCTGTCCGGCCCAACCGCGAGCGCAATTCCTGCCGGCCCCGTGCGCGCGAATCCCGACTTGCGACTCTCACTGCTTGATACTTGCGACTCTTCCCCATGCTCATTCTCGTGGCAAACCTCGGATCGACCAGCTTCAAGTGCAAGCTCTTCGCGATGGACGCCGAGGACCAGAGCGTCATTGCCCAGGCAGCGGTGGACCGCGTGGGGCTGTCCGGCAGTGGATGGCAGGTCACCGTCGGTTCGCGGCAGGCCCGGGGCACGGCCGACCTTGCGGACCACGCGGCGGCGATTGAATTGACCTTGAATCAACTCATCGATCTGGGGGCGATCAAGACGGTCCACGATGTGGAGGCGATCGGTTTCAAAGCGGTGCATGGCGGCGACACCTCGGGTGCCGTGCGGGTCGACGACCGTGTGATCCAGACGATGGAGCAGTTCGCAGACGTTGCCCCGCAGCACAATCCGCCCTACGTCGCGGCAATGAAAGCCTTCGGGCGCATGTTACCCGACGTCCCTCAGGTGGCGGCGTTCGAGACCGCGTTTCACCAGACGATTCCCCCTGCGCGACAGGTCTACGGTGTCCCGCACGAATGGATCGAGAAGATGGGCATCCGCCGCTACGGTTTCCACGGGGCGTCGCATCGATACATCGCGACCCGCATGGCCGAGTTGGCCCCCGAGGCGCGCAGGGTCATCAGCTGTCACCTCGGTGGTTCCTGTTCGATCAGCGCCATCGAGGACGGCCTCAGTCAGGCCAACAGTTTCGGCATGACCTGTCAGACGGGAGTGTTTCATTCATCACGGGTCGGAGACTTCGACACGTTCGCGCTGCTGAAGCTGGTCAAGTCCGGTCTGAGCCTCGACCACATCTGGC
>Ga0310124_10002810_pt1 | contig 11868 bp, 9 predicted proteins | sample CB11b_AW_Bot5_MG_FD_203507 | JGI IMG/M metagenome (GOLD analysis project Ga0310124, IMG submission 203507) | Marine microbial communities from Western Arctic Ocean, Canada - CB11b_AW_Bot5 | ecosystem: Environmental > Aquatic > Marine > Oceanic | place: Canada: Western Arctic Ocean | collected...
GATCACCGGGACCTTGCCCGCTTCGACCAGGGCCATCAGCAACTCGCCATTGACCCAGTCTACCTGACCGACATATCCCAGATCGATCTTGCGCCCGCTGTCGTCCGGATCGGCCAGAAAGAGTCGGCTGGCGAATACAGCGCAACTGGACAGACTGTGCAACCCCATGGCCCGAGGTCCCAGTGCGACGATCTGTTCGACGATCTGGGCGTTGATTTTCTCCACGAGCACGTGCTCGACAATCGCCAGCGTCCTCTCGTCGGTATAGCGCCGGCCCTGCACGAACTGCGCCTCAAGGCCCACGCGTCGCATCTGCTCGGTGATGCCGTTGCCGCCACCGTGAACCAGGATCGGCCGCATGCCCACCGCGTGCATGAAGCAGATGTCGGCAAGCAGTTGATTCAGCGTGTGCGGCTCATCCATGATCGAGCCGCCGACCTTGACCACGACCGTCTTGTCCCTGAATCGCAGGATATATTGGTATGCTTCGGTAAGGGCGTGCGCCTTCGCGATCGCTTCGTTCATGGCGTGACCAATTTCGGGCGAAGCGAGTCAGTCTAGTCCCGACGCCGCGGGCCCGCAACGAAGCGGTGTGCGGCCACCACGGTGTTGCCGGCATGCAACATTCGACCCAGCCGCACCCCGCGGCGGCGACCGGGCGGGGCAGACCAAGACCTCGACGGCGCCTGAGTTTACGCAACTCGGTCGGCGTCCGGCACCGCCGTTGCATTCTTCGTCGGCCGGCCGCCGAAACCGGCCGGATCAGGGTCCCGATATGGTGCAATCACTTCTACTACCGTTCGTCGCCCGTCGCCTTCTGCCGTTGCTTCTCGCACTCGCGGTGATCACCGTCCTGTACGCCGCGTCCAGCCAATTCACAGGTGACTACGGCCTTCCGGGCATCAGCGAATACGCCGTACGCGGGGTCGCACATTTCTTCGTCTACGGAACCCTTGCGCTGATGGTCGCCGCGGCACTGTGCCGATGGCACCTGGCGACATGGCTGGCCTGCATCCTGATCGCCACCGGGGAGGAAGTTCACCAGCTTTTCGTTCCCGGCCGCTTCTGCTCGATGGCTGACTGGATCATCAACGTTTGCGGCATCACGTTTTTTCTGCTGGTGGCATACCACTTTGGCCCGCGGTTCCGCGACGCCATGGACCGCTCGTGGGGCTGGTTGGGTTCGGCGGTTGCAGGGTAGTGGTGCGAGAGCGACGAAGCGACGGAGCAACGAAGGGAGCCGTCGCGAGTGATGAGCGAGCGGCGGAATGCCTTGTTCCCTGTAGAGCAGCGAAATGCCTTGCCCCTGTCGAGCGACGGAACGCGGCGCTATCCAGAACCGATGTCATTAATTGTGGGTCGCGATCGGCTTCTTCCAGCGTCAGTGCCCGCACTTCGGCCGGCACCAGCGACCGAGCCTTTTGCGACCCGTGGAGCAGGCTCTGATCTTGGGCTCCGCATCCAGCGGCACGTTGCGAAACGCCCATTCGCCCGCCACACCGGCTGGATTGTGACGGCTCGCTCCGCGTTGTCGGCGTTCGCGCGTAAGATCACGTCCACATGAGTTGCCTGCGGGAAGCGATCGCATAGGGGTTTCATGCTCATTTACCTGGTGTAAAGTGAACCGTCCGGATGCTCTCGCCAACTGCTTTGCTTGACCCAGTTCTTAACGTCGACGATCCGGCCGTCGACGCGCATCCACATTTTGGCGTGCTGCATACGCTCGGGCTGGATCGCGCCGAACACCAGCCGCCGCACCCCTCCCTGCATGCGGATCCAAACCCAGGCGTTGGTCGCCCGATCGGCCACGGGTCTCGCGCCCGGCTCTACGTAGTTTCCCGTCAGATGATCCACGACTTCGACGCGCGCCGTCAATTTCCGGACCGCGCCCTTCATCGCCGTGGTGGTCCACATTCCGGTCGTTACGGTAAATTCCGGCTCGATTTCCAGCTCGACCGGCACTGAACCCAGTCGCGCACTCACCTGCCCCAACGGCAGGTGGGCCCAGGATGCAGGCCCACCGTTCGGTTTCCAGCTGATCTCCGCTGTCCGGTTGCGAAGCCATTTCCACTTGATCTCGACCGTTTGCCCGTCCCCAACAAGCTCCCCGGCACCGACTCGAACCACGATCTGCGAATTCGGCCCGATGCGCTTGGTCGGATCGCCGCCAACGTATCCGTAGGGCTGGCGCCGCAGTTGCACGCTCGGGCGGACCTGGAGCTTCAGCGTGCCGGCCTGCTCGGCATAGCGCAGTGTCTGCGCCGGGCTGAGCAGCCCCCGAGCCCCGACCAACGCGACGATTTCGCCCCAGGTGTCGTGCCATGGCAGCGACGGATCGCCCTGCACCTCGAGTGCCTTGTCCACCGACCGGATCGCTAAGGCGTCCGTGAACTTCTGCGCACCGAGGCGGACGATCGTCTCCTGCCTCGCTTCCAATTCATCCAGCAGTGCAACCAGAACAAAGTCTGGCGCCAAATGGTAGTAATCAATCCCCATCAGGCGGTGGCCGGCCTGCACGCCGCCCAGCAGCAGCAACACCGTCCCGATGACGACCAGTCCGCGGCGCCGCACGCGCAGACCGCGTACCTTCGCCTTCGCCTTCGCCTTCGCCCCGCTCAGAACAGTCCCGCACTCCGGGCACGTATTCGCCGTCTCGGGCAGACCCGACAGATCGAACGAGCAACTGCGGCAGTGACAGTGATCCCCGCGGCGACGGCCCCACCAGCCCACCGCGAGCAGCGTGACACCCAGCGTGAGGAGTAGCCAGGAGAGAATGAGGGAAACGTATGTCATCCGTCGAAGAGGGGAAAAGGCATTCCGTCGCTCGCTCATCACTCGCGACGGCGTTCGGCGTCCCGCCTCACGCGTCCCGGCTCACGCCCCCTGCCGCTTTGATGTGACGATCTCGGCGGCGCGGCTCATGGCCTCAGACAAGTCCTCGTTGACGATAAACCGGTCGTAGACCTGGCTCGACCTGGCACGGTCGATCTCCCGCTTCGCTTCCGCGAAGCGCCGCTGGATGACGGCTTCGTCGTCGCGTTTACGGTTCCGCAACCGGTCCAGCAGTGCCTGCTCGTTCGGCGGCTCAATAAAGATCGCGAACGCATCGGGCAGCCGGATTTTCACCTGGATCGCGCCCTCGACGTCGATTTCCAGGATGACCAGCTCACCGCGCTCGAGTGCCTCGACCACGGGTCGGCGCGGCGTGCCGTAGAAGTGATCGAACACGCTGGCCCATTCCAGCATCTCGCCCGCGCCACGCTGGCGCTCGAACTGCTCGCGATTGACAAAGGTGTAGTCGACCCCCTCAGTGTCCTTCACCGTTTTGGGACGGGTCGTCATGGAGACGCTGAAGACGCCACCGAGCTCCTTCTCGATGTGCCGTGCAATCGTCGTCTTGCCGACGCCCGAGGGGCCGGAAAGCACCAGTAGCAGGCCGTTGTTCATAGACGCGCCCATGTTGACACCTATCAAGAAGCGACGTAGCGACGAGGGGGGGAGCATTCGGAGCCAAAGTCACGGTCTGTATGACGTCGTCATCCATGCCGGAACTGATCACCGCAAACTCACGTGTCTTCGACAACAACCCTTCGTCGCTATGTCGCTCCCCTACTCGTCGCTTTCCCTACTCGCTCCGTCGCTTCCCATCCACACTACAGACGAGAAACAGTGTCGCCATGCGCACGGCCAGACCGTGGGTGACCTGGGCCAGGATCGCGCTGTTGGGGCCGTCCGCGACGGCCGAGTCGATCTCCAGTCCGCGGTTCAGCGGGCCCGGGTGCATCACGACGACGTCGGGCTTGGCCATGGTCATACGCCGCGTCGTCAGGCCGTAGACGGCCGCGTACTCGCGGATGCTGGGGAAAGCCTGATTCGCAATCCTCTCGAACTGCACACGGAGCATATACACCACATCGACGCGCGGCAGGACGCTGTCCAGATCATTGGACAGTTCGCAGCCCATGTCCGCGAAAGTTCGAGGCAGCAGCGTTGGTGGCGCCACGAGCACGACACCGGCACCGAGCTTCAGCAAGCCGTGAATGTTCGAACGCGCGACCCGGCTGTGCTCGATGTCGCCCACGATGGCGACGGTCAGGCCCGACAGGTTGTAATCGTCTCGACCGCAGCGGCGGGCGATGGTGTAGAGATCCAGCAGTCCCTGGGTGGGATGCTCGTGCTGCCCGTCGCCGGCATTGATCACACTGCATTGCACCCCGCGGGCAAGCTGATGGGCCGCGCCGCTGAGGTGATGCCGGCAGATCACCACGTCAACGCCCATGGCCTCGATGTTGCGGGCTGTGTCGCGCAATGTCTCGCCCTTGGAAACGCTCGAGCCCTGCCCACTGATGTCCAGCACATCCGCGGACAGCCGGCTGGCCGCCAGCGAGAAACTGCTGCGAGTGCGCGTCGAATCCTCGAAAAACAGGTTGACGACCACGCGGCCGCGCAGCGCCGGGACTTTCTTGACGCTGCGTGTGCTGACATCCTCCAGGCCCCGCGCGGTCTGGAGCAGGAATCGGATGTCCGCGGCGGAAAGCTCTTCGAGCCCCAGCAGGTGCTTGTGTGGCCATCGCGACTTCTGAGGGGGGCTAACCACTGTCATCTCCGGGGGCTACGGTCCCGGCATGGTCGGCGGCGGGCGCGTACCGGGCGACGACGATCGCGTCCTCAGCGTCGGTCGGTCGCAGCATGACGTTGACCAGCTCCCCGCCGGTGAGACCGCCATCGATGTCCCGCGACAGGACAATCCCCACATGATCTGGCGCGATCGGCAACTCGCGCCCCCCGCGATCCACGAGGACGGCCAGCCACACGCGCTTGGGACGGCCCATGTCCATCAGGGACTGAAGCGCGGCCCGCACCGAGCGGCCCGACATCAGCACATCGTCGACCAGCACGATGTTGAGGCCATCGATACCGAAAGGAATCTCGGTCGTGCGCACGATCGCCTGCGGCCCGATTTCGGACAGGTCGTCACGGTATAAAGTGATGTCAAGGGTTCCGACGTGGTCCGGCCGCAGCGTATCGGCAAGACGCCTGGCCAGCACATCTCCGCGACTTCGAATCCCGACCAGCGCCCACGGCCCGCCATCGCTGAAACTTTCCATGTCGTTGCGGATGGCAGCGGCCAAGTCGCTGATCAGTGACGCCACGTCGCGATCGCCAGCCAGAACACGCACATGCGTCATGGTACCCCATTATCCGTCCGCAACAAGTTGAACCGGCGTCTGAATCTCGTCCATCGTCTGCCCGTGCTCGTCGGTCACGGTGACTTTGAGCAGGTAATCACCCACACCCAGAACCTGGGGCAGTCGAATGAGTTGCGTGACGAAGAAGTCGCGGCGTCGATTGCGCGACACGTCGACGATCTGGACGCTGGGCTGCTTCCAGACCGCGGCGCCGCCCGGATCGGTGTAGAGGACGACCTCCTGCGAGAGCCTCACTTCGTGCAATCCCGACTCCTGCTTGTGGATCTGGAACCGGTCCATTTCGAGGTAGAGCACCATCGGGTTCTCCCGCCCCGCGTTGAAGCTGTTGCCGGGGATCACCTCGTAATCACCGAAACCACTGACCTTGCGGCAAAGATTCAGGCAACGGACGCGCACCGGCTGGTCAATCATCTTCTCCAGTTCCGAGGCGATCATCTGTGGATCGATCTGCCGGCCTGCGGTAAGGTCCTCCCGCAGGAGAATGAGTAGCGCGTGGTACTGACTCACCGCATCGCGCTGCGTCGGGGCCAACTCGGCGATGGCGGCCGGGTCGAACTGCCGATCAGTGTCCACAGCGCCCAGTGCCGCGGCCGTCAGCGCCTTGGCCACGGCCGGCTCGGAACCGCTGCGGACGTCCTCGATCAACATCTCGATCAGTTCCTGCCGTGATGGCCGACGCGGGGCGGGCGGCGGCGCTGATGGCGGCGCGGCCGACACCGGCGCAGGCTGAGCCGTTGGCGCCGTCGCAGCGGCGGCCGGCCTCGGGGCCAAGGTATTGGCCGGCGTCACTGCAGGGCGATGGCTCGGCGCCGCGAAGGCGACGAACGGTGACGAGGCGGGCCGCGCCACTGGACGCTGCGCCCTCGGCGCCGCCAGGACGGCGGCCGGTTGCCGGCCGTCCGTGGCGCGGCTTCGGTCTGGCGACCGGTTGGCGCTCGTTCGGCTCAAAGGACCATCGTTGACAAAGCGGACCTGCGGCGGCTCTTCGGGCCGGGTGGGCCGGGCGGTTCCGGCGGCCCGAACCTGCTGCGCGTAGTTGCGGGCGGCGACGTTCACGCCATTGGCGTCTTGCGTCGCGTCGCCGCCAACAGCCACGTTCACACCACGGGGGGGCCGTCGCGCATCGAGACGGGCGGTCCTATCCACTGCGAAGGTGTTCGGTCGCGCTCCAGGTCGCGCGGCGGTATTCACACGCCGAAGGTCCCGCTGCGCGCCGGCGGGCCTGAAGTCGTGTCGCAACGCGGCGACCGGTTCGTACGGCTCCACGTAGGCACAACCGATGATGGACAGCGGTAGAGCCGAGAGGATGCAGAGCGCAAGACTGAGGTCGTGAGGGTGCCGCATGGTGCCTCCTGCGCATCGCGAACGCATGACGTTTACGGGGTTCATCCTTGAACCGCAGCAATAGGCTTTGTCCGAACACCGTGCCGCGGTCCCAAGACCGAGCGAAGCGTTCGCCGACGCCGCCTGCGGGCGCTGTCCGCCAGTACTGGCGGGTCGACGCCAGGCAGGGTTTTCGGACAGAGCCTAACTTTTGGGAAGTATAACCTAGCCGCGTCGTCAGGTCACCCGCCGCGGACAGCCCGGCCCGGCATCGGCTTCAGCTCGACGGCGGCGCGGCTCGACCTGCGGCCCGCCGTCACGAGCGTCCAGCGCCGCTGGCGAGCGTGACACAGAACCGCTCGACATTGCGTACCGGATCACCCAGACCCGACTTGGATCTGGCGTCCGCGTCCACGATCGCGTCGAACAGGTCGCCTATGACGCGAACGTCCAGACCCCGCAGCGCCTCGAAGAAGGACGCCCGGCGGCCACCGAAGATGCCCACTTCGCGGGCGATCGCGGCGTCGGTCACCCCCTGGCGCCGCAGGTGCGCTGCCACATGGAGTTTGCGGACCAGATCGGCGACGAAGTAGGCGATCAGGACGTCGGCCTGCCGCGACACGTGCACCAGCTCGTGAATCTTCTCGATCGCCCCACGGCTACCTGGGGCGCTGCCGGCTCGCCCGGCCAGGGACTCCAGCAGAGCCTCCTGGATCTCGTAGGCCTGCTCGTCACTATCACGGCCAACGATGCGTTCGATCAGGCGGGCATCGATCCGTTCTCCGGGGCCGGCCAGAAGCACCAGCTTCGCCAGCTCGCTGTCCAGGCGGCCGAGGTCCGGCCCGATCCGCCGCACAAGCAGCGCCGCAGCATTCTGGCTCAGCGTGTGCTGGTGCTGCGACTTGCTGCGGCCCACGAGCCACGTTTGGGCGCCGGCCGGCGTCGGCGTGTCGCACGAGACGATTGCCCCGACCTTCACGATCAGCTTGTCGAGGTTGCCGCGGCGCCACTTTCCACTACGCAGGACGAGCGTGGCGTGGTCCACCGGCGATTGGGCGTATCTTTCGAGCGCGGCCCGGTGGGCGGAGACGAATTGATCCGCGTCATCCACGATCACGATTTTGTAGCACTGCATCAGCGAAAAACTGCGCAGTTCATCGAGCACGTCAGCCACGGCGCGCGTCCTGCCGTCAAAACTGAACGATTCGGTCTCGCCGTGCGCCTTCTCAAGGGCGGCGGTCAGTTGTTCGAGGTGTTGGCGCATGAGCATCGGCTCTGCGCCATACAGGACCAGAACGCGCGTCGCCGCCCCGATCGAGCCTGCGGCGGATTTCGCGGACGGTCGTCGTGCCATGATGCGCATGTTAACCCGGATAATTCATGAAATGAATAATCCGGGTTAACGGTTATCCCGAAGGGGCAAAGGATCGACCATGTACCGGATCGGGTCAACCGGACGTGCGGGTCGGAGCCGCGCGGTATTATTGACCTCTCGTTGGCGACGATCTGAGGATTTCATCATTGTATGAGTCGAGTGACGGCTGCGGCGCTTCGTGGCTCGAGGGCATAGCTGACCGTTTGGACCGGACCGGACGACGAACGATCGTCGCCGGCCTCGTTGTGCTGTACGTCGCATCGAGGATCGGATTCCACCTGGCCGGTGTGCGATTCGATGACGGCAGTCTGCAATGGTTCTACCAGATTCTCGATCCGGAACTATTACGCAAGAACCTGGCTCAGAGCGTCTTCTATCAACACTGCCAGCCTCCTGCGTTCAACGTTTTTCTCGGCCTCACGCTCAAACTGTTCGGCGAATCCGCGCGGACCGCGTTCACCGTGCTCTACGGCCTGATGGCCTTTGCCGCGTGTCTGGGCACGCTGACGCTGCTACGGGGGCTCGGCGTCAGGCGGCTGATCGCCCTGCCGCTGGTGTGCCTGATGATGATCTGCCCGACGCTGGTGATCTACGAGAACTGGCTTTTCTACGACCTGCCGGTTCTCGTCATGCTCGTGGCGGCCGCGGTCGGCCTGCAGCAGTGGTCGGGTAGTTTGAAGTTGCGGTGGCTCGGGGTTTTCGTGGTCGCACTGGCCGCGATCTGCCTGACGCGCAGTTTCTTCCACCTCGCGTACCTGGCGATGATCGGCGGGTGCCTGACGGTCGTTGCCGCAGGCCATCGCCGGCGCCTGGCGTTGGCGGTCCTCGTCGCGTTCGCCGCGACCTCCACGCTCTACGCCAAGAACCTGGTGGTGTTCGGCAAGTTCGCGGGCAGCACGTGGCTGGGAATGACGCTGTCGGAGATGACCACCTACGGCCTCTCTCAGACCGAACGCCAGATGCTGGTTGACGGCGGAGCGATCTCGGAAATCTCCTTGCTCTGGCCGTTCACGCCTCTCGACGAATTCCCACGGGAGTACCGGACGACGGCCGGTTTCGACGGCATCGAGGTGCTGACCGAGCCATTCAAGAGCACCGGAAAACCGAATTACAATCACGTCGCGTACATCGGGATCGCCGACCAGTATTTCAAGGACGCGATCGCCCTGGTCCGCCATCGCCCTCGGGCCTACCTGACCGCCCTGGCCAAAGCGTGGTACCACTACCTGCGCCCCGCGAGCAGGGAGAACCTGGTGGCCGACAACCGGGCCGCCCTGGGGTGGTACGACGACGGCTGGAACACGGTGTTCTATGGGCACGTGCCGCTGCCCTATCGCATGAACAGGAAGCAGGCCGAGGTGTTCGTGCTGCTGGCCGTCGGGCTCGTGACCGGATTCGCGACGGCGGTCTTTCTGGCGGTCTCGCGGCGAGCCCGCGCCCAGTGGATGACGCCGCAACGCCGCATCGTTCTCTGGTTCATGCTGCTCACCGTCGTCTACGTCACAATCGTGGGGACGCTGCTGGAATCGGGTGAAAACTTCCGCTTCAGGTTCTACGTGGGTCCCTTCTATCTCTGCTTTTTCGCGATGGCCATGGAGGCGGCGTTTCGGCCCCGGTACGGGCCGGAAGGTCCGAACCCCAATCAAAGCGCCGGGCCGAAGTAAACGATATATAGCGTTATACTGAGTGTTGAGGGTTCAGGGGTCAGGGTTTCATTGCGGCATGCTTTCGTTGCAACACGCCCAGTATTTTCGGCGGATGGCTGACGGCTTGTCGACGATGATCTGGCCTTCGTTCACCCGTGAACCCCGAACCGTGAACCCCGAACCCTGAACCCCAACCCCATGTTCCTCTCCGTCGTCATTCCCGTGTACAACGAGTCTGCCACGATCGAGCAGATCGTCGCCGCGGTTCGAGCCGTTCCGCTCGACACGGAAATCATCATCGTCGACGACGCGTCGACCGACGGATCGCGCGAAAAAATCGAGAAGCTTGCCGCCGATGCACCCCGCGGCAGCGTGAGGGCCCTCCTGCAGAAGCGGAACATGGGCAAGGGCGCCGCGTTGCGGGCCGGATTCGCGGCCGCCACCGGCGACATCGTCCTGATTCAGGACGCCGATCTTGAATATGACCCGCAGGATTACCCGACGCTGATCGAACCGATCATTTCGGGTCAGGCCGATGTCGTCTACGGATCCCGCTTCATCGGCAGCCAGGCCCACCGTGTGCTCTATTTCTGGCATTCGATCGGCAACCGGGTGCTGACACTGCTCTCGAACATGTTCACCGACCTGAATCTCACCGACATGGAAACGTGCTACAAGGTGTTCCGGCGCGAAGTGATTGAGCAGGTACACCTTTGTGAAGACCGATTCGGCATCGAGCCGGAGATGACCGCCAAGATCGCCCGCTTGAACTGCCGCGTCTTCGAGGTGGGCATCACCTACCGCGGGCGCACCTATGCCGAAGGCAAGAAAATCGGCTGGCGCGACGGCATGAGAGCGATCTGGTGCATCCTCAAATACAACCTCCTGTCCAGGTCCGCCGAACGCTCGATCGAGTAGATCGCGTTGCCGGGTCGGCACATCCGAACATTCTGGCCGGACTGGGCGAATCCACTACAATCCTCTGCTCGTTTACCGGAGTCGCGACATGGACACCGCCCCACCACTGAACCGATTCAGCGCCCGCGTCACGCAGCCCAAGAGCCAGGGCTCGTCGCAGGCCATGCTCTACGCCACCGGCCTGCAACCGGAGGATATGAGCAAGGCGCAGGTCGGTATCGCCAGCGTTTGGTGGGAGGGCAACCCATGCAACATGCACCTGAACGATCTGGCCGCGAAGGCCCGCGAGGGTGTGGTGGCGTCGGACCTCGTCGGGTTGCGATTCAACACGATCGGCGTCAGCGACGGGATCTCGATGGGCACCGACGGCATGAGCTACTCGCTTCAATCCCGCGAGATCATCGCGGATTCGATCGAGACGGTCATGGCCGCCCAGTGGTACGACGCGCTGATCGCAATTCCCGGATGCGACAAGAACATGCCCGGCTGCCTGATGGCCATGGGGCGGCTGAACCGCCCGGCCCTGATGATCTACGGCGGCACGATCAAGGCGGGCCACCTCGACGGCCAGACGCTTGACGTCGCCACGACACTCGAGTGCTACGGGCAGTTGATCAACGGAAAGATCACGGCCGAACAGCGAGACCGGATCGTGCGTCATGCCTGCCCCGGAGCCGGGGCCTGCGGAGGGATGTATACGGCAAACACCATGGCGTCGGCCATCGAAGCCATGGGCATGAGCCTCCCGTACAGCGCTTCGATTCCCGCCGAGGACGAGGCGAAGTCCGAGGAGTGCGTCCGGGCCGGGCGGGCGATCCGCACGCTTCTCGAACGGGACATCAAACCGCGTGACATCATGACGCGAGCCGCATTCGAGAACGCCATGGTCGTCATCATGGCGGTGGGCGGCTCAACGAATGCGGTGCTGCATCTGATCGCCATGGCGCGATCGGTCGGCCTGGAGTTGACGATAGACGATTTTCAGGCCGTCAGCGACCGGATCCCATTCCTGGCCGATCTGCGCCCCAGCGGACGCTATGTCCAGGAAGACCTGCACAGGGTCGGCGGTGTCCCGGGTGTGATGAAGTACCTGCTCGACGGCGGCCTGATCGACGGCAGCTGCATGACGATTACCGGCCGAACCATAGCGAAGAACCTCGACGACCTTCCCCCCCTGACCGAGGGCCAGGACGTGGTGCACACCCTGGAGAACCCGATCAAGCAGACGGGTCACCTGCAGATCCTGCGCGGCAACCTCGCCCCGCAGGGCGCCGTGGCCAAGATCACGGGCAAGGAGGGCCTTAAATTCACGGGTACGGCTCGGTGCTTCGACAGCGAAGAGGACATGCTGGCCGGGATGGAGGCGGGCGGCATCAAGAAGGGTGACGTGGTGATC
>Ga0310124_10002812_pt1 | contig 11857 bp, 8 predicted proteins | sample CB11b_AW_Bot5_MG_FD_203507 | JGI IMG/M metagenome (GOLD analysis project Ga0310124, IMG submission 203507) | Marine microbial communities from Western Arctic Ocean, Canada - CB11b_AW_Bot5 | ecosystem: Environmental > Aquatic > Marine > Oceanic | place: Canada: Western Arctic Ocean | collected...
CACGTTCATTTTATTAATCCCTCCATTAATAGATGTAGCTGAGAGCCTAATCGCTAAAGGTGTAGGTGCTTTGACGATTCTTCATCTAATGCTGACCCTGGTTCCGCAGGCGCTTGCTATAACACTTCCAATGTCCTTATTGATCGGACTCTTGATCGCATTTGGTCGTTTATCCGGAGATCGTGAGGCCGTTGCCATACAGGCCTGTGGCATCAGCACAAGGAGCCTGCTGCGCCCGGTTTTATTTATAGCTGGTATAACGGCAGTAATCACAAATTACGTGCTGGTGTCAGCACTGCCTGATGCAAATCAAACGTTTAGAGAGATTACCTATTCGGTTATTGCCTCAAGGACGCAGGATGAGGTTAAACCGAGGGTTTTCTATGAAGGCTTTCCTAACATCATTCTTTACATTCGTGACGCCTCAGTGGACGGTCAGGTCTGGCAGGATGTATTTTTGGCAGACACTCGTAACCCTGAAAGCCCAGAAATATTTGTTGCCAGTCAAGGTCGGATGCTGCTGAACAAAGAGCGGCGTCAGGTGTCGATTATGCTCACCTCAGGCACTCGTCACAAGGTTGCTCCTCATATGCCTGAAGAGTACGAGATTCACGAGTTCGAACGGATGGTTATGGCCCTCGATCCAGAAACTGTTTTTCCAGAGTTTGGTCCCGAACGTGGCTATCCAGAACTGACTATTTCCGAACTCCAAGTCGAGTCAGAACGGCTGCGGGATGTTGGAGAATCTCCTCATCGACCAATAATGGAGATCCATAAGAAATTCTCGATTCCCTTCGCTTGTTTTGTATTTGCGTTTATTGGGCTTGGATTGGGAGTGAATCATCGGAAAGATGGTAAATTGGCCAGCTTTGTTCTAGCAATAGGGGTGATTTTTTCTTATTACGTCGTAATGTATATCGCAGAGGCTTTGGCTAAAGGTGGTCAGCTCTCACCTCACTTAGCGATGTGGATCCCTAACGTGCTTCTTGGCATTCCAGGTGTTTTATTGTTGTATGGACGTCAAACTATCACCGGGCGCCTTGGTAGCTTGCACCTGACTCTTTTCTTGAAACGCATTCTGACAATTTTCGTGAGGCCGTTTTCAATACTTCGGGGTAAGGGATCGACTCGTGCGCGTCGAATGTTTGAACTCCGGGCGTTTCCGCTAAATCTCTTAGATCGGTACATAACACTTCAATATTTACGTGTTGTCGGGCTTTCTTTTTTTGGTCTCATCGGTATTTTCTACATTGCGACATTTATCGATTTGTCAGACAAGTTATTTAAAGGTCAGACGTCGGGCGGAGCTCTTCTTGAATATTTCTGGTTTGCGACTCCCCAGTATGTTTACTACGTTCTTCCAATTTCTGTTCTTATTGCGACTTTGGTTACCATCGGACTATTGACGAAAAGCTCTGAACTCACGGTTATGAAGGCTTGTGGAATCAGTGCTTATCGGACTGCAGCTCCTCTTGTTGTTTGTGGTGTCATTGGGAGTGCCCTGCTTTTCGGCATTGGCGAAACAATTCTTGGCTCGGCGAATCAGCATGCAGAAGAAATCCGTCATGTTATTCGAGGTGGATCTCCTCAAACCTTTGACGCGTTGAACCGGAAATGGTTTGTGGCGCCTAATGGAGCCATTTACCATTACGCCTATTTAGATCCCGATCTAAAGGAAATTCATGGTCTGTCTAAGTATGAATTTGGATCGAAAAAATGGGCGTTAGCTAAGAGGACCTTCATAAACAGAGCTTCCTTTCAGGGAGACTGGAAAGGAACGTCAATTTGGGTTCGGCAATTCGACAATGAATTAAATCTGATGCCCTATACAGCGACCGAACAAGCGAATCTTTCTTTAGAACCTCCTGAGTTTTTTGTCACCGAACAACCAGATGCGGAACGGATGAGTTATCGTGAGTTGGAACGATATATAGCGGAACTGCGCACAAGCGGTTTTAATGTCGTCCAGTTGACAGTCGACATGCAACGAAAATTATCGTTTCCTTTCGTTACTGTAGTTATGACGTTGATCGCTGTGCCATTTGGGTTATTGGGTGGAAAACGAGGCGCCATGTATGGAGTTGGCGTCGGTCTCATCCTGGCAATTGTTTACTGGGTTGCCATTAGCATTTTCGGTGCAGTAGGGAGTGCGGGTCTGCTCACGCCAGTACTTGCCGCGTGGGCTCCGAACATTCTGTTTTGTGCTGTAGCAGGGTACCTCTTGCTTTCAGTTCGCACTTAATTATTTTTGTCAGGAGGTAAAGATTCTCTATGCCGCTCAGCATTTTATTACTTGCTCTCACACTGCACTTCCCTGCCATGCTCGATGAGCCGAGCATGGATCAAGTATTTTCAAAATACGAATTGACCGGTACGATTGTTATTTCTTCAATAGAATCGAATCAATCATTCACACTCAACGAGCCTCGGGCTGTGACCTCCTATTCGCCGGCTTCAACTTTCAAGATTTTAAATAGTCTTATTGCCCTTGAGGAGAACGTAGCCAACAACAAAGACGAGTTATTTGATTGGGACGGCACTCCGAGATCTGTTGAAAGTTGGAATCAGAACCACACCTTAAAGAGTGCGTTCATGACATCTTGCGTATGGTGTTATCAATCTTTAGCAGAGAAAATTGGGCCAGAAAGGTATAGAAAACATTTACATGCTGCTAGATTTGGTTCTTTGAATGACTCTTTCAATGTGACTGAATTTTGGCTTGATGGTTCGTTGAGAATTAGTGCTGCAGGGCAAGTTGATTTTATGAAACGACTCATTCGTCGGAGTCTGTCATATTCAGCGATGGCTTATGAAGAATTGCGGGACGTTATGCTGAGAGAAGAAACAGGTAGTTACCAGTTGCGAGCGAAAACTGGGTGGACTGGTTCAATTGGTTGGTTTGTAGGTTATGTCGAGACCTCAGACGATACTTGGGTCTTCGCTCTGAATGCTGATGTAGAGGACATAAACCTAATGATGCTCCTCCCTGACATCACAAAAGAAATCCTTCACACTAAAGGAATTATTTAGTTCGGAAGGGTCGACCCTTCAAGTTGAATATCATTGAGCCAAAGTACGCCAGAGGAGCCGGTGGGCGTATTTACTGTATCGACGACCACTAACAGGGCGTTAACCGTATTAAGATCAACTAGCTTCGAGGGCGTTCTTCCAATTGGTTTCATATCCTTAAACCAAACCACGACTTCCCTCTTCTCTTCCCCTACATAAATAGATCGTTGCCATCTCGATAGTTCCTGAAGGTCAGAGTCCGATGCCCGGAGTTGCACAGACACTCGATGTGGTCGATCGCCACGTACTGAAAACCTGATGCGATCGTAGCGAGAAAGAGTGTTGAGGTCATTCTGTACAAGCGCCGAAAAGGGGCTATCCTGCTCTTGGCTTGACAGTGCATAGCGTAGGGCTAGTTCAGAGCCGTCAATAGACTCTGTTGCATTGACCGCCGCTCTTGAGTGCAGATCATGTTCGACTTGCCACGTTTCGGCGGATGCGCTATCTGAAAACAGTGACCTGATTAGAATCGGTGCGGATTCGGTATCATTTTCTACTCTATTTAATTCTTTCCCAATATAGATTGGGTTCGACATAATCCAGGGAATCCCGGTAAGACTGGTAATTTCAGGCAATAGCACTTCTACCCGAAAGGCCGCTGACGTTGAGTCGCTAATAAACGTTAATTTATTTGTTTTTGATTCGGCTACAGTTTCACCATTCTGTTTCAATAAAACTAATCCACCAGGCGGCATGCGAACCTGCACATCCAGCTGCACAGGAGTGCCGGTTGTGATGCGTTCACCCATGTGGACTAGTTGGTTTCCACTCGTGGCCGTAAACTGTAAGTCTCCAGGAGACGCTAAAGCATCGATAACTGTGTACGTTCTACCCTTCCTGAGAGCGTCAACAATTAGCGGACCGTCAAGAATAGGGATTCCTGATAATTCTTGATTGAGCTCAACTCGCAGAGTGAAGGCACGGAAAGCATTCTTATAAAAGGAAGACCCGCCAATAGGTAGTCGCGCATCAGGTAGAAGTGGTAAAGGGATCGCCCCATGTGCATCAGAACCGGGCAACATTACGACTTTGCGGAGTTGAGAGATCCGATCGTATTGCAATAGATTCTCCACAGGTCGGTCAAGTAATTCAGCGATTGTCTCAGAAGGTTTAAGGAGGTAATGAATCGGTGAGGCAATAAGTCGCAATAATGGTTCGTTTCTCCATTCACTATCGACATTGAACCACTCAATCGCATCAAATTTGAGGCTCCAGTCATCCCATCGAAATGTTGATTTATTCGACCCGGGATGAGCGATAACGCCAAAGCCGCCAAGTCTTTCGACGTCTTCAACTACCCCAGCGACATCTCCACCCAACGGGTATGGCGTTTTCGGTAAATCGACTGCAACGTAATGACCTCCGTCGGTGCTGATTTCTGTGCTGGAGATGCATAACACTCCAGAGTGATATGCCGGAAGCCCTGATTCTTCTATTCCGTAACCATGATCGGTAAAAACTACAAAAGTTAGGCCGACGTCAGCAGCAATGGCTGCTATTTCCTCCACAGACATACTTCCATCAGAACGATTAGTATGCACGTGAAAGGCTCCGCTGGCCGACGTGCTCTCAAAACCAGTCTGAGGTTCTAGCGACTCGATCTTAATGCGATCTGGTGGCGCAGTTAGGACCGATAGGCCTAACGTAAGTGCCAGGACAAGAATGCAAGTGCGCCTTATCCGTCGGCGAGTTAACAACATCTGATGTGTCGCTGAGAGTCGCTACGTTGACAACCGGCGTCTGTGTTTAGAGGCCAACTGCATCACGTAACGCATCAACTTTGTCAGTTCGCTCCCATGTGAATTCAGGCTCTGAGCGACCAAAATGACCAAATGCAGCGGTCTGTTTGTAGATGGGTCGCCTTAGGTCGAGGGTTTCTATAATCCCTTTTGGCGTCAGACTGAAATGATCCCGGACAAGGTCACTAATAGTCTCTTGGTCTACCTTGTTGGTTCCGAATGTTTCCACTAAGACCGAGACGGGGTCAGCTACGCCGATCGCGTAAGCTAGTTGCACTTGTGCTCGAGTTGCCAGATTGGCTGCGACACAATTCTTTGCAATATATCGAGCCATGTAGGAGGCCGAACGGTCGACTTTAGTGGGATCTTTACCAGAAAAGGCTCCTCCACCATGTGGAGCTGCACCTCCGTAAGTATCAACAATGATTTTTCGGCCCGTCACGCCAGCGTCTCCATGTGGCCCACCAACAACAAAGCGTCCTGTTGGATTGACATAGATCTTGGTATTCGCGTCGAGCATATCAGCCGGAATTACTTTTTGAATAACGTGTTGAATGAGATCGTCTCGCATAGTATCTGCGTTGACATTTTCTGCATGTTGACTTGAGACGACAACAGCTTCGATTCGGACCGGTTTCATGCCGTCATATTCAACGGTCACTTGCGACTTACCGTCAGGACGCAAGTAATCCAGTGTTCCATTCCGTCTAACCTCAGAGAGGCTTTTGCAAAGCTTATGAGCGAGCATGATTGGCAAGGGCATCAACTCCTTGCTTTCGCGGCACGCATACCCGAACATTAATCCTTGGTCGCCAGCTCCACCTGGATCGACGCCCATAGCGATATCAGAAGATTGTTCGTGAATTGTCGAGAGAACAGCACAGGTTTCGTAGTCGAAACCATACTTGGCTCTTGTATACCCAACATCTCGAATTGTGTCACGAACGACAGTTTGGAAATCTACAAAACCCGATGTAGTAATCTCTCCTGCTATCATAGCCAGACCAGTGGTCACGAGCGTTTCGCATGCAACCCGACCTTGGGGGTCCACGGCGAGAATTGCGTCGAGAATTGAGTCAGAGATCTGATCGGCGATCTTGTCCGGGTGACCTTCTGTTACTGATTCAGATGTAAATAGGTGATGGCCTTCACGACTCATGAAGCTTGCTCCTTAGATTCTCGATAAAGTTTCAAATCGGGTTATAATTTCGATAATCGATGGTAAACACACGTTCATTAATCCTTCTAAGATCGCCCTAAGCTCTTGGTGCTCACATAGGGATCTATTTAGATTAACAAACCATTTCCTCGATGGTCAACTGTTGGAAAACGAGTGAGCCCCGCTGTGAGGCCTTCTTAGGAACGTGGGTGGAATTCCTCATAAATCGTTTTTAGACGAGCTTGCAAAATATGTGTATAGATTTGAGTTGTCGATAAGTCTGCATGCCCTAGCATGGCTTGAATTGTGCGTAAATCAGCACCTCTATCGAGCAGATGAGTGGCAAAAGAATGTCGAAGTACGTGGGGGCTGAGTCCATGAGTTAAGCCAGCTTGCAACCCGTAGGCTTTAAGCACCTTCCAGAATCCAACCCGACTTAACCCCGTGCCTCTTTTCGCGTTAACAAATAGTAGTGGAGAGCGACGAGTGCCGAGTAATATCTTTCGTCCTGTTTCGATGTAGCGTCGAACCCACTTCACAGCTTCTCCGCCGACAGGCACAATCCGTTGTTTTAAGCCTTTTCCCATGCATGTAAGATAACCCGATTCAAGATTCAAGTCCCCGGGTCGTAGTGAGACAAGTTCAGACACTCGCATTCCTGTTGCGTATAGCAGTTCAATGAGTGCGCGATCTCTTAGTCCTCGAGGAGTCTTAATGTCGGGTTGATTGATTAGCCGCTCGACATCCTCAATCGAAAGATATTTAGGTAATGTCGTGTTGGCACGCGGCGCTCTCAGATCTTCAGCCGGATTAATGGCAAGCCGTCGATCAAGAAATAAAAATCGATAGAATCCTCTAACACAAGCAACCATTCGGGCAACCGACCGTGGAGAAAATCCAGCTTCCATCGCTTTTCGGACAAAACCATCCAAATGTTTGCGATTCAATTTAACGACTGCAAGTTTTTGCTCGTGTGCAAAGCGATAAAGCCAACTGAGATCTCGACTGTAGCTTTCTATCGTGTGATGAGATAGTCGTCTCGCAACCTGTAAATGATCTAGATAGGAATCGACTGCATCACGGTCTCGAGAAGATCCTTTTCTTCGTTTTGAATCCTTTTCTGAAACAGATCGAGACGTTAGGTTCTCACGAGTCCTGCTAAATTTTGTGGCTTCTCTCAGATGGCACCACCTCGTAGTAAACTTTGAAGAAGGGGTCTTGAGTTCGCTGTCGTTTTAACCCCCAATTCCCTTGTGCTCGATGATTTTATGCCGATCCGCGAGAGAATTAGCAGTCTTTATGAATAATCTGAAATGAACCTAACGATTCTAATTGTCGGACTTGGCGGGCTTGGCTCTGTTCTGCTTGAGCTATTAGCTAGGAGTTCCCTGTCGTGTAGGCTAATTATTGGAAGTCGAAATAAGCTAAATGGCAGAGCGTATTGCAACCTAGCAAAGCTCGGCGCCCAGGCTCAAGGTTACGACCCCGACATCGACTTTGTACAGCTCGATCTTGACGAGCGTAAGGCAACCGTCCAGACGATTCAACGCATTTCTCCTGACATCATAGTGTGCACGGCAACTCGACAGTCTTGGTGGTTGCCACGCCAGCTGCCGGCGCCTCAAGCTTCTCGGTTTAAATCTGCCGGTTTTGGTTTATGGCTTCCTCTGCATTTAAGCTTGCCGACTGCTTTAATGAGAATTCTTCAGTCAGCTGACTATCGAGGCCTAACCCTTATTGCGCCTTTCCCTGACGTTGTAAATTGCATCCTAGATCGTCTTGGTCTCTCTCCTACTTGTGGAATAGGAAATGTTGATGAGATCGCGACAAAACTTCGAGGATTAGCTGCCGCCAAATTGGGAGCGCCAATCGACGAAGTGACGGTGACACTTGTTGGGCATCACGCGCTTGAAAAATGCGCATTCGATGGTTCACCAGAGCCAGTACCGTATTTCCTTAAGGTTGAGCAGAATGGACGGGATGTAACTAAAGAAGTCAAGGCGGCAGAATTACTGATGAAGCCGTTCAGTCTTCCCGAAGGACCTCCAACCCATTTTTTGACAGCTGGTTCTGCAGTTCGCTTGATTACCGCTCTTGGGTCAGATCGGTCCGTGCGGTTGCATGCCCCTGGACCAAATGGACTACCTGGTGGGTATCCAGTTCTCGCATCAATGTCTGGAGTAACAGTGCCAGAAATAGATGGTTTATCGCTGTCTGACGCGATTCATATTAATGAACAATCTCATAAGTTTGATGGAATTGAGCGAATTGAAAAGGATGGCAGCGTGGTGTTCACTGAAAAAGTTATTGCTGCCGCTCGTGACGAGTTGGGGTTTAACTGCCGTCGCCTGGAACCACATGAAATTGAAACGCGAGCTCAAGAACTTCTGTCCAAGTTCCAATCGTATGCCAAGGGATTCGGAATGGTGTTCTAGTCCTTCTTACCAAGAGCTAGGCTCTAAGACCTCTACCTTGTATTCTGGTGCTGCCTATGACGTACAACACAGATAAGTCGAAAGCGTTATTCGCTCGAGCTGTTCGAGTAATGGTCGAAGGCGGCAGTTCGCCATCTCGAGGCCCAGCCAACTATGGTGAATATCCTTTGTTTATCGACCATGCACAAGGAGCACGTCTATACGATGCAGACGGCCATGAGTATATCGACTGGATGATGGCGTATGGTGCACTGCCTCTGGGACATGCGCATCCGAAGATCGCAGAGGCGATAACGAATGCTAGTCACACTGGCACGTTACTAGCTGCGGCAACGGAAATAGAAATCGAAGTAGCTGAACTTATTCAGCGGATGGTGCCGACAGCTGAGCGTGTACGGTTTGCGAACACCGGCACAGAAGCCACGATGGCCGCTCTTCGCTTAGCGCGAGGTTACACCGGTAAGCCTAAGTTTATTAAGTTCGAGGGTCACTACCACGGTTGGTATGACGATTTTCTCGCGAATGCTCACCCTCAGCCAGTTGTTTCTTTAGGGCATCGGCGCGACCCAATTAAGATCGCCGACAGTTCGGGACTCAACCGCCATGCTCTAGACGACACGATTATTGTTCCGTGGAATGACCTTGAAGCCGTCGAGCGAGCTGTAGACACGCACCGTGGACAGATTGCGGCAGTCATCACTGAGGGAATAATGGCTAATATGGGTGTCATTGCTCCCCAACCCGGTTATCTCAAGGCTCTTCAAGAGTTGTGCAGTTTAAATGGAATTCTGTTTCTTCTTGACGAAACTGTAACTGGTTTTCGAATCGCTGCGGGAGGCTGTCAAGAATACTATGACCTTAAGCCTGATATTTCTACTTTTGGAAAGGCGCTCGGTGCAGGACTACCCGTAGCAGCGTTGGTGGGTCGGGCAGATATTATGGAAGCTCTTGCGTGGGGTGGTGTCTTGCACTATGGAACTCATAATGCGTCTCGGGTTGGATTGTTTGCTGCACGCGCTAACCTTGAAACGCTGAGCGCGAACGAAGGAGCAGCTTTTAAGTGGACCTGGCAAATAGGCGATCAACTTGTTTCTGGCCTTCGACAAGTATTTCGAGAAGCGAAGATTGAGGCTATTGTCCAGAGTGTCGGTCCCATGTTGCAAATTATGTTTACTGATCGTGAGTCGATCTCTGACTATCGAGATTACTGCGCTCATGTCGATCGGAACCTGTATCAGCAATTCGTCCAAGCACTCTTTTCGCACGGTGTCTACATGAGCCCCGCAGCGGGTCTACATTCTGTGGTGTCAATGGTTCATACTCCACAGGATGTTGAGGATACGTTAATTGCCGTTCAAAAGGCTTTGAGAGATGTCTACCCCTGATCAAGCCAAGGGAATTCTGAATGGTAAGGTGGCGCTCATCACCGGAGCTGGGTCGGGGATCGGTCGGGCTTCTGCGTTGTTGTTCGCACGTGAAGGAGCCTCTGTTGTTGTGGCCGATATCAATATTGATGCAGGACGTGAAACAGTGAATCTAATCACTGCGGAGAAGAATCGAGCATTATTTCTTCCAACTGACGTCACCTCAGATGTTAATTGCCAAGAAACGGTTAAACAAACAGTTGCCGAATACGGTCACCTTGATGTCCTATTTAATAACGCTGGTGTAATCTGCCGTACCTCCGTGACCGAGACCAGCGAAAAAGACTGGGACCGTGTGATGGCCATTAACGTAAAGGGTGTCTTTCTTCTTTCGAAGTATGCCATTCCAGTTATGGCCGGGTCAGGAGGAGGAGCTATTATCAATACCAGTTCGGGCTGGGGCATGACTGGTGGTGTTCGAGCTGCACCTTACTGCGCCTCAAAAGGTGCAGTAGTCTTGCTGACTAAGGCAATGGCTCTCGACCATGGCGAGCAAAATATTCGAATTAACTGTGTCTGTCCTGGCGACACTCAGACCCAATTGTTGTCGAACGAGGCTGCCCAAGTGGGCCAAACGATGGACGAATTTTTAGAAGGTGCGTCGAAGCGACCACTTGGTCGAATTGGTATGCCAGAAGATATTGCGAAAGCAGCGCTTTACTTGGCCAGTGACGCATCATCGTTTGTGACAGGAACCACTCTTATTGTGGACGGAGGAGGTCTTGCTGGTTAACAAAAGTGGGACCGGTAGTTTGACTGGCAGGCGCGTGTTAATCACCGGCGGCTGCGGTGGAATTGGTGCGGCCACGGCTGGGCGTTTTATTCGCGACGGTGCACGTGTGGTTGTGCTTGATAACGACAATGAGGCCTGCGATCGGGTACAGCGCCAGCTTCCAGGTCTGCTAGGCACTCTTGTAGCGGATGTGACTGATCCTGGCTCCGTGCAATCAGCATTTCATCAACTCGATGATCTCTGCCAGGGAGTTGACATACTCATCAATAATGCTGGAATCAGCCTGCCCCATGCTTTCACCGAGATCTCTTCAGAGGACTGGTGTCGAGTCATCAACGTTAACCTGAATGGAATATTCCACGTCGCGCAAGAAGCTGCAAAACGCATGTTGCATGAGAATCAAGGTGTCATTTTAAATATGGGTTCAACGAATGCGCTTATCGGCGTACCCCGTTATGCTGATTACAACGCTTCGAAAGCTGGAGTTGTGGAGTTGACTCGCACCCTGGCGCTCGAATTGGCTCCTGCTATTCGGGTGAACGCCATTTGTCCAGGGTTCGTACTTACACCCATGCAAAAGGCAGAATACACATCATCGGAAATTCAAGCCTTCGCGAAGAAGATTCCACTGCAAAGATGTGCTGAACCAGAAGAAGTAGCCGCCCTGTTTGCTTTTCTTGCGTCCGACGAGGCTGCTTATATTACGGGTCAATGCATTGTGATTGACGGTGGTGAAACAGCCGGCGGTCTCGCTAGTCGTTAACCGGCATCCGGCGATCAGTCCAAGGCAAAGGTGAGTATTGAGTTACCGGCAGCAATGGTGACGTATTGAACGTTTCCTACCATATAGGAAATCGGAGCGGCCTTAACCTCCCCCCCGACATTTATGCGCCAGAGCTCTGAGCCGTTGACTGCGTCTAGGGCATAAAAATATCCATCGACACTTCCTCCGAAGACAAGGTCAGAGGCTGTTGACAATAGGCCTGATTGCGTCTTCGGTTGTAATGGAAATTCCCAGCGAGTGTCTCCGGTGCGTGGGTCAAGGGCGCGAATCATGCTCGCATAAGTCTCCTGCGGAACGTAGCGTTCCGGGGCACCTCCAACGAACATTTCTCCCGGCACATATTCATCTTCACCGATGTAAAAGGTGTCAGCCCCATCGTACGTAACTACGTACAGTAGTTCGGTGCGTGGACTATAAGTATTGGACCACCAGTTCGCTGCCCCGTTGACTGAGGGGTACACAAGGACTCCCTCTTCGTTTGGTAGCATTCCTGGAATACGAATTGGCCGCCCAT
>Ga0310124_10002813_pt1 | contig 11857 bp, 9 predicted proteins | sample CB11b_AW_Bot5_MG_FD_203507 | JGI IMG/M metagenome (GOLD analysis project Ga0310124, IMG submission 203507) | Marine microbial communities from Western Arctic Ocean, Canada - CB11b_AW_Bot5 | ecosystem: Environmental > Aquatic > Marine > Oceanic | place: Canada: Western Arctic Ocean | collected...
AGGCCAACAAGACCGTCGTGGAGCGAGAGATGGCCAGGTTCGGCGAGGTCCCGTCGGGAAAGAGCTACCTGGACTTCTGGCGCGAGGAGGAGCTGCGCTGGATCCGAGAGATGTGCGATCTGGTGGGGGTGGACGCCCCTGGCACGGACGAGGACTGTTCCAGGCTATCTCGTGCGACCAACTCCTACGTCATAGCGGGGGTCGAGTCCGCGATTCCGGGTGCAGTCGATGCGATTCGCTCGCTGCACGGGATGGGATACACGCTCTACACCGCGTCGGGAGAGTACTCCCTCGACCTCCAGGGCTATCTGGCCGCCATGGGCGTCCGCCAGCTATTCGAACGCATCTACGGCCCTGATCTCATAAACACCTGGAAAGGTGGACGCCAGTACTATGACCGAATATTCGGCGACGCCCGCGTGGAGCCGTCGGAGTGCCTCGTCATCGACGACTCGCCAAAGGCGGTGCAAGGGGCCCGCGACGCGGGCGCAACCGCAGTGCTGGTCTCCGCGGAGCCCCCACCGGCCACCTCAGCCGATGCGGTGCTTAAAAGCCTCGCGGAGCTGCCGGCGCTCCTGGCGGACCGCCGCTCGACATGAGTTGCCGAGCGGCTATAATAGGGACTCAGTTTCGAGATCGCAGGTAGCCGCGGGGCGGTCCACCCAATGGAGGATCACAGACCATGAAATCGGACAGGGCATTGGTAGCACACCTGATGAGGCGCGCGGGGTTCGGCGTCACTCCGGCGGAGCTCGACACTCTGACGAGGGACAAGAGCTACGAGGAGATCGTCGACGACCTCGTCAATCCTGAGCGGTTCGAGGAGTTGGACGAGTCATACATCGAGCGGTACTACTCCGGCGAGCTGGTGGCTATCCACGTTGGGAAGTGGATGTACCGTATGGTCAACACCCAGCGCCCGTTAGAGGAGAAGATGGCCCTTTTCCTCCATCACATATTCCCGGTCGCATGGGGGAAGAGCGAACACGGCCCGTCCCTGTACTCCGAGATCGAGATGTTCCGGCGAGTTGGGCTGACGGACATGCAGACGATTCTCCTGGAGCTTTCCCAAGATCCCGCCATGATCTTCTGGCTGGACAACAACGAAAACCACAAAGGCGAGATCAACGAGAACTACGGCCGGGAGCTGCTGGAGCTGTTCACGATGGGCGTCGGCAACTACACGGAGGACGACATCAAGGCCGCATCGAGGGCGTTCACCGGCTGGACGTTCAGGCAGCCTCTCTCGCTGTATCCTGTCGGTCACCACCCCGCGGAGTTCGAATTTCTGGAAGATGACCACGACTATGAAGCAAAGACCTTCCTCGGAGAGACGGGCAATTTCAACGGGGAAGACATCATCGACATCATCGTGAAGCAGCCCGCCACGGCCAGATTCATCTCGCGTCACCTGTACAACTTCTTCGTCGAGGACGAGCTCCAGGTGCCGTCCTGGGCGACCGAACCGCCGCGGAACGAGATGGCCATCCAGCAGCTATCGAAGGTGTTCATGGAGAACGGCGGACAGATGAGACCCGTCCTGAGAGAGCTGTTCAACTCCGACTTCTTCAAGGAGGCGACCGACTTCAAGAAGGTCAAGAGCCCGATCGAGCTGATCGCCGGCGTCCTGAAGCAGACCGGCGAGTTCAGCAGCCCTGTCCCTGGGATCCAGCAGTTTGCCGTGACGACGCTCAACGGCTCGCCGTTTGAGGGCCCTCTGGCGATCATGGGTCAGAGGCTGATGAATCCTCCCACCGTGGAGGGGTGGCACACGGGACACGAGTGGATAGACTCGGGGACGCTCAGCGAACGGGTTGGGTTCGTTGAAAAGCAGTTCCAGGACATCTCCAAGCCCGGCGTAAAAGACATGGTGGAACGAGCCGGAAGCCTCGATGACGACCCCGCCAAGCTGGTGGAGCGGTGTCTCGACCTTCTGGGCGGAATAAAAGTCAGCGAGCAGACCCGCGACGCACTGGTTGCCTATGCTAGAGAGTTGGGCAGCATGGATTCTGGCGATGAAGAGGGCTCCGTGGGGGTCCACAACCTTCTGCAGATGACCGCGTCCACGGTCGACTACCAGTTCGAGTAACCTGACCCGGAAACGACATCAGGAGACAGGGAGCGACATGACAACGAACGGCGCAGAGAAGACCCTCGTAGTCGTCCAGCTATCCGGCGGCAACGACTTTATGAACACGATTGTCCCTTACTCCAACCCGCACTACTACGATGCCCGCAAGAAGGTCGTGCTCAGCGAAGATCAGGTCCTCCCGATCAACGACGAGCTGGCGATCAACGGGAACGCCGCCCCCTTCAAGCGCCTGTACGACGAGGGGAAGATGGCGATAGTCCAGGGAATAGGCTACCCGGACTCGAACAGGTCTCACTTCAGAGGAATGGACATCTGGCACACAGCCGAGCCCCATCGAGTGGGCAGCGAGGGCTGGCTCGGGCAGGCGGTCAGAGAGCTGGACCCCGACGCCGAGAACGTCCTGACCGGCGTCAACATCGGCATGGGGCTGCCACGGGCGATGGCGGTCACAGGCGTGCCCGTCACCTCCGTCGGCGACCTCGAAGGCTACGGCGTCATGAACCGAATTGAACAGCAAAAGCTGAAGGACAAGGCGATAGAGGCGTTCAAGGGCATCTACGGACAGGCCATCGGCACGGGTCCGGTTGCCGAGTACATCGGACAGACCGGCCTGGACGTGCTGAGCGGCGCCGACATGCTGGCCGACGTGGCCAACCGGTACGAATCGACCGTCGAGTATGCGGACAACGGCATCGCCAAGAACCTGAGAGACGTCGCCAGGGTCCACCTCGCCGGTCTAGGCACTCGGATCTTCTACACTCAGCACGGTGGCTACGACACTCATGCGACCCAGTTGCCGAACCATCCCAAGCTCATGACCGATCTCTCCGGCGCGATATCCGACTTCCTGGACGACCTGGAAGAGCACGATGCGTCCGACAACGTGACGGTGTTCGTGTTTACCGAGTTCGGACGCCGCATGCGAGACAACGGCAGCGGCACCGACCACGGCTCAGGTGGAGGCGCCTACCTCTTCGGCAAGCCCGTGGAGGGAGGACTCTACGGGGAGTACCCGTCGGTGGACCCTGCGGACTGGGCGCACGGAGAGGACCTGGAGCACACCATAGACTTCCGGGGCATCTACGGCACACTTCTCGAGCAGTGGCTGGCGGTCGACGCAAAGCCAATCGTCAAAGGGGATTTCGAGCAGATCTCCCCATTCAGGGTCTAACCGATTGTGAATTGGGAGACTGAGCTATGACCAGGCCACATGGACTGCTGAGAGCCGGATACCCGTACCTGAACACGCTGGGTATGCGGCGCGTCACGAACTTTCCGGCGGACATCGCCTTTTCCGGCAAGGGCGATGCCTACATACTGATGCGGTCCGCGGGGGTCGCAGCCGTCCGGATTTGGCCGCTCGAGGACATGGAGTTCCAGACAGACGAGCTCAAGGGCTTTGGCGCTTACGGGAACGATGACGGTCAGTTCGTCTGGCCCGTCCAGATAGTCACAGACCGCGATGGCCACATCTTCGTCAGCGACGAAGCGATCCATCGGATTACCCGATTCGACCAGGAAGGAGAGTTCGTCTCCAAGTGGGGTGTCGAAGGGCATTCCGACGGCGAGTTCAACGGACCCACTGGCATCGCCTTCGATCCGGACGGCAACCTCGTCGTCGTGGACTCGAAGAACCACAGGGTCCAGAGATACACCGCTGATGGAGAGTACCTCGGCGGGTTCGGGTCCCGCGGCACCGGGCCGGGGGAGTTCGACCTGCCATGGGGCGTGCACGTCGACGAGCTGGGCGACGTCTATGTCGCCGACTGGGGCAACAACAGGTACCAGGTATTCTCGAGCGACGGCACGCTGAAGAACGCCGTTGGACGGCCGGGCTCGGGCGAGGGCGAATTCAACCGGCCCACCGGAATCGCGGTCGATGCCCACGGCGACGTCTACGTGGCGGACTGGGGCAACGACCGTGTCCAGATGTTCAACTCCGACGGCCAGTACATCTGGACCTTTAGAGGAGACGCGTCGCTCTCGAAAGTCGCCCGACAGTACATGATGACGAACGCCGTCCCCAATAGGTTGAGGGAGATGGGCAGGCTCGAGAAGGAGAAGTACCTGAGGCGACCGCGCTCGGTCAGAGTAGACGATGAGCTTCGCCTGTTCATACCGGACTACGAGTCATACAGGGTCCAGATCTACCAAAAGGACGCGATACCGCTGGATGAGACGCAGTTCGCGGCACCGCTACGGAACCCGACACTAGAGGTCACCTGAGCCTCCTCCCTCCGCCGCGCTGTCTGTCTGACCACCGACTCAGATACACGAGTGAGTAACACTGAACTATCCGCGTAACGCGCTCGCTTTTGGGTGTGGTGACGGGCTGGCTCGCGATCGCTAGTCTGTGGCGGTATCGGCCACTCGTTCAGTGTTTGCTCTCCTGAGAATGAGCCAGCCTCCTGCACCAGCGATAATCGAGCCAGCAAGTATCCCTATTTTGGCGTCGGCTATCAGTCCGTCATCCACGAACGTCAGGTTCGTAATGAACAAGGCCATAGTGAACCCGATTCCACCAAGCAGCGCGACTCCGAACATTTGTCGCCAGTTGACGCCTTGAGGCATGGCCGCTACGCCTGACCTCACCGCAAGCCAGGCGAACAGAGTTACACCGACACTTTTTCCCGCTACAAGTCCGACGAGAACACCCCAGGTTATGGAGCTTGTCAGAGCCGATTCGAGACCAGTGTCTAGCGCGACGCCCGCGTTGGCGAGGGCGAATATCGGGATTATGAGAAAGGCTACCCAGGGATGGAGTGCGTGCTCCATCCGCTGAAGCGGAGACTCGACACGCTGACATGCGACTTCCAGCTCCTGCACGGCAGCCCGTTGTTCGATTGTGGCTGGAAGCATGTCAGTAGTATCTTCATCATGACGCTCAAACTCGGTCAGCAGTATGCGTGCCCTTTCCAAGAACCTATCCGCATCCATTCTGACGCGTATTGGCACTGTAGCGGCGACCAAAATACCGGCCACAGTGGTGTGCACTCCTGACTGCAGGAAGTAGTACCAGACAAGAATTCCCAGAACAGCGTACGGCAAGGGATTGTGGATATCGAGCCGGTTGGCGACAGTTAGCGCACCCAGAAACCCGAAAGCCACGCCAAGGTTCATCCACGATATGTTCTCCGTATAGAAGACCGCTATGATGGTCACACCAGCGACGTCGTCGGCAATGGCGAAGGCCGCCAGGAACACCTTGAGCGACAGGGGAACCCTGCTCCCCAGCAGCGCAAGGACACCCAGCGAAAAGGCAATGTCTGTGGCTACCGGGATGGCCCAGCCTCGTCCACCTTCCGATCCCAGAGTGTTGAAGCCGAGGTAGATCAGGGCCGGAAGTATCACCCCACCGACGGCGGCGACTACTGGTAGGGCCGCACTTTTGGGAGATGACAGCTCACCTACAAGAATGGACCTCTTAATCTCAAGCCCTACCACGAAGAAGAAGACCACAATCAACGCGTCGTTAATCCAGGCCTCCAAAGGCTTGTCCAGCAGAAAGCCGCCGACACCGATTCTTAGGTGACTCTCCCAGAGCTCATAGTAGCTGTCAGACCAGGGAGAGTTGACCCATACCAAGGCCGCTGCTGCAGCCAAGAGCAGTACGATTCCACTCGACGCCTCTTGATGAGCAAAGTCCTGGAAGGGCCGTACAATGCGTTCGATTGGCCGCGTTTCAAGAGGATGAACTACCCTTGATCGATGTTCCATATCAAGTCCGCCAATTTTTTCGTTCGACGTTGATCGCCCTCGATGGCTGTCTTGGACAGGTTATCCCAAAACCTTGCCGCGGTTCAGGACGTTGCTGGAGTCAAGGGTCTTTTGCAATCCACGAACGACCGACATCCCCATGCCCAGCTCGTCCTCCATCAGGCGGCCCATGGCAGTAACACCCACGAGCGCGGTCAACCCTCTGGTCTAGCTTGAACACGCCAGTCCTCGAGATTCGGGACCCGGCGTGTTACGCAGTGGTTTTGTATTTGGGCACGCGCCGTTGAGCCAGCCATCCTGGGCGCGTCGGTCTACTTCTCCGCACCTATGGTATGAAACACCTCCGCCGCGGAGACCAGCTCGCCGGGAGGAAATTCGATGCCCAGGATGCCGGCCCGTTCCAGGTTGTATTTGGCATCGATCTCTTTGGCGTCGATTATCGGCACCGTGCCCGGGTCGAGGCCGTTCAGTACTTCTCCACCCAGGACGCCGGCATAGATCCCTGTCTTGTAGCCGGAGTTGCCCGCAGACACCAGCATGCCCTCTTCGGCCCACTCCGATACCAGGCCAAGCTCGGGAAGCATGTTGTTCTCAATCATCCACTCCACCACCTCTCCCGAGGGCACGATACTCCCGTCCTCGTCTCTCAGCAGGTGAAAGTTCAGGATCGCGATAATGTCCGCCTCATCCTGGTACTCGAGAACGGTCGCCTTCCAAGCTGCAAAGGTCTGAATCTGTATGAAGTTCAGGACTTCCAGCGGTTGGCTCTCCAAATCCAGGTAGTCCTCTTGGAAGGTGCCGGCCACGAAGTTCGAGCTGCTGCCGCCGTCCGCCAGGATCACTACCTTGGACGCGTCGGGGAACAGGCGCTTCCCAAGCTCGAAGACCTCATAGTAGGGTATCCGCTCCAACACCCCGGTGATCGGTCCCCCCAGGCGCGTCCAGGCTCTGGATAGGCTCGTAGACGCTGGGGTCGACGTTGATTCCCGAAAAAACCACGGGGACCGACGCTGCCGGGTTCTCGAGGGCGTAGCTGACCGCGACCTCCTTCAAGGCGTTGTCGTCGGTAACGAACAGGACGTCGGGAGCGAAGCTCCTCACCATTTCGAGGGCCTCAGCGGCTCGCTGGCTGACCTGCTCGGGACTGGTGTATGTGAGCCGGGTATCCATGAAGAATGTCTCCAGCTCATATCCTGGCCCCTCGGCGAAACCGGCCCGGTCAAGCCCTTCGATAATTCCATCGTTTAGCTCATGGGTCCACGCGAAGGCGTCGCTGTAGGAGTGGACGATGAGCACCCGCCTGGCACTATCGAACTCTGGTGCGGGCTCCGGTGATTCTGGCTGTGTGTCTTCGCACCCAACGACGAATGCCAGAGCCGTGAGGAGGCCAAGCAGTCCAGCTGCGCGGACCATGGAGCTGATAGAGAGATGCATCACGGTCTTCTATTCCTTTTCGATACAAACAGAGTTCCTGCTAAGACCCGCAAGACAGGGTGCGCCAAGGACCGCGCCATGTCAAGAGGCCCGGTGACTTTCGGCGGAGTGTAGGCCACTCCGATGCCCTCTGGAGCTGCGGACCAATAGATGATCGGCTCATGATGCTAACGAGTCGCTGGCAGCTTACCAGAAGGGTTGGTCAACGGGTGCCAATCCAGGTATCATAGGTAGACTTTTGCCGCCTGGAGGGGTGGCCGAGCGGCTTATGGCGCCAGTCTTGAAAACTGGATTCCTCTTCACGGGGGAACGTGGGTTCGAATCCCACCCCCTCCGCACCAGGTCCAGTCTCGATTGCTCAGGAGCGCGCTACGCCTTCATGGGGTCCGCCGGTGTCGTCGGGAGAAAAGCTTGAGCCCAGGTAGACCGAACATCCTGTTCATAATGTCCGACGACCACGCAGCCCACGCCATGAGCTGCTACGGCAGCCGGATCAACGAGACGCCCAACCTGGACCGCATCGCCGAGCAGGGGATGCGGTTCGACAACTGCTTCTGCACCAACTCGATCTGCACGCCGAGCCGTGCGACGATCTTGACCGGGACCTACAGCCACGTCAACGACGTGACGACGCTCGAGTCTAAGCTGGACGGGCGGCTACCTACCTTTCCCAAGGCGCTGAGGGAGAGCGGGTATCAGACGGCCATGGTCGGGAAGTGGCATCTGGGGCACGGGGGCATCCACAACCCGACGGGCTTCGACTACTGGAACGTCCTGCCGGGCCAGGGAGTCTACCACGACCCTGTGATGATCGAGATGGGCGAGGAGAATGTGGTCCCCGGTTACGTGACCGACGTGATCACGGACATCTCGCTGGAGTGGCTGCGTGCACGCGATCGTAGCCGGCCCTTCTGTCTGCTGACCCACCACAAGGCGCCCCATCGCCCGTGGGACCCGGACGAGAAGCACGCCGGCATGTACGAGGATGCGGACGTCCCGGAGCCCGACACCTTCAACGACGACTATGCTAATCGCGCTCGGGCCGCCGGTGACGCGCGGATGCGGGTCGAGAGCGACATGAACGACCGAGACCTGAAGGCGCCGGTGCCGGAGGGGCTCTCGCCGGAGGAGGAGAAGAGCTGGAAGTACCAGCGGTACATCAAGGACTACCTCCGATGCGTCGCCTCTGTCGACGACAACGTCGGCCGCATGCTCAACTATCTGGACGAGGAGGGCCTGACCGAGGACACCATCGTGGTCTACACCTCGGACCAGGGCTTCTTCCTCGGAGACCACGGCTGGTACGACAAGCGGTTCATGTACGAGGAATCCCTGCGCATGCCCTTCCTCATCCGCTATCCGCGGGAGATCGAGGCCGGAACGACCAACGACGGCATGATCTTGAACGTGGACTTTCCGCCGACCCTGCTCGAATTCGCCGGCGTCGATGCTCCCGCGTACATGCAGGGCTCCAGCTTCCGCCCGCTGTTGCGCGGACACCTCCCGGAGGGGTGGCAGACCTCCATGTACTACCGGTACTGGATGCACGTGGCGGGCCACAATGTCTACGCGCACTACGGTGTCCGAACGCGGGACCACAAGCTGATCTACTACTACTCGGACGCGCTGGGTCAGCCGGGCGCCGTCGACGACCCGAAGACCCCGGAGTGGGAGCTCTTTGACCTTGAGCGAGACCCCATGGAGCTCAAGAACGTGTACCATGATCCGACCTACGCGAGTGTGGTGAGAGATCTGAAGTCAGAACTGCGTCGCCTCCAGGAGAAGGTCGGAGACGAGCCGTACGCGGAGAGTTGACGGGATAGAAGCGTGCTAGTGGCATGAACCTGCGTTGGATACATGCTTGTCTTTCTGAGCCCGTAGGCGAAGAGTCTGGCGGTGGGGGGACGACAACGGGATCACACCCCGCCTCCACAGACCCTTCGCCCTTCCGGACTCAGAGAAACAGGGATAAGAACCTCAGAGGCTAGGACAATAAAATGAAGATTCACGAGTACCAGGCCAAGGAGATTCTCGCGGGGTACCGCGTTCCCGTTCCCAGGGGGGGCGTGGCGTCCACGCGCGAAGAGGCGGCGAAGGTGGCCGCTGAGATCGGCGGCAGAGTCGTCGTAAAGGCGCAGGTGCACGCCGGAGGCAGGGGCAAGGCCGGCGGGATCAAGCTGGTTTCCACGCCGGAAGAGGCCGCGGAGGCCGCGGGCTCGCTTCTCGGTACGAGACTGGTCACGCCCCAGACCGGGCCCGAAGGGGTGCCGATCGGCAGCGTCCTCATCGAGGAGGCCGTGGATGTCGCCAAGGAGATGTACGTCGGCGTTGTGATCGACGGCGCGGCCAGGGGACCGCTGGTGATCGCCAGCGAGGCCGGAGGCATGGAGATCGAGGAGGTGGCGGAGACCTCACCGGAGAAGATCCTGCGCGTCGAGGTGGACCCGGTGCTCGGGCTGCAGCCGTACCAGGGCCGCAAGCTGGCGTACGGGCTCAACTCCGAGCCGGCCCTCGTTCGGCCCATCGCCGAGCTGATCGGCAACCTGTACGATGCCTTCGTTGCTCGGGACTGCTCGCTGGTGGAGATCAACCCGCTGGTGATAACCGCGGACGGCCGCCTGCTCGCCGTCGACGCCAAGCTCAGCATCGACGACGACGCGCTCTTCAGGCATCCCGATCTTCTCGAGCTGCGAGACCCCCTCCAGGAAGACCCGCTCGATTCCCAGGCAGCCGAGATCGACCTCAACTACGTGAAGCTTGACGGCGACGTGGGCTGCATCGTAAACGGGGCAGGCCTCGGCATGGCGACGATGGACGTCATCGAAGCGGCCGGAGCCTCGCCGGCCAACTTCCTCGACATCGGCGGCAGCGCCGGCGAGGAGAAGGTGGCGCAGGCCCTGCGAATCATCGTCTCGGACCCCAGCGTGAAGCGCGTCCTGGTCAACGTATTCGGCGGAATCCTGAGATGCGACGTGGTCGCCCGAGGGCTTCTCCTGGCTGCGGAGGGTTTGTCTGACGCGACGCCCCCGATGGTGGTGCGCATGCTCGGTACGAACGCCGAGGAGGGGCGCAAGATATTGTCCGATTCCAACCTGGAAATCACGCTCGTTGACGATCTCAACGAGGCAGCGGAGGCAATCAGAGCCGCATGAGCATTCTCATCGACGAAAACACAAAGCTCCTGGTACAGGGGATCACGGGGCGCGAGGGCAGCTTCCACGCCAGCCGGTGCAAGCAGTACGGCACCAACCTGGTGTGCGGCGTGACTCCTGGCCGGGGAGGCACGATGTTCGAGGAGACTGTGCCTATCTACAACACCGTGGACCAGGCGGTCGCCGAGACCGGCGCGAACGCGTCGCTCATCTTCGTGCCGCCGGCCTTCGCAGCCGACGCCATCGTAGAGTCTGCGGACGCCGGAATTCCGGTCATCGCCTGCATCACGGAAGGCATCCCTGTGATGGACATGGTCCGGGTGCTGCGGCACATCAAGGGCCTACCGGTGACGCTCATCGGACCCAACTGTCCCGGAATGCTTTCGCCCCACGGCAGGTGCAAGATGGGCATCATGCCCCCCCACATATACATGCCGGGCAGAGTCGGCGTCGTCTCCAGGAGCGGCACCCTGACCTACGAGGCTGTGGGCCAGCTGACCGGCCTCGGCATCGGGCAGTCGACCTCCGTCGGCATCGGCGGCGACCCCCTGGTCGGGACGTCCTTCATCGACGTGCTCCAGATGTTCCAGGATGATCCGGACACCGACGCCGTGGTCATGATTGGAGAGATCGGCGGCACCAGAGAGCAGGAGGCCGCGGAGTTCATCAAGAGCGACTTCACCAAGCCCGTCGCGGCGCTGATCGTGGGACAGAGCGCGCCGCCCGGCAGACGCATGGGCCACGCCGGGGCCATCGTCACCGGCTCCGCGGGCCGCGCCGCCGAGAAGACAAGGGCCCTGGCAGCCGCCGGGGTCACGATCGTCCCCTCACCCGGCGAGATCGCCACCACCATCCGCGAGGTGCTGGGGACGCGGTAGGGAGAGCGGTAGTGCCGTGATCGAGCAGACGGATCTGGTCATACGACGCATGCGAGACGAGCCGCAGGACTATGCGCTCGTCTCCAAATGGCTTTCTGACGAGCGTGTGCTTGAGTTCGTCTACGGACGGGACAACGCTTTTGACCTGGACCGAGTCCATGCTACGTTTGGCCCTCCGGTCCGCGGTGAGGACAAGGTCGTGCCCTGCATATTAGAGTTCAACGACACTCCGATCGGCTACATTCAATACTACCCCGTCGAAGATTGGGAAGAGTACGGAATAGAGGACACCGGCGAAGCGGTGTTCGGGATAGACCTGTTCATCGGAGAACCGGACGTTTGGGATCGCGGGGTCGGCACCCGAGCGATGAAGATGCTCGTCGGCCATCTGTTCTCTGCGTTGGGTGCGGCGAGACTCGTTATCGACCCACTTGTGGAGAACAAGCGAGCAATTCGATGCTACGAAAAAAGCGGGTTCGAGAAGGTCAAGGTGCTGCCGGGGCATGAACTGCACGAGGGGGCTTATCGCGACGGTTGGCTGATGGCGATGCCCAACGTAGGTGATAGGCGGACCGTGGTGGCGT
>Ga0310124_10002815_pt1 | contig 11848 bp, 12 predicted proteins | sample CB11b_AW_Bot5_MG_FD_203507 | JGI IMG/M metagenome (GOLD analysis project Ga0310124, IMG submission 203507) | Marine microbial communities from Western Arctic Ocean, Canada - CB11b_AW_Bot5 | ecosystem: Environmental > Aquatic > Marine > Oceanic | place: Canada: Western Arctic Ocean | collected...
CTTGAGCCACCTGAAGGTGGCTACGCTAATCCAACGGCAGCCGGTCCAGCCGCCGATCTTCTCGTTCCTGCTGACGGATGTACTCGCGGATCACGCGTTCCTCTCGACCCACGGTCGACACGAAGTAGCCCCGCGCCCAAAAGTGCTGCCCCACGAAGTTCCGCGGGCGCCCCGCGAACTCCCGAGCGATGTGGATCGCGCTCTTGCCCTTGATGTACCCGATCACTTGCGCCACCGAGTACTTCGGCGGGATCGACACCATCATGTGGACGTGGTCCGGCAGCAGATGCCCTTCTTCCACACGACTCTCCCGATGAAGCGCCAACTCCCGCAGCAGGTCGCCCAGCTGAGCCCGCAGACCCCCGTAAATCGCCTTCTTGCGGTACTTCGGGATGAACACGACGTGATACTGACAGCGCCATCTCGTATGATTGAGACTTCGGTCGTGCGTCATGAGGACTCCCTTTCGTGATGCTTGACCGGCTCACGAGGGGGAGTTCCTCATACGACTCCCGGAAACGTCAAACTCCGCTGGCCGCCCCGGCAAAGCCGGGGGGTCTCCCACGCTGACTAGCTATGCTGGGCGCTGCTGGCACGACACACTTCGGGACCCCGGCGGCGCATCTGCGTTCGATCGCGCTCCTCGAGGGGCTCTCCTACCTCGTGCTGCTCTTCATCGCGATGCCGCTCAAGTATCTGGGTGACATGCCGCTGGCGGTACGGGTCGTGGGGTCGGCCCATGGGGCGCTCTTTGTGTGGCTGAGCCTGCTCGTGCTGCGTGGGCTCACGAGCCGTCGTCGACCCGCCAGCTGGGCCGCGAGGATCATGGTGGCCTCGCTGCTGCCGTTTGGAACTCTGGTGATCGATCGGAGGCTCAGAGGCGAGGCAGACGCGGCGCGTAGTGAACTCGAGCACGGTTGACAGGCGGGCGACCACCGCCTCTCTTGCGGCGGCGCCGGGTCGGCGCTACGCCGTGCCCGTTCGAAGCAGATCGGACAGATCGGCCCCGGGGGCGCGTTCCTCCGGCGCTGTGTCTCGGCGGAAGATTCGAGCCGCGCGCGTGCTCCCGAGCCACACCCGCCCGTCCTCCACCCGGAGCCAGGCCCCCTCCCGTATCCCAACCACCGGTGTCTCGTTCTCCTCCAGATACTCGACCAGTCGCTTCTCCCTGGTCTCGCCCATGTGAGTCGAACCAGTCGGCGGATCGATGTAGTGTGGGTTGATCTGGAACGGCACCAATCCGAGCGCGTCGAACGAAGTCGGCTGGACGATCGGCATATCGTTGGTGGTGCGGATGGTGGGCGCGGCGATGTTCGAGCCCGCGCTGGCGCCCATGTAGACCAGGCCGTCGTCCACGCGGCGGCGAATCGCAACCAGCAGGTCGGTGTCCTGTAGCGTCTTGAGCAATCGAAACGTGTTGCCGCCCCCGACAAATACCGCCTCGGCCCAGTCCAGCGTCTCCAGACCTCGGTCGTCGCCCGTGACCACACGCGTCTCGACGCCGTCCTGCCGAAACCGGTCCCGTGCCTTCGCGCCGTAGCCATCGCGGTCCAACAGCGCGAAGGGAATGAACGCCAGGCGCCGTCGTTCCCCGAGCAGGTCGAGCATCTCGGGCATGCAGTGGTCGAGGTAGCCCTGACCGTGGTTAGTGGAATTGCTGACGAGTAGTAGAGCGAGGCTCATCGCGTCTCCCTGAGCACGGTCAGTGGCTGACGCCAGCCCGCCTCATGCCTCTTGCGAGCATCCGTGCCTCTGGCCGCGCGACGAGCGAATGCGTCCCACCCGGACGCCGTTGGATCAACGCCGCGTGACGTTACCGACCGAGTTGAAACGATACTATCTCCTAGAGGCAATCCTTGCGGCGCGCACTCATCATCCCGATCGCCACCCTCGGCATCGCCATGGTGGTGACCATCGTCACTACCGTGGGTACCGGACAACCGGCCCCGCGGCAGGGGCTCCGCGCGGGCCAGCGCGTCAGATTGGTTGAGCGCGACCTCGACATCCCAGCCCACGCCGCCCCGGGCGATGCCCCGGTGCCATTTCGATTCAGAGGTGGGTCATCCGCACGCATCCTTTCGGTCGATGAGGACAGCGGCTGGGTCCAACTCCGCGGCGAACGCGCCGACGGCGTAGAAGCGGTCGGCTGGGTCGTCCCACGATACATGCAGACGATACCCACCGCCGACCAGCCCCCCACGGCAGATAATCCGACGCGTGAGCTGCAGTGGTGCCCGGCGAAAGGGTCGCCCAATCCGCCAGCGGACGGCAGGCTACGACTGGCGACGTGGAACCTGGAGAATCTTCATGCCCAAGACGGCCAATCCACGTACGGCCCCCCCCGCCCCTCCGTGACGCGCCGCACACTCGACTACCAGCGGATGCGCTGCTACGTGCGTCTGATCGACCCGGACGTGATCGCGGTTCAAGAAATAGACGGCGCCGACGCGTTGGGTCGTGTCGTCGATACGGACGTCTACAACCTGCACGTGTCACACCGAGCCAGGGCGCCGAGCATGAACGGCCGACAAAATACCGGTTTCGCATACAAGAAGGGGCTCGACGTCACCGAACTCCCCGACTTCGACGCACTCGATGTCAGCCACGGCGGCCTCCGGTACGGGACACGCATGAGCGTGTCCTACGGTCATGCGCGTCTGCAACTGATGAGTGTCCACCTCAAGAGCGGTTGTTTCGCCGACACCTCGACCGGACCGGACTGTGCGAGGCTGCGGCAGCAAATCCCGGTTCTCGAGGAGTGGATCGACCGGCAGTCGATCGGTCCAGACCCGTTCATCGTCCTGGGGGACTTCAACCGCCGACTCAATGATCCCGGCGACGCCATCTGGGCCGACCTGGACGACCATCAGCCCGCCAGCGCCGACCTCACGGCGGCGACCGAGGGCAGACCGGTCGACTGTCGAGACAACCGGTTCGCCACGTTCGTCGACCACATCGTTTTCGGTGCGCGGTCGATCGACTTCGTCGACCGACTCTCCTTTCGACAGGTGAACTTTCGACCGGCCGACCGGCCGTTCTGGGACGTACTCTCGGACCACTGTCCGCTGGTCGTCGAGTTGATGGCCCCCTGACCGCGCCCGCTGGTCCCCCACCGTGCACGTCCACAGACAGACTCTCCCCCGCCACTCTGCGGTATAACAAGGGCATGGCCTACCGTACGGCGTTCCGCTGCATTGCCGGGTGTCCCGGCGAATATCCACTCTGGAAACCGATTTACCGGTGTCCGAGTTGTGGGGACCTCCTTGAGGTGTCCCATGACCTCGACGCCCTCCGGGACCGCTCCGCCGCAGCCTGGATGCGTCTCTTCGACGAGCGCTACAAACGCACCGCCTGGCCCTACGGCTCGTCGGTCTGGGGCAAGAAGGAATGGGTCTGCCCAGACGTGCGAGACGAGTCGATCGTGTCGATGGACGAAGGCGGCACGAACCTGTTCTGGGCGGATCGATTCGGGCGTGAGCTGGGCATGCGTGACCTATGGGTCAAGCTGTGCGGCAACTCCCACACCGGGTCATTCAAGGACCTCGGGATGACCGTGCTGGTCTCGGTCGTCCGGCAGATCATTCAGGACGGCGGGAGTATTCGTGCGGTGGCCTGCGCCTCCACCGGTGACACGTCTGCCTCGCTCGCCGCCTACGCGGCCGGTGGCGACATTCCGGCCATCGTGCTTCTCCCCCGCGGCAAGGTGTCGACCGCCCAACTGTTGCAACCGATCGCGAACGGCGCCCTCGTCCTCGCGCTGGACACCGACTTCGACGGATGCATGGCCATCGTGCAACGTCTCTCGGAGGACGAAGGGATCTATCTCGCCAACTCGATGAACAGCCTGCGGCTCGAGGGGCAAAAGACGGTCGCCATCGAGATGGTGCAGCAGCTCGACTGGCAGATTCCAGACGTTGTCATCATTCCCGGCGGCAATCTGGGTAATGTGAGCGCGCTCGGGGCCGGGTTCGAGATGATGGCGTCGCTGGGCATCATCAATAAACAGCCCCAGATCGTCGTTGCGCAGGCCCAGGCAGCCAATCCCCTGTATCTGGCCTACCAGAACAACTGGGAATTCTCGCCGGTGGCCGCGCTACCGACCCAGGCCTCTGCCATCCAGATCGGCAACCCCGTATCGGTACGCAAGGCGATCCGGACGCTGAAAGCGCACCGCGGCATCGTGGCCCAGGCGTCAGAAGTGGAGCTCGCCGAAGCGGCCGCGCGGGCGGATCGAACCGGTATGTACAACTGCCCCCACACCGGGGTCGCGCTGGCGGCGTTGATCAAGCTCCTCGACGAGGGCCAGATCGACCCCTCGGCCCGCGTGGTGGTCGTGTCCACGGCGAGTGGGCTCAAGTTCACCGATTTCAAGTTGAGGTACCACGAGAGCCGGCTCCCGGGCGTCACGCCGCGCTACGCCAACACGCCGGTAGAGCTGCCAAACGACTACGACGCCGTGCGACGCGCCATCGACCAGCACGCCACCGCCTCCTGACCGGCCGCGGCGTTCAGGCGCGGCAGGCTGTCTCCTGGAAGCATCTCGGTCGCACCGGTGTTCTGTCCCGGGGTCGACACGCGGCCGGTGGAGAGTTGGTCAGACGCGCCGGTGCGATCCGACGGCGGGAGTGGGCATCTCGGTCCGCGAACCGGTCGACGAGCCCAACCCTCGTCACCTTGGCCCCCAAAGCGCTTGGCACGGGCGCGCGACAATGCGCCCCGCCGGCCCGGAGTGGGGCGAAGGGGCCCCCGCGAGGGCCGGCGTGGAGTTCGGGGCGCAGCCCCGTCTGAATGAAGTCGCGTTCGTCTGGCAAGGCGCAAGGAGGGAGCATGCAGGCCGCATGTGACCGACACAGCAACGCCGCCAGACGGACGCCTCGCCTGGAAACCTAGCCGAGAAACATTTCGTAGGCGGGACTCTTCGTCTGCAGCTCGTAGGCGTAGCCGAGACCGGCCAGGAATTCATCGAACTGGGGGAGTTCGCCGTCTGGTACCTCGAAGGCCGCCAGCACCCGGCCAAAGTCAGCGCCGTGGTTGCGGTAGTGGAACAGGCTGATGTTCCATCGGCCGCCGAGCTTGTCGAGAAACTCGAGCAGGGCCCCCGGACGCTCCGGAAACTCAAACCGACAGGGGCGCTCCTGACTCACCTCGGCCGCCCGCCCGACCACCAGATGCCGGACATGCAGCTTCGCCATCTCGTCGTCCGAGAGGTCCACGACGGGGTAACCCTCGGCCTCGAGCCTCGCCGAGCTCGGCGCGTTCGGCCACGAATCGGAGCCGGTCGAAATTCATGTTCGCACCACTCAAAATGGCCACCAACGGCCGCTCACCCCCTTCTTTGGTCGCCATCCATCGTTTGAGCCCGGCCACCGCCAGCGCGCCCGCCGGTTCCACGACCGAACGCGTGTCGTCGAACACGTCCTTGATCGCCGCGCAAATCTCATCATTGGAGACCCGGACGATCTCGTCGACATGGCTGGTCGCGACGGTGAACGCCAACTCACCGACCTGCGTCACCGCGGTGCCGTCGGCGAACAGCCCCACATGGTCGAGCGTCACCCGGTGCCCGGCCGCGAGCGACTGATACATCGCATCGGACTCGACGGGCTCGACCCCGATCACCCGCACGGACGGCATCAGGGTTTTCAGGTAGGCGGCCACCCCGGCCAACAGTCCCTCGCCGCCAACCGGCACGAAGACGGCCCCGGGAGGCCCATGGCATTGCCGGCGCAGTTCGTCGGCAACGGTCCCCTGTCCGGCCACCACGAGGAGGTCGTCGAAGGGGTGCACGAGTTCGAGCGCACGCTCGGCGCCAACCTGCTCGGCGTGCCGTTGCGCCGACGCATAGTCGTCGCCGACCAGCATGACCTCGGCCTTCATCCGGCGAACGGCGCGAACCTTGACCTCCGGTGTCGTCCGAGGCATGACGACAAGAGCTGGGACGTCCAGCGCGCGGACGGCGTAGGCGACTCCTTGCGCGTGGTTTCCGGCGCTGGCGCACACTACGCCTTGAGACCGGCGGGCAGGCTCCAATTGCGCGATCTTGTTGTAGGCGCCGCGCAACTTGAAGCTGAACACGGGTTGGAGGTCCTCACGCTTGAGCAGCACCGGGGCGCCAACGCGGGAGGAGAGGCCGGTAGCGGTCTCAAGCGGGGTCTCACGTGCGACGTCGTAGACGCGGCTCGTCAGAATCTCCCCAGGAGCCGCTCGACCAGCTCGCGCGGGGACCAAGAGGCTATCAGCGCATGCTATCATCCGATCTTGGAGGCATCTGATGCCGATCTACGAGTACGAGTGTCGTGAGTGCCGTACAGACTTCGAATTGCTGGTCCGCGCGAGCGCCACGCCGGTCTGCCCTACGTGTGAGAGTACGTCGCTGGACAAGCGGCTGTCGGCCTTCGCCGTGGGCCGCGGGGGGCCAACCGCGGCGGCTTCGCTGCCCCAGGCGTGCGGAAGCTGTGGCGACCCGCGGGGCGCTGGCGCCTGTTCGATGAACTGATCGGATTGCCAAGCCATCTCAGACCTGAACCACTTGCTGTTACGCCAAACGCCTTCACACCAGAGCCCGCACATGTCCGTACCCAGGATCACGAAAGAAGAGTTAAAAACCAGACTCGAGGAAGATGGCGGGAGCCCGCCGGTCATTCTCGATGCGCGCTTGAAATATCCCTACGAGCACAGCACGGTCATGTTGCCCGGCGCCGTGCGTGTGAACCGAGACGACCCGAGTGCCGGACTCTCCACGGATCGTGACGTCGTCGCCTACGACTCCGACCCGGAGGAACTCGTCAGCGCGCCAGTCGCCGCCGCGCTGATCCGGAAGGGCTACCGCGCCGCGGCCCTAGAGGGAGGCCTCGCGGACTGGGTCACCGCGAAGTTCCCGACCGACGAGAAAGAAGCGCCCAAACAGGCACCGCCCAAGGCGGGTGGCCTCAAGGGCTGACGCCGTAACCTCTCTGAGACGGCCGGGCGCCCCACGCCCCAGGTCTCGGACGCCAGCGCCGCACAGGACAATGACGTTGCGAAGCTGGACCCGTACGCCCATCATCGCGAGTGCTGCCGCCAGTTGCCTGGCACTGGGCGCGCCGATCGCGGCGTACGCCCAGGCCCCAGTGCGTACGGCGGAGGATTTGCAGCAGGCGCTGCAGCAGCGGTATGAGTCGATGCTCGACCTCACCGCCGATTTCACCCAGACCTACGAGGGCGGGGTCCTACGCTCGAGTCTCGTCGAAAGTGGCCGCGTACAGCTGAAGATGCCCGGCAAGATGCGCTGGGATTATCAAGAACCCGAGCACAAACTCATGGTGTCTGATGGGGAACAGATGTTCATGTATCTCCCTGACGATGAGCAGGTCATGGTCATCGCGGTACCTTCGGATGACCAGGCCACCACCCCGGCGCTGATCCTCGCGGGTATCGGAGACTTCGTCAGCGACTTCACGGCTGCCCTCGACACGGTCCAAGACGCGCCACCCGACAGCTATGTGCTCCGGCTGACGCCCACGCGAGCGGAGCCAGATTTTGAATTCCTGATCGTCGTCCTCGATTCACGCTCGTTGACCATCACGCGTCTGATGGCCTACGACCTGCAGGGCGGTATCTCCACCTTCTTCTTCTCCAACCTACAGGAGAACCTCGATTTGCCCGATACACCGTTCACCTTCGAGATCCCACGTGGCACCGAAATCATCTCCATCAGCCAGTCCACGCCGCTCCAGTAACCGGGGCCGGCGGCGCACGGGCCGCGCCCTGCTGGTGCTGGTGCTCGTCTGCCTCGGCGGGACCGGGTGCGCCACCCGGGCGCAAGACCGGGCACACGCGGCCGAGTTGTCGGAAAACTATGACGCCGCCGTGCTCGAGTACACCCGAGCGCTGCGAGAACGTCCCGATGACCGGGGGTTGGGCCGGGACCTGGAACGGGCCAAGCTGCGGGCCGGTCAATATCACTACGCCCTGGGGCGCCGGCTGGCCGGTCTCGGCAACTACGACGACGCGTTGGTCGAGTATCAGATCGCGGCCGAGATGAACCCAAGCAGCGGCGACATCCGGGACGCGCTCCGGGAGACGCGGGTCGCCGTGCAAACCCGCCTGGCCGCCCGCGAAGACGGGCAGACGCAGCTCGAAACGCTGATCGAACGAGCGAGCGCGCTGCCGCCAGAGGGCCTCGAATTACCCGAGGCGACGCTCCCCGACTCGCTGGTGTTCCGCGACGCCAGCACCCGTGACGTCTTTTCCGCGCTGGGTCAGTTCGCCGATGTGAGCGTGATCTTCGACCCGACCTTTGTCGACGAGGAGGTCTCGATCGACCTCCGGGACACGACGTTGTCGACCGCGCTCAGCTCGGTCGCGCGCTCCACTCGAAACTTCTACAGAGTCACCGGTGAGCAGACCGTCACCGTGATCCCAGACACCCCGGCCAAGCGGCGCGAGTATGAGGAAGAGGTCGTGCAGACGTTCTACCTCAGCAACGCCGACGTCGGGGAGACGATGGACCTGCTGCGGCTCGTGATCGACCTGCGCCGACTCGCCCCGATCACGGCGACCCGCGCCATTGCAGTCAGGGACACCCCGGCACGTCTGGCCGCCACCGCGAGACTCATCTCCGCGATCGACAAGGCGCGACCTGAAGTGGTCATCGATGTCGAGCTTCTCGAAGTCAATCGGACGCGGTTTCGCGAGTACGGGCTACAATTCGCGTCACCGGGCGCGTCCGGCCTCGACGGGTCCGCGACCATCGACGGCGGCGGTCGCTTCCTGGACGAGCTTCAGGGTCTCAGCAGCGCCGACGTATTCGTGGCCAACCTGCCCGGGCTCTTCTACCGGCTGCTCAAGAACGACTCGGACACTCGGACCCTGGCCAACCCGCATCTGCGAACATCGGAGGGACTAGCGGCGCAAGCGCGTTTCGGCGATCGGGTACCGATCCCGGCCACCACGTTCTCGCCCATCGCGACCGGCGGTATTCAACAACAACCCATCACGTCCTTCAACTACGCGGACATCGGCGTCAACATCGACATTACGCCCTTCACGCACCACAACGACGACGTCTCCCTGGAACTGTCCATCGAGGTCAGCAACATCTCTGGCAGCGGATTCGGCGGCTTGCCGACCATCGGCAACCGGTCGATCAATACCACCATCAGGCTGCGCGACGGTGAAACGAATATCCTGGCCGGCTTGATTCGAGACGACGAACGAGAGACGCTGGAAGGCGTGCCGGGGCTGAGCGACCTCCCGATCATCGGACGGCTCTTCGCGCGCAATACGCGGGATACGCTGGAGACCGACATCATCGTGACCCTGACGCCACACATTATCCGAGTGCTTGATCTCGAAGAACGGGATATCCGAGCGTTCCGAATCGAACGGGACACGGGGACCGGACTCGATATCAGGGCGCCGTTGCCGGCACCGATCACCCCGGGTGCGGTCCGACCGCCGGCCACACCGAATAGACCCGGCGCCGGAGCCACACCGATCCTGCCGCCACCGATCCCGCCACCGCAATAGACGCGCTCCCAGCAGACAGCCCCGCTGCCCTCCGAGCCAGGAACCAGGCACGCGACGGATAGCGTGTCCTACCTCTGCTCTACGTCGATCTGTGCACCCAGCGCGCGCAGCCGCTCGACGAGTTGCGCGTAGCCCCGCTCGACCGTCTCCAGCGGCTGGATACGACTTGTTCCGGTCGCGGCCAGCGCCGCGGCAATCAGCGCCATGCCGGAGCGGATGTCCCGGCTGTCCAGCGTGCGCCCGGTGAGACGAGCCGGACCGTCTACGATCATCCGGTGCGGATCACACAGGAACAGGTTCGCGCCCATGCCGCTCAACTGCTCCAGGGCGAACAACCGCAGCTCATACATCCAGTCGTGCACCAACGTGCGACCCGTCGCCTGCATCGCCAGCACACTGATCAAGCTGACCATGTCGCTCGGAAACCCCGGCCACGGCGCCGTGGTGATCTGCCGGATGGCGACCGGTGACGACGGGCGAACGCGGAGACAGTCCGCGTCGACGTCGCAGTCCACCTGCATGCGACGCAAGATCGTGGTGATCGGCTCCAGGTCGCCGGCGCGGGCGCCGCAGACCTCCAGTTCGCCGCCGGTGACCGCCGCCGCCACGGCCCAGCTGCCGGCCTCGATATAGTCACCACTCAAACGGTGGGTGGCGCCGCCCAACGGGGCGCCGCCGGAGACACGAATGGTCGGGGTGCCGGCGCCCTCGACCTCTGCCCCCATCTGGGTCAAGAACTCGCACAGCTCCACCACGTGGGGCTCGCAGGCGGCATGGCGAATCTCGCTCTCTCCGGGGGCGGCGGCGGCCGCCAGCAGCGCGGTTTCGGTCCCGGTCACCGAGGCCTCCTCGAGATACACCGAGGCCGGCACCAGACCACCCGGCGCTTCCAGCACGTAGTCAGCGGACGTGTCCTCGCGGCGTCGAACCCCCATCGCCTCCAACGCCAGGAGGTGTGCCGACAACGTGCGTCGGGCTGGAAAGTCGCCACCCGGCGGCGCCAGCCGCACCCGCCCGCGGCGCGCCAACAGCGGGCCACACAACAGCACCGACCCGCGGAGCCGTCCCACCAACCGTCGGTCCGGCTCGTCGACGGTGACCCGCGCGCACTGCACGCGGAGCCGCGTTGTACCCACCCCTTCCACCGAGGCTCCAAGCCCCTGGAGCAGATCGGCCATGACGTGCACGTCCTTGATCCGAGGTACGTTCGTCAGCTCACACGGCGCCTCCGTCAGCAAACAGGCCGCAAGCAGCGGCAAGGCCGAGTTCTTGTTGCCCTCGACCTCGAGCCGGCCCATCAGCCGGTGGCCACCCTCGACCACCAACGTTGTCAGAGCTTCCCCGGTTGGAGCGATACCTGAACTCATCCCACCTCGTTTCCACTCTCGATCTCGAACTCGCCGAGGTACATCAGCTCGTCGCGCAAGACGAGCCCGAATCGCTCGCGCACGGTCGCACGGCATCGCTCTATGAGCGCGCGCACGTCACGGGCCGAGGCCCCGCCCTCGTTGACGATGAAATTGGCGTGCACCGACGACACCGCGGCTGCTCCCACCCGGTGACCCTTGAGCCCGGCCAGGTCGACCAGCGCCCCAGCCGATCTGGGCACACCGTCCGGGAGCGGACCATCGTCGGGCCGGGGATTTTGAAATACACAGCCGGCCGATGCCCGGTCGAGCGGCTGCGTACGCTTGCGGAAGGCGAGCGAACGTCGCGCGGCCGCCCGCAACTCCGTCACCGCACCGGCCGCGACCTCGAACTCGGCCCACAGCACCAGTTCGCCGGTGTGCTGCACACGGCTCTCGTCGTAGCCGAAGCCCATGTCCTGGGCCAGCACACGCGCGACGTGTCCAGTCCGATCGACGAGACCAACCGCCGTCACGATATCACCCAGCAACTGGTCGTCGAAATGCGCGTTCCCGCGGATCCCCCCACCCACCGTGCCTGGCGTCCCGGCCCACCGCTCGAGACCGCCGAGCCCGCGGTGGACGGTCCACCGCACAAGGCCGTTGATCGTCACCCCGCTGTCGGCCCGCACGTGATGCGTGTCGACACGACCAATGGCGCCGTGCCGGACCCGCAGCACCAACCCGCGCACGCCCCCGTCACCCACCAGCACGTTGGAGCCGCCGCCGAGCACGGTGAGTGGCACAGAGAGGTCGCGCGCTAGACAGACCGCCGTCACGATATCGTCGGGGCTACGGGTCTCGACCAGCCACTCGGCCGCCCCACCGGTGCGAAACGTCGTCAGCTCACCCAGCGCCACCTGACGGCCGACCCGGTCGCCAAATGCCGCGCGCAACCGGCCAGCTGTCTGGTCCGGATCCGGGCCCTGGCC
>Ga0310124_10002819_pt1 | contig 11839 bp, 12 predicted proteins | sample CB11b_AW_Bot5_MG_FD_203507 | JGI IMG/M metagenome (GOLD analysis project Ga0310124, IMG submission 203507) | Marine microbial communities from Western Arctic Ocean, Canada - CB11b_AW_Bot5 | ecosystem: Environmental > Aquatic > Marine > Oceanic | place: Canada: Western Arctic Ocean | collected...
AATATGCGTTCATCACCGGAGCCATGGTCGAGGCAAAGGGGTATGGCGAAGTCCAGTCCATCGTGCCGAATGACACCCCTGAGAACAAAGCCCTGAATCGCCGTATCGAGGTCATCGTCTGGGAGTGATTCTTGATTCTCTCACCATTGGGGTGTTCGCCGGCGAACTGGCTGCCCATCATGAGGGCTACCACGTCCGTGGCGCCCACGCCGACGAAACGGGTCTGGATCTGCTTCTCGAAACGCAGCCGGAAGGAGATTCAACGGCGAACCACTTGCGACTGGCCTTCGGTCCCGCCGGCTCTCTGCGTCTGACGCCTGGCGGGTCGGTGGCCGGCGGCGATGGTCGTGAGCGGTATCTTCAGGGGGCGCGCATCGAGCGAATTCTGCCGGTCCCCGGGGAGCGTGTGCTCACACTCCGTCTGAGCCGACGCGACGCCGAGTCAAATCTCACCTACGCTCTGTTTCACCTCGTCCTGATTCCGCCACGCTATCACGCCGTACTCGTATCCGAAAGCCATGGCCGCATTTTGGGGGTGTGGGCGACGAGTAAGGATCGGCGCGCCCCCGCACACGGAACGCCATATGAAGCACCGGCAACACCGGTGGGTGGACTCGTGCCAGGTCGCGACACGCCGGAGGTTTTTTTCGATCGACTCCGAGCCCAGGATAGAGCGGTAAAAGACGCGGTGCGTACCATTCTCTCCGGGGCAGATCGGCATCTCGTCGCTCGGATCTGCACCGACAGCGGTGTCTGTCCCACCACACACACCGACAGCGTCACAGAGCTGGTGTCGGCAGCCATGTGGTCAACGGCGCAACATCTCTGGTCGATTGGGGGCGGTCCCGTGTACCGCTGGACGCGGGGACAGACGCGAATATCGATCGTAGCACCAGACTCCCAGATGGAAGCTCTGCAGTTTCCTTCCGTCTGTGCCGCCCTTGCTGACGCAGGGGAGACCGCCGCGGACGCGGCAGCCGACATGAATGGCCAGCGTCGCCGACTCGAATACGTGAGGCGTGTCCTTGAGCGGCGCGCGGCAGATCTGCAAAAGGACCTGGACGAGGCTGACGACGTCGACCTGCTGGACCGGGTGGGCAATTCGCTCATGGCTGCTACGGACCACATCGCTGCCGGTACCAAAGGGGTGATCCCCGATGTTCACGACGCGCACGGGGAGGCGACGCTCGAGATCGAGTTGGCACCAGGTGTCACAGCCGCCCAGCACGCGGCACGGTTGTTACGCCGCGCCGCAAAACTGCGACGACGCGCCAATGTTCTGCCCCCGCGCCTGCACCGGGTTCGGGAACTGATATTCGAGACTGAGCAACTCCTCGATGCTCTGCTCGACGAGGATACCATTGCGGAGGAAGTGATGACAAGATGGGAGCGACGGGTGGAGGTGCGGCAGAGTGCCGCAGTGGAGGTACGGCAGGGCGCCGCCCTGCCGGGCGAGACAGCAGGAGGGACTGGCGGCAGTACAGAAGGCCGCCATGGCGCTCATCCTCGGCGTTATCTGACGAGCACGGGCTGGTCGGTGTGGGCGGGGCGTAACAATCGTGAAAACGACATTGTCACGCACCGACTCGCGGCGCAGAACGATGTGTGGTTTCACGCCCATGGATACGCAGGATCACACGTGATTCTGCGACGGGAGGGGCGCAAGCAGGAGCCGAGTCGACAGACCCTGGAAGAGGCGGCAGCGGTCGCCGCGTACTGGAGCAAGGGGCGCACGGCAAACAAGGTTCCCGTAGTTTACACTCTGGCCAAATATGTGTCGAAACCGAAGGGTGCCGTACCCGGTCTTGCAGTGATGAAACGAGAGCGGACGATCATGGCACGACCGGCACTGTTGGCTGAGGAGGAAAGGCAAACGTGAGCCTCTCCACCGGGATCGTTGGGCTGCCCAACGTCGGTAAGTCGACCTTGTTCAACGCACTCACGCGTGGCAGTGTACCAGCCTCGAATTACCCGTTCTGCACAATCGAACCCAACATGGCCATCGTCGAAGTTCCCGATGTCAGGCTGCAGCGTCTGCAAGCACTGCTGAGGCCAGCCGAATGTATTCCCACCGCAATTCAGATCACCGACATTGCCGGCCTTGTTCGTGGTGCCAGCAAGGGGGAAGGTCGTGGCAATCAGTTTCTTGCCGATGTGCGTGGCGTCGACGCGCTGCTGCACGTCGTGCGCTGTTTTTCTGATGACGGTGTCTCGCATGTGGATGCCACCATCGACCCCGTACGGGACGCTGACACCGTTCTCGTGGAGTTGGTGCTGGCTGACCTGGAGGTAGCCGAACGGAATCTGCCGAATCTCGACAAGGTGGTCCGCTCCGATCCCCGCTCAGTGCGCCAAGGGGAGTTGGCTGCCCTGCAAAAAGCGCACGCAGCATTGTCCGAAGGGGTCGCAGTACGAGATGCTGGATTGAGCCGGGAACAGCTGGGCGCACTGCGGGGGTACGCCTTCTTGACGGAAAAGCCGATCCTGACCGTCGCCAATGTGGCCGAGTCAGATGCCGTCGATGGAGCAGCAGCGGTGGCCGGGTTGCGTCAGCGTTATGACAGCGCGGGGCTCCTTGTCATTGCCGCCCAGATCGAGGCCGAGATGTCGCAATTGGAGGTCGAAGAGAGGGCACTCTTTCTTGCGGACATGGGACTCGCACAAAGTGGCGTTGACAGGCTGGTGCAAGGCGCCTACGAACTGCTGGATCTGATCACATTTTACACCCTCGCCAACGACAAGCTGCAAGCATGGCAGTTGCCTGCCGGTACCACAGCCCCGACTGCCGCCGGCGGCATCCACAGTGACATGGAAGAGGGATTCATCCGCGCCGAAGTAGTCACTGCCGCCGAACTGGAAGCCGTCGATGGACAGGTATCCAAGCTGCGAGAATCGGGACGGTTACGCGCCGAGGGGCGTGAGTACGCGATTCGCGATGGTGATGTCGTCACCTTCCTGTTCAAGAACTAGCCTTCTTTAAAAATGGGTATGCAGGCTCAGGCCAAACCCGTCTGCATTGCCAGTTGGATCCTGAGGAATGCTGTCACGCAGTCGATAGACGACGCTACCGGTGAGAAAAGGTGTGAGGAAAGCGTCGACACCAATGCTGACACGACTGCGCTCATCCTCGCTGAGATCATCGTATGGGTCGTGAAAATCGAAGGCCGCGCGGAGATTGATGGATTGCCGCAACCACAAGTCGAGACTGGTAAAGGCGACGAACTGGTCGTTGTCGACGCCACCTGCACTCTCCGCGATCCAATCGACTTCCCCGATCCAGGTCAGGGGACCAAGGGAAGCTGAGGCGAATGGACCATAGATCAGACGATCGCCGCCTGGCGGATTGTTATAAGCGAAGGAGCCACCCAGCACGAAGGGGCCCTGCCACCAAGTCAGGACACTCGAAACCTGTTTGCCGGCGTCATCGTCGCGACCACCCTGAGTGCCATTGCTCACGGCAATCGATGCAGCGATCGGGCCGGGCTCGATCCCGACTTCCACACCCAGGTCCTGGTTGTCAAAATTGAACCCCGTCACCCGCCGCACGAAGGCATCGTCGTCCCACATGCGGATACCGTAGGGCAGCAGCATCCGGCCCGCCTTGGCATAACCGGAGAGTGGGAGTCCTTCCAGAAGCAGGAACGCCTCACGGCTTGCGGCGCCTCCAGGGGCGACGATCTCATCTAAATAGAGGGACATCCGACCTGGCAGCAGCCGGGCGTTGACATAAAGATTGCCACTCTCCACAGCGAAGGTGTTTTGCCGGTCCGTATCCCCGGAACCGGACGTCGTCTCGTTGCTGAGGATGAAGTCGGAGCCAATCGTGATACTCGGGCCAAGATCCGCAGAAAAATCGAGAGCCGCCTCCGACATCTCCTCAAGCAGAGGAGTGATCTCGGTCTGCGTGAACAGCGCCCCATATCCGTTGCGCATACCGCCGCCGGTATGATTGACATGGCAGGAGCTACATTTTAGCCCCTCGCGAAGGGCGATATAAGGCTCGGCTGCCACCTCGAGCCGAATGCTGACACAGAGGAGGGACAGTAGGACGAGGACATTCAGACAACGTTCGGGGCGGGCCATCTTTTGCTCCACGTAGTTGATTGGGGCCGATCCTTTGTGACTTTCGCCAAAGCCGATGGCAAGCTAGCAGGTAGGCGGCAAGTGTGTCAAGATCGTCTGTGTGGGAGGCGTGGCAGTGCCTTGACCATCTGTGTGGACACTCCCATTTTAATCAGCTTGAGGAGTTGGTTCGGCGATGGACACGCGCCACCGGGAAAAGCCGGATGCGGGTGCTGAATTCGACACTCTCTCCCTCCCCCCAACTCGGAAAGGGCATTGTGGGCGACGCCCTCGGAATGATCGAAACCCGTGGTCTCGTAGCCGCGATCGAAGCGGGCGATGCCATGGTGAAGGCAGCCGAAGTTGAAATGATGGGATGGCAGATTGTTGGTGGGGGCCTCGTGACAACCCTCGTCCGAGGTGATGTAGCCGCCGTGCGCGCCGCTACCGAAGCGGGTGAGTTGGCGGCACGTGCCGTTGGCGAAGTCGTCGCCGTGCATGTCATTGCACGGCCCCATACGAGTCTTCTCGATCTGTTGCCGACGACCGGATTGTCGCGAATTTTAGCCTCCTGATGCCGGTGGCAGTCACTCTTCTGCGACTGCTGGTCGCCGTCGCCCTGCTCTACGGCATCGGCCGCTGGATCGCATCACCCACCGAGCTACTCGACGCGGCAATGTCAGCGCAGCCACGTTGGCTACTACTGGCGGCGGCTTTGAGTCCAGTTGGGCTGCTGTTGCAGTGGTGGAAATGGCGTCGACTCCTGCGAGACAGCATGCCACAAGTAGGGGAGGGAGATATCCTGCGATCGTTGTTCGCCGGTTTCGGGCTTGGTCTGCTGACGCCGGGACGGTTGGGGGAGCTTGGCCGAGGTGCCGGATTGTCGAAAGACCGCCGCCGGGCGACCGCGCTGGCAGGTGCTGACCGCCTGCTCTCCGGTGGCATCACCCTGCTCATCGGCCTGCTCTGCGCCTCGTACACAGCCCCATCATTGGCGCTGTGGTGCGTCGGCGTCATCGGGGCGTCGGGCACTCTTCTATGGTACGCCCGCGGTTGGGGCAGGCCTCAACGCCTCATCCTTTGGTATCAGCGATCCGCTCTGGCGGACGTAACAGGCCCCGCATGGGCAGGCAACGTCATCGCTGCGCTCTTGTTCAATCTGCTCTTCTTCGCCCAGATGTTCTGCCTTCTTCGAGCGGCGGGCCCGCTGTCCGTGGATGCCGTCGTCGCCATCCCTACGATGTTTGCTCTGAAGACGATGTTGCCCATCAGCCTTATGGACCTTGGTGTGCGCGAAGGCGCCGCCGTGGCTGTGCTCGGAGTCGCGGGGGTTACCGCCACGATTGCCATACAGGCCTCGCTGATGCTCTTTGCTCTCAACGTACTCGCCCCCGGATTGGCAGGACTCGGCTTCCTGTTCTTCGGGATGCGGTCCATGTCCCGTCCAACCAATTCGAAAAGAGTCGAGTTCGCCCATGTGTGCTGACGTCGCCACCGTTGGATCCGCCTTCACCGCGCGCCAGGAGATCTGCGAGATGGGGCGCAGGATCTACGCCCGGGCCTTCGTCGCAGCCAACGATGGCAACATCTCCGCTCGCCTTAGTGCGGACCGCATCCTGTGTTCGCCCACCGGCGTCAGCAAGGGGTACTTGCAGGAGGAGATGCTGGCGATCTGCGATATGGATGGGACCCAGGTCTCTGGTCCAATGAAGATCTCCTCCGAGATCCGCATGCACCTGGAGGCCTATAAACTGCGTGGCGATATCGCTGCCGTCGTCCACGCTCACCCACCAACTGCCACGGGCTTCGCCGTTGCCGGCCTCGATCTGACCGAATGCGTTCTGCCGGAAGTGATCGTCCTTCTTGGTGGCGTGCCTTTGGCTCCCTATGGGACGCCAGGCGGTCCAGACATATTCGAACCCATGCGCCCTCTTGTGGAGAAGTACGACGCCGTGCTGATGGCCAACCATGGCGCCGTGACACTGGGCAAGAGTGTTCAGGATGCGCATTTCAAAATGGAGACGGTAGAGCACTTCGCCCGTATCGCCCTCGTGGCACGTCAACTGGGGTCGACGAATACGCTGAGCGAGAATGACGTGCAGGAGTTGCTCGACCTGCGCACACGCTTCGGGATCACCGGGCGACCGGGCTGTGCCCGGCCAGACGAGGGCGGTGATAGAACCGAACTCGTCGAGCAGATTACCAAGCAGGTGGTGGACCAGATGCGGAACGCGCGTTGACCGCCTTGCAGCGATTGCCGAAGGGCGCCCATGTCTGTCTCTTGCTCGCATTGGTATTCGGATCTGTCGACATGCTCGCCGCTCAGGCAGAACCCGAAGTGGCGCCGCAGGTCTCCGAACAAGAGGCGCCCCTGTTGCGTCTCGTGCAGCAAGCTGAAGCCCATGCCCGACAAGGCCAACTGGAGCTGGCCCTGCAGCGATACGAAGAGGCGGTGGATGGGGGAGCGGCCAGTGCCGATGTGCTCAACCGAGTGGCGGAACTTTATCTCATCGCCGGCAATCCCGCCCGCGCCATCACCTTGATGCAACGCTCACTCCTTGAGTTGCCGGCGCAATTGCCTGTCTATTCCGGATTGAACGAGGCCTTCCTCGCCCAGGATATGCCGGACTCCGCGCTCTACTACGTCAGAGAGGCCCGTCTGGTGGCACCGGAGAATTCCGGCGTTCGTAGTCAGCTCGGTTTCCTCCATCTGCAGGCCGGCCGACTTGAACAGGCATTTGCGCATCTCGACAGTGCCCTGCAACTCGATGGCGACAATGTTCACGCCCATCGAATCCTGGCCCTGTACTACACGCAGATCGACCAACCCGACAGCGCCCTCGCCCGCTACCGGGTCGTGCTCGAACTGGCCCCGGATGACGTGGAAGGACTTAACAACATGTCCTTCCTGTTGGCGAGACAACAGCGGTATCTTGAAGCGCTCGAACTGTATCAGAAAACCAAGAGCATCGCCGAAGATCCACAGCTGTTGCACGCCATCAACATGAACATGGAGGCGATCCGCGCCATCATGGACGGTCAGATGCGGGCGCGCTACATCCTCGTGCAAAGTGGCACTCTCGCCAACGATCTGCGTCGCAGAATCGACGGGGACGGGGAAGATTTTGGAGAACTTGCCGCACGCTTTTCCAAAGCCCCAAATGCACGTGATGGGGGTGACCTCGGGTTCTTCGGGCCCGGTGACATGCTGCCTGCCGTGGAGGAGGCCGTCATGCAACTTGAGGTGGGTGAACTCAGCCCCGTGATTCAGATCAAACGGAGGTATATGCTCCTTCAGCGTCTCAACTGAGAGTGTGCAGCCTCGCGATTCTGGCATAAGAGAAGCAGCCGGAAGCAGAAGCAGGCCGATGATTCGTTTAGCCCACCACCGCTTCCGGCTGCCCGGGAGGGTGCGAGCCAAAGACCGGTATTGACTCGCACATCTTTGACGCGCCGAACCAAACGCCGGTTCCCAACGTCTGAAATTTTCTTCTTTGGATGAGGCCCATGCCCTCACGTATGAGACCATCCCAGTTGGCTGAATTCGGCGTCGCCATCGCCCTGGCGGCGGTGCTCAGCCTCTTTAGGATCAAATTGCCCCATCTCGCCTTTGGGGGCTCTATCAGTCTGCACATGTTACCTATTATCATCATCGCACTTCGCCACGGTGTACGATCGGCGGTGGCTACCGGCGTTGCCTACGGTATCGTCAACTTTATCATGACACCCTATCCTGTACATCCGATTCAGATCGTCTTGGATTATCCCGTCGCCTTTGGCGTACTCGGCCTGGCTGGACTGGCTGCAGGGCGGCAGACCGCATGGGCAGCGATCGCCGCCGTCGTTGGCGCTGGCACCTTACGCCTGGGCATTCACGTGCTTTCCGGTATCCTCTACTTTGCAGATCTCGCCCCGGAGGGGACGCCGGTCTGGAAGTACTCTCTGGCGTACAATAGCAGCTACATGATTCCCGAGATCCTGATCGCCAGTGTTGCCATGGGCGCCCTCAGTCGGCGCCTGCCACAAGGAGACCTTCAATGACAGATTTCCCCATCTTTGACCCACCGGAACGACTGCTTATGGGTCCCGGACCCAGCAACATTCACCCCCGCGTTTACGCTGCCTTGTCGGCACCGGTCGTAGGGCACCTGGACCCCGTGTTTCTCGCAGTCATGGAAGAAGCGAAGGCGCTCTTGCGCGCCACGTTCCAGACACGCAACGAACTGACTATCGCCATCTCCGGCACCGGTAGCGCAGGCATGGAGACCTGCTTTGTAAATGCCGTGGAGCCGGGGGACCGCGTGCTCGTGTGTATCAATGGCGTGTTCGGCATGCGCATGCGGGAAGTGGCGACCCGCTGCGGCGCCGAAGTCGACATCATCGAAGCCGAGTGGGGGACCGCCATTCCTACCGAATCCGTCTCCGAGGCGCTGTCCGCCGCCGAATACAAGGTCGTTGCCGTCGTCCACGCCGAGACCTCCACAGGCGTTCTGCAGCCGCTGGAGCAGATCAGTCGACTCGTGCACGACCATGGCGCCCTTTTTCTCGTCGATGCTGTAACCTCTCTGGGCGGCGTCGAACTCGACGTCGATGGCCTGGAAATCGACCTCTGTTACTCAGGCACTCAGAAGTGTCTCAGTTGCCCCCCGGGGTTGAGTCCCGTGACCTTCAGCACGCGGGCGATGGAACGCCTCGCTGCGCGCCAGACAGCAGTACAGAGTTGGTATCTCGACCTCAGTCTGATCTCGCAATACTGGGGTGAGAGCCGGGTCTATCATCATACCGCACCCATCTCGATGAATTACGCCCTCCGCGAAGCGCTGCGACTGGTCTCCGAGGAGGGACTGGAGGCTCGCTGGTCACGCCATCTGCGCAACCAGCAAGCTCTGGTTCGAGGTCTGGAGGCTTTGGGGCTCAGTCTGGTGGTGGATGAGAGCATTCGCCTGCCGGCGTTGACGACGGTGAGGATTCCACAAGGAATCGACGACGCCAACGTCCGAGGAACTCTCCTGCAGCGATTCGGCATCGAGATCGGCGGAGGTCTGGGTGCATTTCAGGGCAAGGCGTGGCGCGTCGGACTCATGGGTTCCACCTCTACCGAACGGAACGTCACCACCTTTCTGGCCGCCCTGCAAGCGACACTGGCGGAGCAGGGCTACAAGGGAGGTGGCGCCGTCGAGGCGGCGCTGTCGGCCTGATACGGATTAAGGAAAGCCTTCTATTGCGTATAGATTGAAGGGATGGCCAGCACAGATGGATCATGGGCACGGGGGCCGATGGGGGAAGAAAGTATCCTTTGGTCCGGGCACCACTAAAAGTGTGTCACCGGCGCGGCAACGTGCACCCCTACATGTTGCGGTACACGCCTGGCTCGATTTCCCATGGCCCATGGCCAATCGATGCGACGAGGAAGGCACGCATGTTGCTTAGCCCAGCGCGGGAGAGTACGCGAGTGACCATCCTGCAGCACATGAACCACGTCATCGAATTCGTTCGCCGCAGTGCGGCTTGCTCTCCGGAGGAGAGATCGGCCAGGACCAATGGCAACGCATGAACAGTGAATTCGACTATCTCCACCGTCTGCTCAAGGCCCAGGGCGAAGATCTCGACGAAGACGGAGAAGAGACTTCGAAGACGAGTTCAGCAAATGGTGCGGCGGAACAAGAGCAAGAATCGGACGACGACGACGAAGACTCGATAAGCCAGGACGAGATCGACGCTCTCTTCGGCTGAGCCTCAGTGTTTGAAAGATGACGGGCGCGCTGCCTCCCTTGGCATCGTGTCCGTTTCTATGTCCTTCAGAGACCTTGGGTTACCCTTGCCGCCATATACCAGCTGCGGTAGATTTCTTCATGTCCCGCAGCAGTTTGGGCGTGTCTCATCCGGAACGATTTTGGCCAGCTGACAACGCGTCCCTCGTCGATCCCGGCGCCGACTCGCACAACACAGATAGATGAGTTATGAGTTACCAAGCATGGTTCGAGTGTATCCGTTGCCCTGACGAGCGCTACCCGCTTGATCAGGTCATCTACGAGTGTGAGTGCGGCGGACTGATGGAAGTGCGCCATGACATGGATGCACTTCAACATCGTTCCGGTCCCGAGTGGCGTGACCTGTTCGAGCGACGGTATATGCGCACCATGTGGCCCTATGGTAGCGGCGTGTGGGGCAAAAAAGAGCTGGTCTGTCCCGCCGTGGCTGATGATAACGTCGTGTCCATGTATGAGGGCGGTAGCAATCTCTTCTGGGCCGAACGTCTAGGGCGGGAACTCGGCGTCAAGGAGCTTTGGATCAAGCAGTGTGGCAATAGCCATACGGGCTCGTTCAAGGACCTCGGCATGACGGTCCTCGTGTCGATGGTCAACCAGATGCGCTGCGATGGACAGGACATCCCCGCCATTGTCTGCGCCTCCACGGGCGACACGTCTGCAGCACTTGCAGCTTATGGCGCGGCAGCTGAGATCCCCGTCATCGTGCTGTTGCCAAAGGACAAGATATCCGTATCACAGCTGATTCAGCCCATCGCGAATGGTGCGACGACGCTGTCGATTCGTACCGATTTTGATGGTTGCATGCGGCTCGTCCGCGAGTTGGTGCAACGAGAGAACGTCTATCTCGCCAATTCGATGAATTCGTTGCGCATCGAGGGCCAGAAGACCGTCGCCATCGAGATGGTACAACAGTTTGATTGGAACGTCCCCGACTGGGTCATCATTCCAGGGGGCAACCTTGGAAATGTTACCGCCCTGGGGAAGGGCTTCCTTGAGATGCAACAGTTGGGTATCATCGACCGTATACCCGGGATCGTGGTGGCGCAGGCAGCCAATGCCAACCCTCTGTTCAAAAGTTATCTGAACAACTTCGAATCCTTCGAGGCCGTCGCCGCCAAGGAGACACTCGCCTCAGCGATCCGCATCGGCGACCCAGTCAGCTGGGAGCGTGCCATCCGTGTCATGCGCCAGTTCGACGGCGTCGTCGAAGAGGCCACCGAAAATGAACTGGCCGACGCTTCGGCCCGTGCCGATCGCACGGGTTTGTTCACCTGCCCGCACACGGGAGTCGCTCTTGTGGCCCTCGAGAAACTGCTCGCACGTCGTGTCATTGCCCCGGACAGTCGTGTCGTGGTCGTGTCCACCGCCCACGGGTTGAAATTTCCGGACGTCAAGGTGAAGTACCATCAGGACGAACTGAGAGAACAGGATGTCACCCCCACCCGTGCCAATCACCCGATCGAAGTCGACGCAGACTTCGACCAGGTACGCAGAGCTATTCTGGAATCCCTGGAGTCAACCCTGACCACTTCTGCAAGTCTCAACTGAGTCCCACGATGAGCACCGATTCAGGCGCCGACCACGACCCAGTGCGTAACATCGATCGCCACGGTGTCGGTGATTCTACGTGGTCTGTGCACGGTGGCGAGAAGCGTCAGCGCTTCGCGAAATCGGTGACCGAACCAATTGCACAGACGGCGACGTACGCCTTCGACAGCCTCGACGAGTTCGAGGAGTACAAACAGGGTCGTCGCAGCCACTTCGAATACGGGCGGTATGGAAACCCGACCATCCAGGCAGCCGAACAAAAGCTGGCAGCCCTCGACTCTGCGCAGTCAGCACTGCTGTTCTCCTCCGGCATGAGTGCCATCACAACCGTGTTGTTGGCCATTCTTCGGGGGGGACAGCACATGGTGATCATGGAAGACTGCTATCGGCGCACCGTGCAGCTCTGCCAGTTGCTCGGCAAGTTCAGTATCGACTGTACCCGTGTGCGGCCAGGGGAC
>Ga0310124_10002820_pt1 | contig 11838 bp, 10 predicted proteins | sample CB11b_AW_Bot5_MG_FD_203507 | JGI IMG/M metagenome (GOLD analysis project Ga0310124, IMG submission 203507) | Marine microbial communities from Western Arctic Ocean, Canada - CB11b_AW_Bot5 | ecosystem: Environmental > Aquatic > Marine > Oceanic | place: Canada: Western Arctic Ocean | collected...
GCTTTGACAAGGGCCTCTTCCTGCGAATAACGCTCGAGGCATTTCTGACTACCTCCACCCTGCGCGGCGGCGCCATGGCGTTCCGCCCGCAAACCCGCGACGGCGGCCAGATACTGCTTATTCAACGTCGGCTTTACCGGGTCGTGGAGGGCGGGAATTTAGACAGAGTCATACACAATTGGGGCCATTCCCTGGATTAAAGCGCTAGCTACTGCCTTTAATTTTGGCCCAGCTATCACGTAAACCAAGGGTGCGGTTAAAGATCAGGGTGCCAGATTTGGATGCCGGGAGCGGGTCTGGTTCGTGGCAAAAATAGCCTAGGCGCTCGAATTGCACCGTTTGCCCCGGCGGCAATGCGGCCAGGCCGGGTTCGACCCAGGCCTGGGCCAAAACTTCCAGCGAATTGGGGTTCACGTCGGAGAGGAAGTCGTCGCCACTGGGCGGCTCCTCGCTATTGAACAAATAATCGTACAGGCGCACTTCCGCCGCCGCCGCGTGGGCGACCGACAGCCAGTGGATTGTGCCCTTGACCTTGCGGCCGTCAGACGCATTGCCGCCCTTGGTCGCGGGATCATAGGTACAGCGTAATTCCACCACGTCGCCGCCGGCGTCCTTGACAACCGCCTGGCAGGTGATGAAATAGGCATAACGCAAACGCACTTCCCGGCCCGGACCCAGACGGAAGAATTTTTTTGGCGGATCCTCCATGAAGTCGTCCCGCTCGATATACAACTCACGGGAAAACGGCACCTCCCGGCTGCCCATGTCCGCATTGCCTGGATGGTTCTGGGCGGGCAGCATCTCACTTTCGCATTCCGGGTAGTTCTCGATCACCACCTTCAAGGGCCGTAGCACCGCCATGCGGCGCGGCGCCTCGACGTTCAACAGTTCGCGGATACAATGTTCCAGCATGGCCATTTCCACCAGGCCGTCGCTCTTGCTGATCGCCAGGCGCGAGATAAAATCCCGTACTGCCGCCGCCGGCACCCCGCGCCGGCGCAATCCTGATATTGTTGGCAGGCGCGGGTCATCCCAACCATCGACGCTGCCTGCCGCCACCAATTGCGTCAAACGCCGCTTGGACAGGGCTGTATGAGAGAGGTTAAGGCGGGCGAATTCATATTGTTTGGGCCGCGCCGGCACGTCAAGGTTTTCCAGCAGCCAATCATAAAGGGGCCGATGGTCGGAGAATTCCAACGTACAGAGGGAATGGGTAACACCTTCGATCGCATCTGACTGGCCATGGGCGAAATCATAGTTGGGATAGATGCACCATTGCGTGCCGGTACGAGGATGTTCAACGTGCAAGATACGGTACAGCACCGGGTCGCGCAGGTTCATATTGCCCGCCGCCACGTCGATCTTCGCGCGTAGCACCCGAGCGCCATCTGGAAATTCACCGGCCCGCATGCGCTGGAACAAATCTACATTCTCGGCCACCCCGCGGTCCCGATAGGGGCTGTTGCGGCCCATCTCGGTCACGGTGCCGCGATAAGCGCGCATCTCCTCCACTGACAGGTCATCCACATAGGCCTTGCCGGCCTCGATCAAATCGACTGCCCATTGATAAAGCTGTTCGAAATTGTCCGACGCGAAATGCAGATGTTCACCCCACTCAAAGCCCAGCCAGCGCACATCCGCTTTGATCGCCTCTGTGAAGGCCTGCTCTTCCCGGATCGGGTTGGTGTCGTCAAAGCGCAGATGACAGCGGCCGCCAAATTCCTGGGCGATGCCGAAATTCAGGCAGATTGATTTGGCGTGGCCAATATGCAGATAGCCATTGGGTTCAGGTGGGAACCGGGTAACGACGCCCTGGTTTCGGCCCGCCGCCAAATCCTCGCGCACGATGTCGCGAATGAAATCCCCGCTGCCCGCATCGCCCAACCCGTTATCCACCGTTTCACTCATTCAATGCCGCCTACATTCGTGCCCTTTGGTCCGGCCCCTTCTGACAGAAAGCACCGGCCCTGCCAAGCAACTCTATGGACGCCAACCCGCATCAGGCGATAGTCTGGCCTATTGTAACGAGGAGTTAGCCAATATGAGTTGGATGGAAACCTGTCGTGGCGTGGTCTACCCCTGGCATTGCGATCACCTGGGCCACATGAACGTGCAGCATTATGTGGGTCATTTCGACATCGCCGCGTTTCATTTTTTGGTCGAACTAGGCTTCAAGGCGGACGGCAAACAGGACCAAGGTATTTCTCTGGTGGATGCCCAGCATACCATCCAGTTCAAGAACGAGCAGCGGGGGGGTAGCCTGTTCAAGATCGAAAGCGCGCTGTTGAAAGTCGGCAATAAATCCGTCACCATGATGCATCGCCTGCGTAACATCGAAACTAAATTGATCGGCGCCACCACGGAAATTGTTGCGGTCTGCTTCGACCTCTCCACCCGCTCGTCTATCCCCATCCCTGACGACACTCGGGAAAAGCTGCTAGGCTTTGTCATGGACCCGGCTGAGGAGCCATGATGCCAGCTGCTTGGTCATGAATATGTGCTATATCCGTCTTCCACGCCTTGGCCCGTGACCAACCAGCCCCTGACCTGATACAGCGCCACGTTCTCGATCATGCTGACATGGGTGTGCAGGCGCAGCTCCGAATAGCCCAGATGCGCGGCCTCCGCATCGCCAGGCACCGCACGGCGAATGTTCGAGATGGTTGGGATGGTTGGGATGGTTGGGATGGTACAGGCTCCAATGAGGTAAGATAGATCCAACCAAGGCAACCGAATGGGACGGCAAAATGCCCGAAGAGATTAATTGGGTTGAGATGCGTGGCAAGGTTAAGCAGTTCATCGAAAACGTGGTCTATCCACTCGAGGCCGGCTTCGACAAGGATAGCGCCGAAAGCCAGGCCGCCCTGAAAGCGGTGCAGCAACAAGCCAAGGATGTGGGCCTGTGGGCCCTGGGCCATCCAAAAGATATTGGCGGTCAGGGTATGCCCTTCATGGATTATGTGCATGTGAACGAGGTTATTGGCCGTTCCCACCTGGGTTCCGTCGCCGTGGGTTCCAACACCCTGCAGGATTCTATCATGCTGCGCCTATACGCCTCGCCCGAATGGCGCAAGAACTACATGGAACCCCTGGTTGCCGGCGAATTCTATCAAAGTTTCGCCATGACCGAGCCGGAGGTCGCCTCCTCGGACCCAACGGGCATTCAGACCTCGGCGGTGCTGGATGGCAATCATTGGGTGGTCAACGGCCATAAATGGTTCACCTCCGGCGCCGATCGGGCCAGGTACACCACTGTGATGGTGCAGACAGAGCCAGATGCTCCCAGCCATGACGCTTTCTCGATGATCATCGTCCCGACCGATAACCCCGGCTACAACATTCAACGGGATATCCGCACCATGGGCATGCTGGGCGGCCATATGGAGGTTAAGTACGAGAACTGCCGCGTGCCTGCCACCAATATGCTCGGCGAACGGGGCGAAGGCTTCAAAGTCGCCCAGGAACGGCTTGGCCCGGGCCGAATATTTCACGCCATGCGTTGGCTGGGCCAGGCGCAACGCGCCTTCGACATCATGTGCGAACGCCTAAACAGCCGGATGATCCGCGGCGAGAAGCTGGGCGACAAGCAGTTGATGCAGGCCTTCGTCTTCGAAAGCGCGGCGGAAATTCAGCAAAGCCGCCTGATGACCCTGGATGCCGCGCGAAAGATGGACGCCGGCGATCAGGCAAGGGTGGAGATTTCACTGATCAAGGTGACCGGCGCCCGTATGCTGCATAACGTCATCGATCGCGCCATTCAAGTTCTGGGCGCCAAGGGCGTCACCGACGATACGCCGTTGGAGCGGATGTATCGCCAGGCCCGTTTCGCCCGGCTGGTGGACGGGGCCGACGAGGTTCACATCTATCGTACCGGCCGGCGTATCCTGCGCGCCTTCGAACGTGGCCAAGGCTACGACTTTGGCGAGCGGGAAGGCGAAGTCGGCCACGTCTCCCGCCGGGCCGAGTGCTAGGCGGGCTAAAGCGTAGGCATTGTGCCGGACGCGGCAGCCTCTACTATGGCGCCGGACTGGATCAGGCTAGCGGAGGCTGCCGTGTCGGGGGCAAGGAAGCGGTCCTCACCCATTGCGGCGACCTCCCTGCACAATTGGCGATATGGCCCGCGAACGCATCCAGTTCCAGGGCCTGCCCTCGCGGATCTTCTGGGTTGGCCTGGGTGACCAGCACCGCCTGGGGCCGGTCTTCAATGCAATGGTCGCCAGCAGTGAACCACAGGCGCCCATCGTAATCGGCTGCGACCATCTAGATTTGGGCTCCGTTGCCTCGGCCAACCGCGAGACCGAGGCCATAAAGGACGGCTACGATGCCGTCTCCGGCTAGCCCCTGTTGAACGCCTGGTCAATTGCGACTCGGGTGCGACCTGGGTCTCCACCCATCATGGTAGCGGCATCGGCTATTCCCCGCATGCCGGCATAGTCATTGTCGCCGATGGCACACCAGAGACGGCCCGGCGGATCGAGATGGTGCTGTGGAATAATCCGACCACCGGCGTCCTGCGCCACAGCGATGCGGGCTACGAAACCGCCATCGAATGCGTCCAGGAATTCGGCCCTAAGATGCCGTCGCTAGATAGTCCGTCCTAGCTAACCCGCCATGGCGGCGCGGCGTTCGCGTTTGCGCTGGTGGGGGTCCAGGGTGGCCTTGCGCAGGCGGATGTGTTTGGGGGTGACCTCGACTACCTCATCATCGCCGATATAAGCGATGGCCTGTTCCAGGTTCATGCGCCGGGGCGTCGTCAGGCGTACGGCGTCATCCTTACCCGAGGCGCGGATATTGGTCAGCTGTTTCGCCTTCAGTGGATTGACTTCCATGTCGGAGGGTTTGGCGTTTTCGCCAATCACCATTCCGGCATAGACCTGTTCGCCGCCGCCGATAAACAACACGCCGCGTTCTTCCAGGTGCCATAGGGCAAAGGGTACGGCCATACCGGTCTCTCCGGAAACAATGGCGCCGCGATGGCGGCCATGGATCGGGCCCTTGTAAGGGCCGTAGCTGTGATACAGGCGGTGCATGATGCCGGTGCCGCGGGTATCGGTCAGAAATTCACCGTGATAACCAATCAGGCCGCGCGAGGGGGCCAGGAAGGTGATGCGCGTGCGGCCAATGCCAAAGGGACGCAAATCGGTCATCTCGCCCTTGCGTGTAGCCATTTTTTCGACCACGACGCCTGTGAATTCATCATCCACGTCGATGGAAACTTCCTCGATCGGTTCGGTGCGTTGACCGCTATCAGGATTTTGGCGGTACAGCACCCGTGGCCGGCTGATAGTCAACTCGAAGCCTTCCCGACGCATAGTCTCTATCAAAACGCCCAATTGCAATTCGCCCCGGCCCGCCACTTCGAAGGCATCCTTGTCGCCGGTCTCGGAAATTTTGATGGCGACATTCCCCTCGGCCTCGGCCATCAGGCGGGCGCGGATCACCCGGCTTTGCACTTTCGAGCCGTCGCGCCCGGCCATGGGAGAGTCATTGATGGAAAAGGTCATGGCCAGGGTCGGCGGGTCAATCGGTGGCGCCATGATCGGCTGGGTTACCACGGGATCGGAGAGGGTGTCGGCAACGGTGGCGTGCTGCAAGCCGGCGATGGCAATAATATCGCCGGCCGAAACCGTCTCCACCGGAACACGGTCCAGGCCACGAAAGGCCAGCAACTTAGTCACCCGGGCAGTTTCCACCACACTGCCGTCATCGCGCAGCGCGCGGATGGTATCGTTTTGCGACAAACGCCCAGCCTCGACACGGCCTGTCAGAACCCGGCCCAAATAGGGATCGGCGTCCAGCAAGGTCGCGATCATGGCAAAGGCCGCATCCGGATCGACCGCCGGGGCGGGCACATGTCGGTGCAGTAATTCAAATAGGGGCGTTAAATCACCACCGCCCGCGGCCGGGTCATCGCTGGCCCAGCCATCCCGGCCCACCGCGTAGAGATAGGGAAAGTCCAACTGCTCTTCATTGGCTTCTAGGGCAGTGAACAGATCGAAAATTTCATTCAGGACCTCATCGGGCCGGGCATCGCCGCGATCGATCTTGTTGATTATCACGATCGGGCGCAGGCCCAGGGCCAGGGCCTTTCCGAGTACGAACTTGGTCTGGGGCATGGGGCCTTCGGCGGCGTCAACCAACAGGACGACGCCATCCACCATCTTCAAAATACGCTCCACCTCGCCACCAAAATCCGCATGGCCCGGGGTATCAACAATGTTGATACGCGTGCCCCGCCATTCGACCGATGTGCACTTGGACAGAATGGTGATGCCCCGTTCGCGCTCCTGATCGTTTGAATCCATGGCCCGTTCGGCAATCTGTTGATTGCTGCGAAAGGTACCGGACTGACGGAACATGGTATCAACCAGGGTGGTCTTGCCGTGGTCGACGTGGGCAATGATGGCAATATTACGAAGCGGCATGGCTTGTCACTACTTCAAAATGTTGGGGTGGGCCAAGGTTTATACCCATGACGCGGCGGAGACATACACTGCTCCGGCTGCGGCGTCTAGTGCCCTCGGCCACATTACGGCTTTAACCGTTGGTGCCAAGCAGCTAGGTTCGGCGGCCAATTTTAACATGTAGTCAGGTTAGTCCATGTCCTTCGAAGGGTACGATCCGCCCGCCGGCTTTCATCCCTGGGAGCCGGATCGATTTTATTACGGCACCATCGGGCCGTTGTTTCTGCAAAACCTGGGCAACAAGGTGGTGTTCGGCTTCCGTTGCGGGGAAAAACACGTCAATGCTGCAAAAATCTGCCACGGCGGCATGTTGTTTACGTTGATGGACATCGAATTAGGCTTCAACGCCAATATTGAAACCGGGATTACCGGCTTTCTGGTTACGGTTAACATGACCTCGGACTTCCTGGCCCCGGTCAAGGAGGGGCAGTGGGTCGAGGCCCATGGCGATGTGGTCAAACAAACCCGCAGCCTGGTCTTCGCCGAAGGCCGCCTGACAGCTGATGGCGAGGCCATATTGCGGGCCAACGCGGTGTTGAAGGTGCCCAGGGGCCTGGCAGCATATGATCTGTCCGAGAACCTGCCCCCCGTTCATGTGCCATAGCCATGGCGGGAGACGGTGACTTGGCCGAAGTGAAAGTTCATAATAGATTTGGCGGCAGCATGCAGCGCGGTAAGCAATAAGGATATAGGGGGAAACCATGGCCGGTGGCTACGACGAGACATATGGCGCCTGGCAAACGGACCCGCGGGCGTTTTGGGCCGAGGCGGCCCAGGATATCCATTGGTTCAAGACCTGGGACCAGGTCCTGGATGACAGCCGCGCGCCCTTTTACCGCTGGTTTCCCGGGGCGCAGACCAATACCTGTTACAATGCCGTTGATCGCCATGTCGATGCCGGCCGGGGCGGCCAGGCCGCCATCATCTACGATTCACCGATCACCGATACCATCCGCTCTATCAGCTACAGCGAATTGCAAACCCAGGTCGCCCAATGCGCAGGCATGCTGCGCGGCCTTGGCGTCGATAAGGGCGACCGGGTGATCATCTATATGCCCATGGTGCCGGAAACGGCCTTTGCCATGCTGGCGTGCGCCCGCATCGGCGCGGTCCATTCCATGGTCTTCGGGGGCTTTGCGGCCAACGAACTGGCTACTCGCATCGATGACGCCTTGCCGAAAGTAATCCTGTCCGCCTCGTGCGGCATGGAGCCGGGCCGCGTCATTCCCTACAAGTCGTTGCTGGACGGCGCCATTGAAATGGCCAGACATAAACCGGAGGCCTGCGTGATCCTGCAACGGCCCATGGAGACCGCGCAATTGACGCCTGGATGGGATCACGACTGGCGGGAGGCCGTTGCCGCGGCGCAGCCGGTCGATTGTGTCCCCGTACTGGCGACCGACCCGCTGTACATCCTTTATACCTCCGGTACCACGGGCATTCCGAAAGGCGTGGTACGCGACAACGGCGGCCATCTGGTGGCCCTGAAATGGTCCATGAAGAATGTCTACGATGTCAATCCCGGCGAAGTGTGGTGGTCGGCCTCGGACGTGGGCTGGGTGGTGGGCCATTCCTATATCGTTTATGCGCCGCTGTTCCATGGCGCCACCTCGATCCTGTTCGAGGGCAAGCCCGTAGGCACACCCGACGCCGGGGTCTTTTGGCGGGTCATCCAGCAACATAAGTGCGTAGCACTTTTCACCGCGCCCACTGCCTTCCGCGCCATCAGGCGGGAGGATCCGGACGGCGTCCTGCTGGCGAAGTATGATTTGTCCAAATTCCGCACCCTGTTTCTGGCCGGTGAACGAGCCGACCCGGACACCATTCAATGGGCCGAGCAGCAATTGAAAAAACCGGTGATTGATCATTGGTGGCAGACCGAGACCGGCTGGCCCATCGCCGCCAATTGCATGGGCCTGGGGCCCCTTCCGGTCAAACACGGCTCCCCCACCAAGGCCGTGCCCGGCTATGACGTGCGGGTCGTGGATGAAAGCTGTAATGAGGTCGCGCGGGGGATCACCGGCGCTATCGTAATCAAACTGCCCCTGCCGCCGGGCTGCCTACCGACCCTTTGGCAGGCCGATGACCGTTATATCGAATCCTATCTCGACGAGTTTCCCGGCTATTACAAAACCGCCGACGCCGGGTTTCAGGATGAAGACGGCTACCTCTACATTATGTCCCGCACCGACGACATCATCAACGTGGCCGGCCACCGCCTATCTACGGGTGGTATGGAGGAAGTCCTAGCGGGCCATGGCGACGTGGCCGAATGCGCCGTGATCGGCGTCGCCGACAGCCTGAAGGGCCAGGTGCCCCTGGGCCTGGTGGTCTTGAAGGCCGGCGTCAACCGGGACGAGGCAACCATTTGCAAAGAGCTGGTGGCCAAAGTACGGGCGGAAATCGGCCCGGTGGCGGCGTTCAAGACCTGTACGGTAGTCGCGCGCCTGCCGAAAACCCGGTCCGGCAAGATCGTGCGCGGCACCATGGCCGCCATTGCCGACGGCACCGAATGGAAGATGCCAGCAACCATCGACGAGCCTGTGATCTTGGATGAAATCGCCGATGCATTGCGCTCTATCGGCTATGCCGAAATAGCCGGTTGACGGCAGCAGACACCGTGGCAGCGAATGCCACGGCGCCCCAGGATCATCCGTTGGTGCAAGACAACCCCGTACGGTGGGCCAAGGCCGACCGGTACCCCATTCTGACCGGCAACCGCGCCGTGGCAAGAGCAACCGGTAGATTATTTTTGCTTAATTATTAGCCAATTATTTTTTATGCCTAATTTTTCATCACCTATTACTGCCGCCATAATCCGCCGCGGCGCCCTGACTATATTCAATAATTACAACTATTTAGAGGAATTAAAAAATATTTTTTGAAACTGGCACGCTGTTTGCAATCAGTAGAGTGGTGCAAGACAACCCCCTTATGGAGACAAACTGATGATAAGCAGAAGAAATACCCTTAACACACTGGCCGCGACCGCCTTGGCGGTCAGCGTAGGTATCTCGGTCCTTCCGGCTCAGGCGGCGGAAGGTACGATCAAAGTCGGTGTCCTTCATTCCCTCTCGGGAACCATGGCTATTTCCGAGACCACGTTAAAAGACTCGGTCCTGATGATGATAGACAAGTTGAACAAAGAAGGTGGCCTGCTGGGTAAAAAGGTCGAGGCGGTCGTCGTCGATCCCGCCTCGAACTGGCCGTTGTTCGCGGAAAAGGCCCGGGAGCTGATCCAGGTTAATAAGGTTGACGTAGTGTTCGGCTGCTGGACCTCGGTGTCCCGGAAATCGGTGCTGCCGGTGTTCGAAGAGCTGAACAGCATGCTGTTCTATCCCGTGCAATACGAAGGCGAGGAATCCTCGCGCAACGTTTTTTACACCGGCGCGGCCCCTAACCAGCAGGCCATCCCGGCGGTGGAGTATTTGATGAGCGAAGATGGCGGCGGGGCCAAGCGCTTCATTTTACTGGGCACGGATTATGTCTATCCGCGCACTACCAACAAGATCCTGCGCGCCTTCCTGCATACCAAGGGCATCCGCGATGCCGACATCATGGAAGAATACACCCCATTCGGCCATTCCGACTGGCAGACCATCGTGGCCAGCGTGAAGAAATTCGCATCAGCCGGCATCAAGACCGCCGTCGTCTCCACCATCAACGGTGACGCCAATATTCCCTTCTATAAGGAACTGGGCAACCAGGGCGTCAAGGCCGAAGACATCCCCGTGGTCGCCTTTTCAGTCGGTGAGGAAGAGTTGGCCGGTCTGGATACCAGGCCCTTGGTTGGCCATCTCGGTGCCTGGAACTATTTCATGTCCGTGGACGCCCCCGAGAACGCCACGTTTATCAAGGCCTGGCATGGCTTCATTGGCGACAAGAAGCGGGTGACCAATGATCCCATGGAAGCCACCTACATCGGCTTCAAGATGTGGGTCCAGGCCGTGAAGCAGGCCGGCACCACCGATGTAGATGCGGTGCGTCAGGCGATGTACGGGCAAAAAGTCAAAAATCTGACCGGCGGCATGGCCGTGATGAACACCAACCATCACCTGTCCAAACCCGTGCTAATTGGTGAAATTCAGGCCGACGGCCAGTTCGACGTGGTCTGGCAGACGGATGGCGAAGTCGTAGGCGATGCCTGGAGCGACTTCATCCCCGAAAGCGCCGGGCTGACCGCTGATTGGACCTACCCCTGGGTCTGCGGCAACTGCAAAAAACCCGCCTACACAAACTAACCTAACCTGGGAGAGGCGGTGCGAGCGATATTCGCACCGCCTCTCTGTTTTAGTTGCGTACCAGACGTATTTAGGCCAAGAACAACATGCCGCGACATATTCTATTTTCCCTGCTGCTGCTCTTTGCCTGCTCGGTCCTTCACGCGCCGGCCCAGGCGGATCAGACGGCAGAGCTGTTGGAGGGCTTGAACAGCCTAACCGGCAAAAGCTTCAAGGCCAAGATCGCAGCGGTGGTGAAACTGGCGGCAAGCGGTGACGCCCGCGTTGTCGCCCCGTTGACGGCGCTTCTAGAAGGCAACCTGCACACCAGGACATCCGACGGTGTCGTTGTCATTCTGCAAAATCTGGACGGCAAAGGCCTCTTTATTGATCCGCTTAGTGGCACCCCACTGGGCGAGGCAAAATCCCGTACGTCAAAGAAAATCCGGATTAACAACCGTCTGCGCGGCGTGTTGCGTGGTGCCCTTGGCGCCCTGACTTTGTTCAGCCCGGACCCAGACCAACGCCTAACCGCGGTCCAGTCCATGTTCAAATCCGCCGGCGCCGATAGCCTGAGCGCTCTGGCCAAGGCTTATCTGCAGGAGACCGATGGCGCGATCCGCCAGGCCTTGGCCCGCACCCTGGCCGCGGCGCGTCTGAGGCACGGCACCGGCGACGAGAAAATAACGGCTGCCAAGATGCTAGCGGATTTCCCCGACCGCGATGTTCGCGACCTGCTGGCCAACACCGCCCTAACGGCACAAGGCGACCTGCTGGCGGCGGTAAAAACCACGAATGCCAGCATTGAACAACGCCTGGCCTTCTTCGGCATTCTGCAAAACCTATTCCAGGGCCTCAGCCTAGGCTCTGTCCTGTTACTGGCGGCCATCGGCCTGGCCATTACCTTTGGGGTGATGGGAGTGATCAACATGGCCCACGGCGAGATGGTCATGCTGGGCGCCTATACGACCCACGTGGTCCAAGTTATGGTGCAAACATATTTGCCAGCCGCCTTCGCGCATTCCCTACTACTGGCGATTCCCTGCGCCTTCCTGGTCGCCGGCCTGTTCGGCGTATTTTTAGAACGGAGCGTGATCCGGTTTCTTTATGGCCGGCCGCTTGAGACCCTGCTGGCGACCTGGGGCCTGAGCCTG
>Ga0310124_10002821_pt1 | contig 11836 bp, 8 predicted proteins | sample CB11b_AW_Bot5_MG_FD_203507 | JGI IMG/M metagenome (GOLD analysis project Ga0310124, IMG submission 203507) | Marine microbial communities from Western Arctic Ocean, Canada - CB11b_AW_Bot5 | ecosystem: Environmental > Aquatic > Marine > Oceanic | place: Canada: Western Arctic Ocean | collected...
AACCTTTATGGCTTAAAGGTAACTCAGCGAACGAATAACACTTCCGCGATGACCGAACAACTCGCGACTCAGAAACACAATAAACCGATTACTGTCGTTTTCGCTGAAGATGATGCATTCCTAGCTAATACCCACGCAGATAACTTAGCTAAGCTCCACCAAAATGGCATCACTATCTGTTTGATACGCTCTTTCTTAAGTGAGCCTGCGGATCTTGGCGACAACGTTACTGCACAAGTCGCACAACCCCTACTCGGCTTACGTTTAATTAAAGCTGTTGAGCTCTGTGATACGCAGGGTTTAGCTGAGCTTTCAGAGGCAAGCCAGCAAACTCGAGAGATCCAACACAAAATCCTCATCGTCGAAGACAACAAGATCAACCAAAAAATTGCTGGGCTTCATGTCGGTAAAAGTGGTTTTGAATTCGAGTTCGCTAATAATGGTCAAGAAGCTGTGGACATGTTCACCGCAAACCCTCATTACGCAGTGATACTGATGGACTGTATGATGCCCGTCATGGATGGCTTTGAAGCGACAAGCAACATTCGACGCGTTGAAAAAGAGACCAACGCCACGCGCCGTATCCCTATCATCGCCTTAACCGCCAGTGTTATTGATGATGATATTCAAAAGTGTTTCGACGTAGGTATGGATGACTATGTACCAAAGCCATTCAAATTTGAAATGCTAAAAGAAAAAGTACTTGCCGCCGTTGAAGCTATGCCACTTCCCGCTGCCTACAAGACTAAATCTACGAAAAAACCCGCGACCGTAACGCCAATTCTTAATGCTGCGGCTAAGCGAACATTGCCAGAAGAAAGAGTACAAAACACGGTTCCGAGTAAATCTGAAAGAATACTGCTCGTCGAAGACAATCGAGTTAACCAAAAAGTCGCTTCTGTGATGTTAACAAAGGCCGGCTACGCGTTTGAAATCGCCGACAACGGACAAATCGCCGTCGACATGTACCAAAACGACAGTAGCTTCGACATTATTCTAATGGATTGCATGATGCCCGTTATGGACGGCTTCACTGCGACCAAAGAGATCAGAGAGCATGAGAAAAACCTAGGCTTAAGCAAAACGCCTATCATCGCGTTAACCGCCAGTGTTATCGACGATGATATTCAAAAGTGCTTTGATTCAGGCATGGATGGATATGTAGCGAAGCCCGTAAGAAAAGAAAAGCTATTCCATCAAATAGAAAGTGCGACTTGTTAGGAGATACCCATGGATTGGATTAGAACAATAAAAACACTTCCCCGCAGAGTCATGTTGCCAGTCGCGGTAGGGCTATTAGGAAGCTTGCTTCTTCTCAGCCCTGCTCACGCCGCTGAAGATTATGCCATATTTTCTTTAGACTCCGGTTTTGAAGAGATATCAATAAACAAAGCGCGAAAGCTCTATAGAGGGAAAACTAAACGCCTCAATGGCAAACGTGTTGAACTGTCTGATTGGCCTGAGAACAGTGCCGAAAGAGAGGACTTTTATCAGCTTTTGCTTGGAAAAAATGCCGCTCAAATGAATGCACACTGGGCTGGTTTATCTTTTTCAGGAAAAGCGCGTTATCCAAGAGAAATCAAAACGGCGTCAACCGACAGCTTAGTGGACTGGCTTGATGACAAACCAAACCGTATTGGTTACTCCCCACTCTCTTCGGTTCCTCAAAATGCCAACATTCTCTACGTTATAAGTTCGGAGAAATAATATGAAAAGAATAATTACGTCAGTACTGTGTGCTTCAGTTGCCTCTCCGGCTTTTGCGATTATTGAACTTACCGATAATTTTTCGTTAAGCGGATTCGGTTCTACTTCTTGGGCAACCTCAGATAACGATAATCCATTAATCATCAACCGCGGTTTTACCGATGAAAATTGTTACGACTGTGATACCACATTTGGGGTTCAGTTAGACTACTTCTACAACTCATTCAAAGCTTCTGTGCAAGTTGTCAAACCACCCCAATATGATTGGAGTGACCCTCAACTCGAATGGGCTTACCTCGGATATGAGTTTAACGACTTCGATGTAAGTATTGGACGCTTAAGGCTGCCACTGTTCCTTGCCTCTGAATACTACTATGTGGGCCAAGCCTATATGACCGCGAGACCCCCTACAGAGGTATATAACGCCGTATTAGGTATCACTGCCTTCAATGGTATCAAAGTGAGCTGGACTCATGATGTAAGCGATGAAGCTACCCTACTACTCTCTCCGTTTTTCGGAATTAAAGATAACAATGAAGTCGACTTCAATTCGACAACTGAGCTTGAATTTGAAACCAATCGAATGTTTGGTGCCAATCTACAATTGAGTGGAGAAGATTATCGTTGGAATTTGTCATTCCTCGATTCAAATTTTGACCAAACCGTAAAGATTAAAAACATCGGTTCACTTCCAACAGCAGACAACCAACACATCCAACTTTGGTCGTTAGGTGCTGAATACGAATTTGGTCAAGCTGTACTTGCCAGTGAAGGGCAAATCAGCGACTTCTCTTCATCCATGTACGCAAGTCTTGGTTACCACTTAGGGTCATTCACGCCTTACGTCGTTTATGGCGCACAATTTGACTCCAATGAACACTTAGAGGGGAACAGCTACTTAATTGGCGTTGACTATGATGTGTTACCTAACGTGTCTATTAATGGTGAAGTGCAATATTTTGAGGCTCGTAAAGCAAACGGTGCCTTTGTTGAGGATTTCAATGCACTTACTGGTTTTGATGACAAAGATGCCGTCCTTTACACCATCATGTTGAGTTTCGTTTTCTAATCAAGCGTGAAAATAATCGACATTAGAAATAAAAGCCCAAGCTAATCAAACAGTCTGGGCTTTTTTATGTCTTTGAATTGTCATGCTTAACAAGCCATAACATTGGTCTTAACTCTCCTTTCATCCAGAAATATTGAGATGATTTCATTCCAATGTCAGCAGCGTCAGCATTGTGTAAGAAGGCTGCAAACTCACGAACTTCACCGCCTTTATTCAGTCAACCTAAGAGCGAATAAACAGATACCTTAAACGGAGAACGCATGCGAATAGCGACTTTATCTTTAAGTTTGGTTTCAGCGGTCGGTTTCGCGGCTGAGCCAAATCCTTTTCCAATTACGCCAGATGAAAGTGGCGAAGAGTTTATGGTAAGTGCAACAAATCCATACGTAAGCAGCACTGGGTATTCGGTACTTATGCAAGGCGGTAATGCGGTCGATGCGATGGTGGCGATGCAGATGACAATGTCGGTGGTTGAACCGGATATGACTGGGATTGGCGGTGGTACTTTTGCGCTGTTTTATCAAAAAGACAAAGATCAATTTCTCGCACTGGATGGGCGTGATGAAGCCCCGTCAAGTGCCACTCCAGACATGTTCATTGAAAATGGAGAAGCACTCAGTCGAAATGAGATTTTAGGACCAAGATCTGTAGCCGTTCCCGGCACGCTTCGTTTGCTCTATAGCACTCATCAACAATACGGAAAGCTACCATGGTCTGAGCTTGTTCAACCCGCGATTGAACTGGCAAGCAAGGGTTACGCGATGAACAGCTACACCTACGACATCGTGGTTCGTGAACAAGAACGATTGATTGAAGATCCAGAAATCGAAGCCCTGTATTGGAGTGACGACCAAATCAAACCAACTGGCACATTGATGAAAAACCCTAAGCTTGCTGACACTCTTAGCAACATTGCCCAACAAGGCGATAAGTACCTTTATGGTGGCGAGTTTGGTAAGCACATCGTTGAAACGGTTAACAGTCGAATCGACGCCGACCACGCTAAGCTGTCTATTGAAGATTTTGAGCAGTACCAAGTGAAACAACGTGAGGTTATTGAAAGCGACTACCGTGGCAACAAGATTGTCTCGTTCGGTTACCCAGCCTCTGGTGGCGTGATGGTTGCTCAAAGCCTTGAAATGCTCGAAGCCTATGACTTAGCCGATATGTCTAAAACTGATGTTGAACCTTGGCGCTTGATGACCGAAGCCATGAGAATCGCCAAGGCCGATCGCATCGCTTATGCCGGTGACCCAGATTACATCGAAGCGCCAGTTGCAGCCCTACTCGACAAAGCCTACATCGATGAGCGACGTAAGCTCATTCCAGAGACTGGTATTTCGAAAGCAAAGCCAAAAGCAGGCAAGCTAACCGATACTGATTACGCTCAGTATCAAGGTTTTGAGAGCCAAGATACCGGGCACATATCCATCATCGACAAAGACGGTAATGCCATTGCAATGACCAGCACCGTCGGCACAGGCATGGGTTCAGGGGTAATGGTCGATGGCGTGATTCTTAATGCCCAAATGGCAAATTTCTCCACCAAACCCACAATAAACGGTAAACCGACTCAAAACTCTATTGAAGCAGGTAAGCGACCTCGTTCCGCGATCACCCCGTTAATGGTTATGGATAAAAAAGACGACCTGCGTTTAGTGGTAGGTTCTCCTGGTAGCTCACAAATTCCGGGGTATGTGTTAAAAACCGTGGTTGGTGTTTTAGATTGGGATCTGTCTGCGCAGGAAGCAATTGACCTTCCAAACATCCAATACGGCACCAAGATAGATCGCACCAAACCTTATGACCCAACGGGTTTATTGGTCGAGAAGAAGACTTACGCTGAAATGTTGGTTCCAGAATTTATGCAGCTCGGTTACCCAGTACATGTCATTCCAGTGGTCAGCGGTTTGAACGCCATTGAAATCAAAGATGGCAAGATCCATGGCGCGACAGACAGACGCCGTGCATCCACCTCAATGGGCGAATAATTTAACTTAACGGGTGAGAGAATAAGCTCACCCACTTTAGATGTTTCCAACTTGTGCCTTGCTTTAAAAGACATTCCAAACAGAACTCTAGATCCAAAAAAGCCAGTCGAATATTTCTACTGGCTTTTCATAAGCGGCTTATCTATTTACTCATTCAAATATTATGAGCTTGGCGCTACTCGCTTCTCTTTCAGCTGTTCAATAACATAATCAGGAGCCACTTTACCTAGCTCACTTAAGCAATCATCGGTCTTGTCGTTGCCGTAGCGCACGTAGATATCACATACCGCGTATAACTGCTCCGGAGAACCAGAGATCAAATACGCCTTCTCGAACGATTTAGTCGATTTGTCGATATCCAACTCTTCTTGTAGTACCCCATTCAAGTACCAGTAGTAGCTGTTATCTTTTGCAAGTTCTGCTGCTACTTCAATCTCTTTGGCTGCTGCTGCCTTGTCTTCAAGGCGAACCAAAGTTAATGATTTAGAATAGTGCATCGCTGCATTGTCCGGCACGTTCTTCAAACCACGATCCAACACCTCGACCGCTTGTTGATCTTTATTCTGAGCTCGGAAGTTATCCGCGTAGCTCAGCCAAACTTGAGGGTCTTTCTGGTGAGTATTAATCAACTCAAGATAAATCGTTTCCGCTTTATCCCATTCATTGTGCCAACGGAGCACGTCAGCGAACAACAATTGAAACTTTTCAGATTCTTGTGATTCCAAGAATGTGATTAACTCAGCGACGGGTTGTTCAATTTGTGCTTTCTGTTCTTTATCTAACGTATTGTAATCACGTACTAAGTTCGATGTTGCCGAGTGACGAACCATAGAATCTGAATCTCTCAGCAAAGGCGAAACTAACGCCCAACGGTGCTCAAGTTGATATGGCGAAGAACCAATAATCGAAGCCTCTCGAACTTCAGGGTTTTGATCTTTCAAACCTCTTGCAACCGCTACCAGCGCATTCTGGCTTGGGTATGAAGCAAGCTCTTGCAGTGCACCAGTACGATTCTCTATAGATTGGTTCTGATCTTGTGCCATGTAAGACAACTGTTGAATACGGGTTTGTGTGTCCGTCATTTCGAGCACTTGATTGATATTTTTTGCCGGTGCGTCAACAGTTTGCTGAACGCTGTTCGCTGCCATCGCAGACGTTGAAATCAATGCGGACGTTGAAACTAATAGAGCAACAGCCGTCGCTAAACTCTTCTTCATCATAGTATTACCTTAAACTGGAGAACTTAGCCTGTCCTTAGACTCGTATCTGATTAAATTTGTCTTGGACCTGTTGACCCAAAAAACGAGTTAAAACTTGGTCTCGAACGTAGTTTGTTGCGCCTGTTTTGCACGATGTGCCATCAATACTGAATCACTGAATTTGCCATGAGCAACCGGATGCCCCATCGCACGAGCGATATAAGCCATCGACTTGTCGACATGAGAAAAGAACTTGTGCCAACCTGCACATAAGTAGTTCAAGCCCGGTTCGCCTGCGCGAGTTTTGATAAAGCGGTTTTTAGGACATTCACCATGACAAGCAAACTTGTAATCACACTGCTGACATTGACTGGTCATTGTGCGTGATTTAGCAAAACCAAACTTTTGCTGTGGTGCGCTGTACGCCAAATCATCAAGCTTCTCGTGATGAATATTGCCAATCTTGTATTCAGGGTAAACATAGTGGTCGCATGAGAATACGTCGCCATTAGGCTCCATCGCGAGGCCTTTACCGCAGATTTCATTCAGAGTACAAAGCGGGTTAGGACGCCCTATCCATGTTTCTAAACTTGCTTCAAAATACTGAACGAACACTTTACCGATGTCGTTCTTCGCCCACTCATCAAATACAGAAATAAGGAAGTTACCCCAAGCCAAGTCCGACACACACCACGATTCCATGATCGAATCTTTATGGCCGGGGATCAGGCGTTTGTCGCCTTGCTTAAGTTGCTCACTCACTTGAGACGTTTGTGGCGCAACCGTTCTAAAGGTTTTTTGCTCAACGATAGGGATAAACTGCATTTGCGGTGACTTCACCACATCACGTAGGAAGCGATACACCTCAAGTGCATTTTGACTGGTGAGGTTATTCACACAAGTCAGCGTTGCGAATTTCACTTGGTGTTTGTGCAGCAGTTCAACGGCCGCCATCACTTGTTTGAATGTACCACGGCCTGCTCTGTTGACACGATACGCGTTGTGTAGCATTTCAGGGCCATCAATACTCAAGCCGATTAGGAAATTGTTCTTTGCTAAGAATCGGCCCCAGTCGTCATTCAATAATGTGCCATTGGTTTGCAGATCATTTGAAATCAACACCCCTTCAGGTCGGTACTTTTTCTGTAGTTCAACCACTCTTTCAAAGTACGCTAAACCCAGCATGGTCGGTTCACCGCCCTGCCATGAGAAGATAATTTCAGGCGTATTTTGACCTTCGATGTATTGTCGGATGTAGGTTTCTAACGTCTCATCATCCATTCTTGGAGAACTGCCTTTCTTGTACTCCAACAAATCTTGCTTACTTAGGTAATAACAATATTTACAGTCAATGTTGCACGCTGCGCCAATTGGCTTAGCCATAACATGCAAGCGTTTAGACGCTTTACCATTGTATTGTGGACCTTGAGTAATATGCATGATTTATCTACCTATCTTAGTGTCTGTAGCCATCATAATGCCTATTTCAGTCAGTGGCATGTTATACCCTTTATAACCAATAGGAATGACCTTAAACGTTAAAATTGCCCTCTATTTCGAACATTCGAGGCACGTGATGAAATTTTTCAATTACAAACAATTAGCGGCGATCAGCAGCGTCACCATGACTATTTTCCTAAGCGGCTGTGCGAGCGTGCCTACACACCTTATCGCCCAACAAATCGACCAAGAGATGGTGCTAGTTGAAGGTGGTACATTCACCATGGGTTCGAACGATCCTGAAGCGACCAAAGCAGAACGACCAGCGCGAGATATAACTGTAGATAGTTTCTACATTGCGAAGTTTGAGGTGACTCAAGAATTGTTCGAATCAGTAATGGGTTCATCTCTCAGTTATTTCCAAAACCCACAAGTTCCGGTCAATAACTTAAGTTGGCAACAGGCGAACTACTTCGTTGAACAATTGAACGAACTTACAGGTGAAGAATACCGTCTGCCGACTGAAGCTGAATGGGAATTTGCAGCGAAAGGTGGCAACAAGAGCAAAGGCTATACTTACAGTGGTTCCAATAACTTAGATGATGTTGCGTGGTACTCAGCAAATTCTAAAAATAGCGCACATCCAGTCGGGCTAAAGAAGCCAAATGAACTAGGCTTATATGACATGACCGGAAACGTGGGTGAGTTTGTGATTGATGCCTTCGATGACACCTTCTACCGATTCGGTCCAACAGACAATCCTAACAACGCAAAACACAGCGACGTTGGTTTATCACATAAATCGGTTCGCGGTGGCAGCTTTGCTTATGACGAAAATGAATCTGAAAGTTACCGTCGCGACTTCGCAAGCCAATCAATCACTATGTCAGATATGGGCCTGCGTTTAGTTAAGGATACGAACTAGCTAAGGCTCTGAACTAGCTAGAGATGCGAACTAACTAAAGATGTGAACCAGCTAAATGTGCGAACTAGCTAAAGGTGCCGACGGTTATGACTCAACAATCTTCACCAACAATCCTAAAAATACGATTCGCACTGTACACACGTTAGAAATCTGACCAAACCTTAGAACTCTGCTGCAATACTGAATAAGGAAACTCTATGCAATACACCAAGCTTTCAGGACTGACACTTGCGTTACTCTGTGCTCTCCCAGCTTCGGCTGCGGAAAAGCCAGATCTAGTCCTTCAAATCACGGTAGATGGCCTGCGCGCAGATCTTATCGAACGATATAAGCATAACTTCGGTGAAGGTGGTTTCCGGTACTTAATGGATGACGGCACTTACTACACCAACGCGAACTACCAACATGGCAACACGGAAACGATCGTGGGGCATGTGTCGCTTGCAACCGGTGCGCCACCGAGCGTACACGGCATGGTAGGTAACGTTTGGTATGACCGTAGCGAAGAGCGTTTGGTGTATAACGTAGAAGACGGCAACTACAAAATGTTGACCTCTGGCGCGGGTGTCGACAAAGCAACTGAGATCGACCCAACGCAGAAGACAGCACAGGGCGATGGACGTTCTCCTGAGCCAATACTTTCCACCACGTTTGGTGACGAGTTGACGATTTCCAATAGTGGCAAGTCAAAAGTGTTCGGTGTATCAGTGAAAGACCGCGGCGCTATCTCATTGGCGGGACACAGTGGTAAAGCCTTCTGGTTCTCCAAAGCGCAATCTGAGTTTGTCACCAGCAACTATTACTACGACGAGTATCCAGATTGGGTATCACGTTGGAACGAGAAAGCGATTGCTGCTCAGTACTCGAAACAGAAGTGGGAGCTCTCGTTACCACGTGAGAAGTACACGCTGCAAGAGCACGATACCGAACACAAAGTGAAACTCGGTGACTTCCAACGCACCTTCCCTCACCCTTATGGCCCTGCAAGTTACAAGTACTACAGCACAACGCTAACCGTTAGCCCGGCCGGTGACGAGATCACAGAAAACTTTGCAAGCACACTGTTGATGCAAGAGAAGCTAGGCCAAGGTGAAGTGACTGATTATCTGTCTGTGAGTTTCTCATCAAACGACTACGTGGTGCACTTATACGGCCCTGAAAGCCTAGAAACAGAAGACAACCTAATTCGACTTGATAAGACGATCGCCAAGCTTCTTAAAACCGTTGATAACCAAGTCGGGCTAAAAAATACATTAATTGTGTTGTCTGCCGATCATGGTGTCCCTGAATCTTCACCCGCGGCAAATGCGCTTGGCTTTAATCAAGCTCAATACTTCAATAAAGACACACTGCTCTCGAGTGGTGTTGAGAAACGATTGAAGGATGAATTTGGTCTAACCAAAGACGCAATTCGCTTGTACGCACAGCCTTATATCTATCTGAATCACGATTTAATCGCAGAGAAGAAACTTGACCTAGCTAAAGTGCAGGAAGCGATCGCCGATGAAATAGTGAAAGTGAAGGGTGTGGCGTTTGCAGTATCAAGCAGTGATATTGCAGCAAACCGAGTGCCTGATACTCATGTGATGCAGCTAATCAAAAACAACTACCACCCTGCTCGTTCAGGTGACGTGTATGTGGTATTTGCACCGCGTAGTTACATTAACGATATGGAAGGCCTTCAAATCGCCTCTACACATGGCTCGCCATGGAAGTACGATACGCATGTCCCTGTAATCTTCGCAGGCTACGACGTTGAAGCTCAGAAGATCTCGCGGGCAATCACGCCATACGACATTGCGCCAACACTTTCGAACAAACTAGGGATAACCCAACCAAGTGGATCAATTGGAGAGGTGTTACAAGAGGTCACTGAGTAGAGTATACCTCTAAGGTTTCGTGAGCTAGATTTCGAATCCAGAACCCACTCATTAAAAGAGTCGTTTATCATATTCAGACTGATTCAGTCGAAACAGATAAGCGGCTCTTTTTGATTGATAAAGGATAGATTAAATCTAACCTAGTTCTTACCAGAATATCGAAACGCTTCTCTGGTCAGCTGATCCAACTGGTCATCATTCATCTTGTTGTGCACAACCGTGATACGGCCTAAATAAACCAGTGGGACTTCTGCTTCACGCTCTTCCAAATGAAACTTGATCGCCTCGGCCGTTGCCACACCAAGATCATCACTCATTCTCATTGGAGTCGCATCCAATTCATCCGTACGAATCTTTTCAATCTCTTTCGCTGTACCGCCCCAACCCGTCACATAGATTTCAGACAACATGTCGGCATTGTTTAATGCATCCACCGCTCCCATGGTCATCGCAGTATTGGCGTTGTGGACCATGGTCACCTCGGGGAAATTACCGAGCACTAAACGAATTCCATCGGCACCGCCTATCTTCTGGTATTGCCCAAAATGCTCATACACTGTTAGCCAATCACCTTTCTCTTCTACGCAATCAATGAAACCTTGCGAGCGTTGAGTATCGGTTATTCCCGGAATCCCACGATTCGCAGAAAATTCTACGTCGTTGCCGAGCTCTTTCACCACATGGTCACACAGGACATCGGCCCCCATCGCGCTTGAAAAATCGAACCAGCTATCCGGTTGATGTTTCCATTGTTCATTGGGCGTGTGAAAAGCCCAAATAAAGGTTTTGAACTCTGTCGAAGCAGACAGTTTTTGAATATTCTCAGCTTGAATACCCAGTTCAGAAGGGCCAAAAATTACGAAGTCGTAAGGGGTTTCAGAGTTCAACACTTGTTCGGTGTATTGGGTCTGCAATGAGTGCTCAATTTGCCTTGAAGTGAACTCGCTGATCTCAAATGGTAACTCCAAAGCGACGAGTCTTTGCTTCAATGCTGTGTAATTTCTTGTCCAAAAGTCAGAAATATCTGCACTTGGGTAAATTAATGCAATTCTAACCGGTTTTTCTACCGACATTGGAGCCAAAAGAATCGGTTCGCCACTCACAGTCTCTTGAAATTTTTCGAGTTTCTGAGCATCAGCCTCCACCCTTATCCGGTCAGACTTGGCGTACAAAGGGAGGGAAAAACACGCTGTCAGTAGGGTTAGCAAGACGTTTTTACAAATTTGACCCGGCATAACTGTTACCAAATGTTTGAATGTTTATTAACATTATTATAAATATAGAGCGATTATAAGTTAAAGCGTTTTATAAGCCATATGAATAAGAGATTAAATTTTGCGAGTTTGTTGCTCGCTATTACTTGCTACTCTCAGAGTTTTGCGGGTAATCATGAAGACGATTTCTTCCAATATGCTGAAGAAAAAGTGATGCGTGCGGTTTCCAACCAACGAACGTGGAATGGCCCCACACAAGGCCCTGCTGTGCGCCATGAAAAGAACGTTATTTTTGTCGCGTCTGATTTACGTAATGGTGGCGTTTATGGCGTTGGGAAAGGCATATCTGAAGCCATTTCTAACATCAATTGGCACCTTAGATTCATCGATGGATTAGGCTCAGAAGTGCGC
>Ga0310124_10002822_pt1 | contig 11829 bp, 6 predicted proteins | sample CB11b_AW_Bot5_MG_FD_203507 | JGI IMG/M metagenome (GOLD analysis project Ga0310124, IMG submission 203507) | Marine microbial communities from Western Arctic Ocean, Canada - CB11b_AW_Bot5 | ecosystem: Environmental > Aquatic > Marine > Oceanic | place: Canada: Western Arctic Ocean | collected...
TGACCCGCTTCGACGAATTTTTACGCCGGTCCGGCTGGCGCGCGGCTTCCGCCTTCGTCGATTCGCCGACCTTTGGCGGCGCGTCCTGGCTGGCCCATGCGACACTGTTATCCGGGCGCTGGATCACTCGCGAAGCGGATTACCGGCTGTTCCTGGCGGGGCCGCCGGAGACGCTGGGCGACCGGTTCCGCGCGGCCGGCTACCGGACAATCGGGTTGTTTCCGGGGATCAAGCTCGACTGGCCGGAAGGTGCGGCACTGGGGTTCGAGCGCATCGTGGATGCGCGCGCGCTCGCCTATCGGGGGCCGGCCTTCGGCTGGTGGACGATCCCGGATCAATACAGTCTTGAAATCCTCAGCCAGCGCGAAATCATGCGCCCGGACCGCCAACCGCTCTTCGTGACCTTCGCTTCGATCATGAGCCACTGGCCGTTCGGCCCGACACCGCCCTACCAGCCCGATTGGTCGCGCCTTACCGGCCCGGCCCCGTTCGCGCCCGGCGCGCTGGCCCAGGCGCTGGCGACGGAACCCCTGGACGATCTGACCGCCGCCTATCTGCGCACCATTAAACACAACTTCAGGCTGTTGCGCGGCTTTCTCGCCGAACGGGCGCCGGCCGATGCGCTGATCCTGGTCGCCGGCGACCACCAGCCGCCCGCCATCGTCAGCGGCAAAGGCTTGTCCTGGTCGGTTCCAGTGCATCTTTTCACCCGCGACGCCGCCATATCCAGGCGCTTCATCCAGGCCGGATTCCAGCCCGGATTGCGGCCCGAAAGGCCGGCTTTGACCAGAATGGATGGGCTTAACCGCCTGCTGTTAAAGGCCCTGGACAGCTATGGCGGCGTGACCCGTTGAGACGCAAGGCGGTCCTTTTTGCAGCACTTGCGGCCTTGGCCCATTTCGGCCTCTGGGCGCTGGTCAATGCGCCGGCCGACGCACCCCAATGGCGCGGCGGCCCGGTCGCCGGGCTATCCTTCAACCCCTATCGTCCGGGCCAGGATCCCCGCCAGAACGATCAACCTACTATCGCAGAAATCGAGAATGACCTGAACCTGTTGCAAAGCCGGGCCGGGGCGCTGCGCACCTATGGCGTTGCCGGGGTTCTTGGCGATATTGCGGCCCTGGCCGGGGCGCGCGGGTTTAGCGTCATGCCCGGCGCCTGGATCGGCCGTGACCCGGTCCGCAACCGGCGGGAAATCGACCTTCTGGCCGCCATCGCGCAGCACAACCCCGCCATAGAACGGGTCCTGATCGGCAACGAAGCCGTGCTGCGCGGCGATATCGAAATCCCGGCGCTGATTGCCGAGCTGGCCCGTGCGCGCCGCCAGACCGGCGTTCGCGTCGGCACCGCCGAACCATGGCATATCTGGCTGGCCAGTCCGGCACTGGCGCAAGCGGTGGATTTCATCGGCGTGCAGATCCTGCCCTATTGGGAGGGACTGCCGGTCGAGGCGGCAGTAGATTATGCGTTCATGCGGCTGGACGAAATCCGGGCCGCCTATCCGGACAAACCCATCCTGGTCACCGAAATCGGCTGGCCCAGCGCCGGCCCGGCGCGCGGCGGCGCGGTCGCAAGCCTGGTCAACCAGGCGCGCTTTGTGCGCCAGTTCGTCGTCGCGGCCCAAAAGCAAAGCCTGGAATATTTCATCGTCGAAGCTTTCGATCAGCCCTGGAAGATCGCCCAGGAGGGCAAGGCCGGCGCGAACTGGGGCCTTTACGACGCCGCTCGAAAGGCCAAATTCGCCTGGACCGGCCCGGTAACGGAACGAAAAGCGTGGCCGCTCTGGGCCTTGGCCGCAATCATGCTCGGCCTGGTTCCGACCGCCCTTTATATCCGTGCGCGGCCGGATTTGCGTCCGCGCGGCGCCATGCTGATCGGCATCCTGCCGCAATCGCTGGGCTGGATGCTGGTCTGGGCGTTGATCCCGCTTGACGCCGGCTACCCGTATGCTGGCGAGCTGGCAATCTGGAGCATTCTTGGCGCGGCGACCTTGTTCTTGTTTCTTGGCGTCCTGGCCGAAGCGATGGAGGCGGCCGATCTGATCTGGACCGGGCCGCCCCGGCGGCGCTTCGCCGCCGGGGCGGCGTCGGGCAAATTGCCGAAGGTTTCGGTCCATCTTGCAATTTGCCGCGAACCGCCGGAAATGGTCCAGCACACGTTGCGCGCGCTGGCGGCGCTGGACTATCCCGATTTCGAGGTCATCGTCGTCGATAACAACACCGGCGACGAAGCGCTGTGGCGGCCGGTGGAAGCCGCTTGCCGGATTCTGGGCCCCCGGTTCCGGTTTTTGCACCGCGACCGATTGCCTGGATTCAAGGGCGGCGCGCTGAACCTGGCGCTGACGCATTGCGCGCCGGAGGCGAAAATCATCGCCGTCATCGACAGCGATTACGCGGTTTCGCGCGACTGGTTGCGCGCCCTGGCGCCGCTGTTCGAGACGCCAAAAATCGCCCTGGTGCAAGCGCCGCAGGACTACCGGGACCGCCAAAACAGCGCCTTCAAGACGGCGTGTTACTGGGAATATGCCGGGTTTTTCCGCATCGGCATGGTGCGGCGCAATGAATCCGATGCGATCATTCAGCACGGCACCATGACCTTGATCCGCCGCACTGCCCTGCTGGAAGCCGGCGGCTGGGCGCAATGGTGCATCACCGAAGATGCCGAGCTTGGCCTGCGGCTGGCCCACCGGGGCTGGCAATCGGCCTATTTCGCGCAAAGTTTTGGCCGTGGATTGACGCCAGACAGCCTGGCTGCCTACAAGGCGCAGCGCTTCCGCTGGGTCTATGGCGCGATGCAGATTCTCAAGCGCCGCTGGCGCTGGCTGGCAAACGGTACAAACGCGGCGCTCACGCCGGCCCAGCGCTTTCACTATCTTGCCGGATGGCTGCCCTGGATCGCCGACGCCGCCGGGCTGATTTTTACTCTGGGCGCGCTGATCTGGACCGCGATGCTGGTTTTGCGGCCCGAACTGGGGCCGCCGCCAGCCGTGTTCCTTGGCCCGGCGCTGGCCGCTTTCGCCTTCCGGCAATGGCGGCTGTGGCGGCTTTACGCCCATGCGGTCCCCTGCACCGGCCGGGAACGCATGGGTGCGGCCCTGGCCGGACTGGCGCTCAGCCATACCGCCGCCAAGGCGGTGATTTGCGGCCTCCTTACCCGCAAGCGGCCGTTCCGGCGCACGCCCAAAGGCCGCGCCCAGCCGACCTTGCCCCATGCGCTGACGATGGCGTCGGAAGAAGCCGTCTTTGCTTTCCTGCTGGGCACGGCGATTGCCACCTTCGCCATGACCCAGACGCCGTTTGGCGCCGGCGCCTGGCTGTGGACGGCGGTGCTTGCCGTCATGGCGTTGCCCTATGGCGCAACCTTGGCGCTGGCCCTGGTCAGCGTCCGGTCCCGAACCGCATCCCAGAGCGCCGGGCTGGCCCCGCCCGTCCCGGCCTATCCGCCAGGCGAACGCCGGCGCAAGCTTCGACCGTGACCGGGCCACAACAATACTGCTAAGCTGGCGCAAAGCGACAAAGGGGAACCGATCATGGCGACCAAGACCGCGCGCAAATCCAATCTCAGCCTGCCGCCAGAGCAGCTTGAGGAAATTTACACCACCATGCGGCGCATCCGCTCGTTCGAGGAACGCACGGCCACGCTGTTCGCCGAAGGACTGGTCAAGGGCACCGCGCACAGCTATATCGGCGAAGAAGCGATTGCATCCGCCGTCGGCGCCATCCTGCGCCCGGACGACTACATGGCCAGCAACCATCGCGGCCATGGCCATTGCATCGCCAAGGGCGCCGATCTGCAACGCATGATGGCCGAACTGATGGGCCGCGACACCGGCTTTTGCCGGGGGCTCGGCGGTTCGATGCATATTGCCGACCTCAAACTCAATATTCTGGGCGCCAACGGCATCGTCGGCGCGGCGATGCCGCTCAGCACCGGCACGGCGCTGGCGGCCAAGCTGCGCGGCACCGACCAGGTCGTCGTCGCGTTTTTTGGCGATGGCGGCTCGAACCAAGGCGTGTTCCATGAATCGCTGAACCTGGCCGCGGTGTGGAAGCTGCCGGTGCTGTTCATCTGCGAGAACAACCAATATGCGCTCAGCACTTCGTATAAGCGCACGACGTCGGCGCGGCAGATATCCGACCGCGCGGTCGGCTATGGCATCCCCGGCGTGACCATCGACGGCAATGACGCAATAGAAGTTTATCATGTGGTGTCGGAAGCCGTGGCGCGGGCCCGGGCCGGCGAAGGCCCGACATTGATCGAAGCCCTGACCTATCGCTGGGGGCAGCATTCGCTGCGCGGCAATCTGCCCGACCCAAGGCCGAAAAAGGAACTCGATTCCTGGATCGCCCGCGATCCGATCAAGCTGGTTCAACGGGAACTGGGCCGCGACAAGCGGCTGGCCGAAATCGACGCGGCGGTGGAAGCCGAAATCGACGCCGCCATTGCGTTTGGCAAGGCAAGCCCGGAGCCGACCGTGGCGACGATGGAAGCGGCCGTCTATGCGCCGCGCATCGCCTTCGTCGAACCGGCCGCCAAGGGTGAGCGCGAGTTGAGCTTCACCGAAGCATTGAACGAGGCGCTGGCGCAGGAAATGGACCGCGACGACAGCGTTTTTGTGATGGGCGAGGATGTCGGCGCGACCGGCGGCATCTTTACCGTGACCAAGGGGTTGATGGATAAATTCGGCGAGGCGCGGGTCCGCGACACGCCAATTTCCGAGGCGACCTTTGTTGGCTGCGGCGTGGGCGCGGCAATCGCCGGGATGCGGCCGGTGGTCGAAATTCAGATCTTCGACTTCGTCGCCCTGACCATGGACATGCTGGTCAATCAGGCGGCCAAGTTCCGCTACATGCTGGGCGGCGGACCGACCGTGCCGCTGGTGGTGCGCGGGCCGCAGGGCGGCGGCATCCGCATGGCGGCGCAGCACAGCCAGAGCCTGGAAGCCTGGTTCACCCATGTGCCGGGTCTGGTCGTGGTCGCGCCTTCGACGCCCTATGACGCCAAGGGCCTGCTGGTGGCCTCGATCCGCGAGGACAACCCGGTCATTTTCCTCGAAAACAAGCTCGCTTATGTCGGCGCCGGCGGCATGGTGCCAGAAGAACTCTACGCCATCCCGATTGGCAAGGCGGATGTGAAACGCGTCGGCGCCGACGTCACCGTGCTGGCGACAATGGCCATGGTGCCGCGCGCGCTGAGCGCGGCAACCCAGCTTGAACGCGAAGGCATCGATGTCGAGGTCGTCGACCCGCGCACCTTGCGCCCGCTCGATACCGAAACCATCCTCGCTTCGGTGCGCAAGACCAACCGGCTGGTCATCGCCCATGAAGCCTGGACGATCGGCGGCTTCGGCGCCGAAGTGGCGGCAATGGTGGTGGAAAAAGCCTTCGACTATCTAGACGCGCCGATCGTGCGGGTCGGCGCGCGCGACGTACCGATGCCCTATAACGACGCGCTTGAACTCGAAGTCATCCCGTCGGTCGAACGCATCGCCAAGGCGATACGCGGCGTGATGTGACCGCCAGCGAGGCAACCGATAGCGACATCGCGGCGCTGATCGACGCCGGTAAATTCCGGCAAAATAGAGGGCAAACCGTAGTGGCGGCGGGCTTATCGGAAAAGGAGACAACGGATGAAAACGGACCGGTTCGGCAACGCCCATGCGCCGGGGCTGCCCTATGCCCATGGCCGCATCATCCAGGACAGCCGCGACGATCACCGCAAGCTGCGCCAGGCATGGCGGCTTATCGCGGCGCGCGAAAAAAGCCGCAGCCTGGATGCAATCTTTAATCTTTCCGGCCTGGACAGGCGCTATGAAGCGCCGCCCGAAACCATTGCGCTGATGGATGATGAACTTGCCCCGGCACTGATGATTGAGCGGCTTGAAGCACTGGCGCTCGACCATCTGGGCGGCAATCCGGCGACCGACGCGATCATGGCCTTCAACCGTCAGACCGCCGCCATCCTGACCGCGACGCTGACCCTGGTGGAACCGGGGCAGACCGTGATCGGCGTGTCGGCCACCGGCAGCCACGTTTGCGTGGTGCGGGCGGCAAAACGCGCCGGCGCAAAATTCGTCGATACCTTGGGCGTGGCGGCCTTCGCACAAGCCCTTGACGCCGCCGAAGACGTCGCCTTGGTGTCACTGACCCGTCTGGCGGTGAGCTATGAAATCCTCAGCTTCCGGGATATCGAAAAAATCGTCCGCCTGGCCCATGACAAAGGCGCCCAGGTGCTGGTCGACGATGCCGGCGGCGCGCGGGTCGGACCGGCGATTTTCGATCAACCCAGGATGCTAGAACTGGGCGTCGATGTGGGCTCCACGGGGCTCGACAAATACGGCACCATCGGCCCCCGGATCGGCCTCATGGGGGGACGCCGGGACTTGGTGGAAAAGATGCGGGCGCTGGCCTTCGAGCTTGGCGTCGAAGCACGCCCGATGATCTATCCCGCCATCGTCCATTCGCTGGAACAATACAATCCGGCCCGGGTGCGCGAATTGGTGGACACCACCAAGGAGGTCATCGTTGCGGTTAAAAGCCGCCTCGGCAACCGGGTCACGCAAACACCGGTGATCGCCCGGCTGGAGGGCGAGGATATCCTGGAAATCGCCACCGAACGCGCCGGGCTGACCGGCCGCCCCGACATCGTGCCGATTGAGGCGCTGGCGGCGCTGGCCATGCTGCTGCTGCGGGATTATGGCGTCCTGACGGTGCATTTTGCTGGCCTGCCACCCGGCACTTCAGCATTGTTGATTAAGTTCGTGGTGCCGGAAACACTGCAACGCTTCGGTGGCGCGGACAAATTCGCCGACGCTATCGATGCGTCGCTGGACGCGCTGGCTGGCATTATCGGCGATGAGGAAGCCATTCGGGCGTTGCTGTATGGCTGACAATCGGTATTAATACAAACAGTAAGAGTCGCGGTTGTGGATCGCAATCCGCAACGAAAAGGAACAGGACATGGCGGAATTGCGCGAAATTGCCAACGGCCTTCGGTTTCCCGAAGGGCCGGTCGCGATGCCGGACGGGTCCGTGGTCCTGGTCGAAATCGAAGCAGGGCGGCTGACGCGAATATCGCCGGACGGGACCAGGCAAACCGTGGCCGAACCCGGCGGCGGACCGAACGGGGCGGCCATCGGGCCGGACGGCAAATGCTATGTCTGCAACAATGGCGGCTTCAACTGGCATGAAGCCGACGGAATATTGCGGCCCGTCTCGCAGGCCGACGATTACAGTGGCGGCCGGATCGAAAAAATCGACCTGGATACCGGCGCCATCGAAGTGCTGTACACGCATTGCGGCGACAACCGGCTGAACGGTCCCAACGACATCGTCTTCGATAGCAATGGCGGGTTCTGGTTCACCGACCTTGGCAAGGCCCGGGCGCGCGACATGGACCGGGGTGCGGTCTATTACGCCCGCATTGACGGCAGCCTGATCGTCGAAGTCGCCTTCCCGCTGGTCACGCCCAACGGCATCGGCTTGTCGCCAGACGACAAGATTTTGTATGTCGCGGAAACCGAAACCAGCCGGCTATGGCGCTACGACGTCTTGGGGCCGGGCAAGTTGAGCCGCGCCGAATGGCCCAACACCAATGGCGGCATCCTGGTCGCCGGCATGGCGGGTTATCAGCGCTTCGATTCCCTGGCGCTGGATGCGGCCGGCAATATTTGCGTCGGCACTCTTATCGAAGGCGGCGTCACGGTGATTTCGCCCGACGGAAGGTCGGTCGAACATATCGCCGTACCGGACCCCTATTGCACCAATATTTGCTTCGGCGGTCCGGGTCTGAAAACTGCCTTTCTCTCCCTGTCGGCCTATGGCACGCTGGCCGCAATGGACTGGCCCAGGCCCGGCTTGCCGCTGCATTTTCTCAACAAATGAGCCGGTCATGAGCAACGACCCCATCGCTTTCGAGCTGTTCAAGAACACGATCTTTTCGATCGCCGACGAGATGGCGCTGACCATCTGCCGCACCACCTATTCCGGCGTGCTGCGCGACAACATGGATTTTTCCACCGCCTTTGCCGACGCCGACGGCATGCTGGTGGCGCAAGGATTGACCTTGCCGGGGCATCTGGGCTCGATCCCCGACGCCCTGGCCGTGATCGTCGGCCGCTTCGGCGCGGACATGGCGCAAGGCGACATGTTCATCATGAACGATCCTTTCGATGGCGGCATGCATCTGCCGGACATCTTCATTTTCAAGCCGATCTTTGTCGACGGCCGCCGCATCGCTTTTGCCGCGACAATCTGCCACCACGCGGATGTCGGCGGGCGTGTGCCGGGCTCGAACGCATCCGATTCGACCGAGATCTATCAAGAAGGGTTGCGGATTCCGCCGATGAAGCTGTTCGACGCCGGCAAGCGCAACGATACAATCTGGGCGATCATCGAAAAGAACGTCCGCGTGCCGGTCCAGGTCTTCGGCGATCTGCGCGCCCAGCTCGCCGCCTGCCATATCGCGGAAACCCAGTTCATGGAACTGGTCAAGGAATATGGCGCGCAAACCGTGCGGTTCTACATGTCGGAAACCATCGACTATGCCGAACGCATGACCCGCGCCGCGGTGCGCGAACTGCCGGATGGAATCTTTACCTTCGAGGACTGGATCGACGATGACGGCATCGATATCGACGTACCGATCCGTCTGTTCGTGACCGTCACCAAGCAGGGCGACACGATGAAATTCGACTGGACCGGCAGCGCCGATCAGGTCAAGGGCGCGATCAACAACACGTTGTCCTTCACCAAGGCGGCGTCCTACACGGCGGCGCGCTCGATCCTGCCCGATGGCATCCCCAACAACGAAGGCGTGTTCCGCGTCATCGAAGTGACCGCGCCGGCCGGCACCATCGCCAACGCGGTGCTGCCGGCGGCCTGCGCCGCGCGCGGGCTGACCGGCTTCCGCATGGTCGATTGCGCCTTCGGGGCGCTGGCCAAGATGGTGCCGCACAAGGTATGCGCGGCGTCGGATGGCGGCAATACCGGCATTTCCATCGGCGGCTACGACGCCGACCGCAAGCCCTATATCTATGTCGATTTCGCCTGCGGCACCTGGGGCGGGCGGCCCTGGGCCGACGGGTTGCAGGGCAATTCCAACATGTTCGCCAACATGGCGTCGCAATCGGTCGAGGTGATCGAAGCCGAGCAGCCGATCGAAATCCTGTGCTACGAATTCCTGACCGACCGGGCGGGACCGGGCACCTATCGCGGCGGCGCGCCCTATCGGCGCGACTACCGCTTCACCGAAAAGGAAGCCATCTTGCAGGTCCGGTCCGACCGCCGCACGATACTGCCCTACGGCCTGTCCGGCGGCGCGCCGGGGCGGCCTTCGGCCAACTACCTCAATCCCGACGGCGAAAACCGGGCGCTGCCTTCCAAGCCGACCATGACGATCCGCCAAGGCGACATCTTTCGCCACGAACTCGCTGGCGGCGGCGGCTGGGGCGACCCGTTTGCCCGCGACCCGGCGGCGGTGCTGGCCGATGTGCGCAACGAATATGTCAGCGCCGCGGCGGCGCGCCGTGATTACGGCGTCGCCATCGATTCCGCCAACTGGACAGTCGATGAGGCGCAAACCAAAACATTGCGCGCGCAAAGGACCGGCAGATGAGCGGTTTTCGCGTCGGCGTCGATATCGGCGGCACATTTACCGATATCGTCTTTCTTGCCGATGATGGCCGCGTGTTCACCAAGAAGGTATCTTCTACGGTGGCGGATTACGCCCAGGCCATCATCGACGGGCTGGAGCAAATGTTCGACCAGTATGATCTGGGTGCTGGCGACATATCGGAGTTGCTGCACGGCACCACGGTCGGTTCCAACGCAATCCTGGAACTGAAGGGGGCGCGCACCGGCCTGATCACGACGGCGGGATTTCGCGACGTACTAGAAATCCGCACGCTGCGCATGCCCCGGCTATACGACCTTACATGGGAAAAACCGGTGCCGCTGGTCGAGCGTTATTTGCGCCGCGAGGTGAAGGAGCGCATCGATTCCAACGGTACCGTCACCACCGCGCTCGACCGCGCCAGCGCGCGGCAGGCGGTCGATTTTCTGGTCGCCGAAAAAGTCGAGGCGATTGCCGTCTGCCTGATAAATTCCTACGCCAATCCGGCCCATGAGCGCGACATCGCCGATATCATAGAGGCCCGCGCGCCCGGCCTGCCCTACTGCATCAGTTTTGACGTGCTGCCGGAAATGAAGGAGTACGAGCGCACCTCGACCACGGTCATCAACACCTATGTCATGCCGATCATCGGCACTTATCTGCAATCGCTGCGCCGGGTGCTGGATGCGCGCGGGATCGCCGCACCGCTGCTGCTGATGCAATCCAATGGCGGGCTGATGACGGCGGAAGCGGCCGCGCGCCTGCCGGCCAACGTCATCGAATCGGGACCGGCCGGCGGCGTCGTCGGCGCGCAAGCACTATCCAGGGCGCTCGATATTCCCAACATCATCAGTTTCGATATGGGCGGAACGACGGCCAAGGCGTCGCTGATCGAGAACGGCGAGTTCACCCGCTCGCTGGAATATCAGGTCGGCGGCGGCATCATGATCGGCTCGCGGCTGATGACCGGCGGCGGCTATACGTTGAAGGTTCCAGCCATCGATCTGGCCGAAGTCGGGGCCGGCGGCGGCTCGATCGTCTGGATTGACAAGGGCGGGTCGATGCAGATCGGACCGCGCAGCGCCGGCGCCCAGCCGGGGCCGGTCTGCTACGATCAAGGCGGCGAGGAACCGACCGTCACCGATGCCAATGTGGTGCTGGGATATCTCAACCCGGATCATCTGGTTGGCGGCGCGGTAAAACTCAATTCAGCCAAGAGCCGGGCCGTGCTGGAGGCGACCATCGCCAAACCGCTCGGCCTCGATCCAGCCCACGCCGCCTATGGCGCGCACCAGATCGCCGCCTCGAACATGATCCGCGCGATCAAGGCGGTATCGAGCGAGCGCGGCCGCGACCCGCGAAAATTCGCCATGCTCGCCATCGGCGGTAACGGTCCGCTGTTCGCCGCCGGCATGGCCAGGGCATTGCACATGAAGCGGATCATCGTGCCCCTGGCGCCGGGCGTGTTTTCGTCCTTCGGGCTGCTTTACGCCGATGTCGCGCATCATTATTCACGCACGTTGCGCCGCCTTCTGCGCGGCGCGGACCCGGCTGAACTGGGTGCTGCCTGGCAGGCGCTTGAAGACGCCGCGCGCGCCCAGCTCGCCGCCGAAGGCTTTACGCCCGAACGCATGCGCTTTACCCGCGCCGCCAACATGCATTACAAGGGCCAGATCTTCGAACTGACCACCCCCGCCCCCGATGGCGACATCGACCTTGCCGCCATCGCGCGGCTGGAAGAAGCCTTCGGCCAGGAACACGAAACCACCTATGGCCACCGCGCCGGACCGGAAGAACCGGTTGAGTTGGTGAATATTCTGCTGGTCGGACACGGTATTCCGGACCAGCCGCGCGGCCCCAGCCAGATCGCGCCCCCGGTAATGGAAACATCGGCGTCGGCAGCCTCCCGCCAGGCTTATTTCGGGCCCGAAGCCGGCTGGATCGACACGCCGGTGCTGCGCCGCGGCGATCTTGCCACGGCGCGGTCCGGTCCGTGCATCATCGAGGAATACGACGCCACCTGCCTGGTGCCGCCGGGCGGAACCGCGTCGCTAGACCGCTATGCCAATATCGTCATCGACCTCGAATAATATGGCACTTCGGCTTGCCGCCTGGTGCGGGGCGGCCGCGATCCTGTTGGCCAATCCCGCCACGGCGCAGTTCAAGGGGGCGGTCGGCAACTGCTTCACCGGCACGGGCAGTTTCCAGCTCGATATC
>Ga0310124_10002825_pt1 | contig 11826 bp, 12 predicted proteins | sample CB11b_AW_Bot5_MG_FD_203507 | JGI IMG/M metagenome (GOLD analysis project Ga0310124, IMG submission 203507) | Marine microbial communities from Western Arctic Ocean, Canada - CB11b_AW_Bot5 | ecosystem: Environmental > Aquatic > Marine > Oceanic | place: Canada: Western Arctic Ocean | collected...
GAAAAAGGCCTGGCCGAAGATACGATCGTGGTCTTCCTTTCGGACCACGGCGAGTTCCTGGGGGATCACGGCATTCCAGCCAAGGCGCCCTTCCTGCTCGATTGTATGCTTCACGTACCGTGTCTCATCCGTATCCCGGGACACGCGCCGGGCGACAGAAGCGCGTTGGTCGAATCCATCGACCTGTTCCCGACGCTCTGCGGACTCGCCGGAATCGATACGCCCGACTGCGTGCAGGGTCAGGACCTTGAACCGGTACTTGCCGGAAGCGAGAATTTCCGAGAACTCGTTTTTTCTGAAGCGGTAGACAAGCGTTGCATCCGCACAAGTGACTGGAAGTACATCCACTATCCCACAAAGCCCTACGGTGAACTCTATGATCTTCAGGAAGACCCGCACGAGCTGAAGAACCTCTACGTCGATCGCCCGGACGTCGTGCGCGATATGCGTGAGCGCTTCTACGCGTGTATGGACGCCACCGAAGATTTCAGAAATCCCAAGTATCAGCGGTTCACAGGACCCGATCCGGAGACGGGCGAGGACGTCACGCACTACCTTACGTGGTGAGCGTCTCTTGCGTCGAATTCGCCAAACGAAGCGGCCGGTGCCGTTGACTAAAGAAAGAGCCCATAGGAGGCGCACTCACCCCAAGACGTTGGCGAAGCGCTGAAATATCAACGCCCGCCTTGATAGTCTGTGTATTCTTTTGTATTCTAAAGAACGTATTCGTGTTCATGTGAGGTAGAGGAGGTCCATTTTGTCCAAGACGGTCACGCTTCGGCTGGATGAGTCTGTTTACCACCGCTTCCGCGAAATGGCCGCGCGGGATAACCGCCCTCTTTCCAACTTTATCGAGACGGCGGTGCTGCGCTATATGGAGCGAGAAGAATACGTTGATGAGTTCGAGATGGAAGAGATCAGGACGAATCGCGGCCTGAATGCGAGCATCAAACGAGGGTTGGCCGATACGAAGGCAGGTCGAGGACGGATTGCCTGACTTACAGGATCTTTGAGACAGATGAGTTTCTGCGAAACCTGGAGAAGCTGTCCTCGAGAGACCGAGGGAACATCCAGGGGAAATTGACTGACTACGCATACCGTCAGCTGAGAGAACAGCCGTTTTTCGGTCTCAATATCCGTAAGTTACGCGGTTACACACCGAATACCTGGCGATACAGGGTGGGACGTTTTCGCGTATTCTACACGGTGGATGAGGAAGAGCAGATCGTCTCCATTTTGACAGTCGAGGCTCGGAAGGATGCGTACAGGTAAGGACGGCATGCCGCGGGTCCGTGGCTTTGAGCCGTTAGTCCTTCGCAAAAGGCCCCAAAAAACGAGTCGTTGCGTACCACTCATTACGGTTGGTCGTTCTGTGGCTGCCGCGGGTTGTCCATTCATCTTTTGCTGCTATAGACATCTTGCTCCCCGTGTTCAGCGCTTCGGTTGGCGTTCGATCTCTCCGACGATTACCGCAGAACCCCTGAAATAGCGGCTGACATTCCGACACGAAACATCCACTCGGCCTTCCGGCAATCCCGGTTGCAAAAGAATGAGGAATACCTGTGCATTCTATTGACGTAGCCATTGTCGTTCTCTACCTCGGATGCATCGCCGGCCTTGGCCTGTACTTCGCGCGTCGTCAGAGGAGCACGGAGGACTACTTCCTTGCCGGACGAAACGTGCCGGGCTGGGTGGTTGCCTTTTCGATTATGGGGACGATCTGCAGCAGCGCCACGTTTATCGGTCATCCGGGCAATGTGTTTCACGACAACCTTTACCTGCTTCCCGCCCATATTGTGCCGCTCATCGTGATGTTGGTTATCGCCCGGCGCGTTGTGACGTTCTACCGCCGCACGGTGCGGATGACGGCCTACGAATATCTCGAACAACGGTTCGGTTACCTGGCACGTGTTTACGGCGCTGGCACGTTTCTTTTCAGTCGTGTGGCGGATGTCAGCGTGACCTACTACTTCCTTGCGTTGGCTACAGCCTATCTCACAGGCTGGAACATATTCGGTGTGATCATCGTTCTGGGAGTCATCACGGTGGTCTACACTGTCGTGGGTGGCATTGAAGCGGTGGTGTGGACAGACGTCATTCAGGGCGTCTTCCTGGTCGGCGGCGGTTTGCTCTGCATCTTCTTTATTCTGTCCGGGTCGGGACTTGCGTCGACCGACATCGTTGCGGCAGCCTGGGAAGGGGGCAAGTTTTCAATCGATCGATGGGAATGGGACCTGAGCCAGAACAACCAGTGGGTTCTGATCATCGGTGCCACCTTCCTGTGGCTGCAGGCGCTGGTCTCTGATCAGAACAACGTTCAGCGGTACCTTCTGGCGCGTTCGGATGAGGAAGCGATACGCGGGGCGACCCTTGGGGTTGGCGTTTGCATCCCCGTTTGGATCATCTTTATGGTGCTGGGTGGGCTGCTCTGGTCGTACTATCAGATTGGCCCCGAGCAGATTCCAACTGACGTTGTGGAGAACAAGGACCAGATCGTTCCCTACTTCATCAAGACGCAGTTTCCAATCGGGGTGAAAGGGTTGATGCTGGCCGCGCTTATCGCCGCGGCGATGTCATCGTTGGATTCGGACCTCAACGCGATGGCAACCGTTGTGGTCAACGATTTTTTTGCGCGGATCCAACCTGAGGCTTCTGACCAACGACAACTATGGGTTGGCAAATGCTCGGTCGTCGTACTCGGTGTGGCCTCTATTCTCCTCGCCCTTCAATGGACGAAGATATCTAGTCCCTCGCTGGTGGAGTTCTTCTTCGCGGTCAGTATGATCGTTACAGGAGGAATACTCGCGCTGTTCGCCCTGGGTATGCTCTTTCAATGGACGACGACCACGGGCGCCTATGCGGGAATCGTCGCGTGCATGCTGTTTACGAGCTGGGCCACATTGACGCACGTCGAGTTACCGTCAACCGGCGCTCGAATCCTCGATCTCGGGAGTTTTAACTACACGTGGAGCCCGGTGTTGATCGGTGTGCTCGGGCATCTGGTCCTGGTGACCGTCGGGTTGTCGGCGAGCAGGATTCTGGGTAGAACCAAACGATAAAGTGGCAGTGACCGTTCCGACCGATCGCCTGCGTATTGCAGGGCGTCGGACCTATCAAAAACGTTGGAGGACGCTATGATCAAGGATTCTGTCGCAAACATCGCTCTCTACGCCCAGCTCTCGGAGCGCATCTCCAGCGCCCTGCACTATCTGAAGTCTGTAGATGCCGACGGCTTCGAGGAAAAAACGGTAGAGATATTCGGTACCGACGTGTATGCCATGCATCAGGCTTATACCTCGAAATCTCCCACGGGGCGTCTTTACGAGAATCACAAGAAATACATCGATGTTCAGTTTGTCCTCGATGGGACGGAGATTATTCGAGTCACAGATGTGGGAGATTTGCACGCGACGATGGACTATGATGCGGACAAGGATGTCACCCTCTACGAACTCAGCGACGGTACGGACGTTAAGCTTGGCTCCGGTGACTTCGTGATTCTCTTTCCGCATGACGCGCACGTTCCCCAACTGGAGTCGGGCTCACCGGCGCCCGTGAAGAAGATCGTGGTGAAGGTGGCGGTCTGAGGGAAGGGCTGAAGGGGAGCAGGGGGGGAGCGGAGAACAGAAAGAACAACAGTCAGTGGTGGGTTGCCACTGGGATCAACGTACAGCCTGTGAAATCCAGGTTCGCTGTGTTCGCTGCAGATACGCCGAGCGAGTCTCCAGGGTTTGACAAGTTGGTCTGGCCAGACTATATGTGACAAATGGGTTTATCAGAAGCAGGTCAGATAGGAGGTCGATCCGTGTATATCACAAACATCTCCGAAGCAAAGTCACAGTTTTCCGCCCTGATCGAGCAGGTTAGGCAGGGGAAGGAGGTGATCATCGGCAAGGCGGGTCAGCCGGTGGCGAAGCTTGTTCGATATGAATCGGGCGATACACCGAGGGAACCCGGCGCGCTTCGGGGTAAAATCCGGATTGCGGATGACTTCGATGATCTGCCGGCAGCATTTGGGATTGACAATTGAACCTTCTTTTGGACACGCACGCCCTACTGTGGTGGCTGAATGACGAGCCCAGCCTGTCGGTGGAGGCGAGGCAGGCCATCGGTGATAGTTCGAACGTTGTCTTCGTGAGCGCGGCATCGGTATGGGAGATTCGCATCAAGCAGGAACTGGGTAAGCTCGAGGTGCCGGAGTCGCTCTACGACGCTCTGGTGGAAGGTCCGTATCTTCTTCTCGACATTACCGCCGAGCACGCCTACCACGTAGGAAGCCTTCCCCTCGTGCATCGTGATCCATTCGATCGTCTTCTGATATCCCAGGCACAGATCGAGCGATCGAAACTGGTCACTCGCGATGCGGTTTTTCACGACTACGATATTTCCATCCTACAGGCGTAGACTTGAGGGCGGCACGTCGTGAGTCTCCGAGAGGACGTGGGCGGGTGACCGATATAGCAACATCAGCCGTCGTGGTGAGTCGAACGACGTCTTGCAGGCTAGGCCCCGGATCGCTCTCGTGATTTGGGGCTTTGTCGTGCTGTTTTCGAACTGACGGAACCGGTCGGGACCATCGTGACGTCGGCCAGGAGATCAGAGTGGATGTGGCTACACGAAAGGAATTCCTGATCGAACCATGTCCGATTACCCGATAGAACCCCTGCCCATTTCAGAACCTGATCCACCCCTCCGTCCTTCCAAAAAGGTCGACCTCTCCCTCGTTTCCTGGATCATCCGGCTTACCCTCCCGGTTGCGCTGGGCGGGCACGCCGAGTCGGTTGTAGGCATGATCCAGCTCTTCCTGGTTGGATTGCTCGGGCCTGCCGCCCTCTCTGCCGTGGGAATCTCGCAGGCCTTCAACCGGGTACTGTTTACGGCGATGATGTCGATCTCTCGGGGTGCGCTCACGATGGTTGCCCAGGCCATCGGGGCGGACTCTCCCGAACAGGCCAGTGCCACGGCCAAGCAGGCGTTTACTCTGTTGTTCGGGTTCAGTATCCTCTTCGGCGTGTGCAGCTTGGCCATTTCGCCCTTCCTGATTCCCTCTCTCACCAGCGACCGTGAGGTCATTGCACTGGGCACGCCCTACCTGCAGGTGTTCTTCGTGGGCATCCCTTTTATGACCCTCAACCGGGCGGTCGCGAGCTGCTTGCAGGGCGCTGGCGACACGCGCACACCATTCTTCCTGAGTCTCCTCTCGAGTAGTGTTCAGATTACGACGAGCACGGTCCTCATCTTTGGCTACTGGGGTTTCCCCGAACTCGGTGTCGTCGGGGCGGCGGTCGGGGGCTTCACTGGTCGAGCCATTGCCACCCTTGTCGGATTCGGTCTGCTTTACAGTGGGCGTGCCAGTCTTACCCTTCTTTCTACGACGTCCTACCGATTCAACTGGGAGCTTGCCAGGCGTATCCTTAAAGTCGGCGTGCCCTCCGGAATCCAGGGCATCTTGCGCAACGGATCGGGCCTGATCTATCTCAAGTTCGTTGGCCTTACGGCCCTTTCAACGACCGCAGTGGCCGCCTACACGATCGGCAGCCAGTTGGAGCACATCCTTCGGCGAACCGGTCTGGCCTTTGGCACGGTGGCAACTGCGCTTGTGGGACAGAGCCTGGGTGCCAAAGACCCTGATGCGGCAGAACGTAGTGGCTGGACCACGCTTCTGATTTCAGTCCTCACCAGCGTGCTTTTGAGCCTCCCGGTCGCTCTGTTTGCGCGCCAGTTCATGGGGCTCTTTACGGACGCCCCCGATGTGATCGACATCGGCGTGACCTACCTTCTGGTGATGGTCCTGGCAGAGCCTTTCGTATGCGCTTCCAACACCAGCGGTGGAGCGCTCCGAGGTGCCGGTGAAACCATGGCTCCTATGTACTACACCCTCATCTCACAATGGCTTGTCCGCCTCCCCGTGGCCTATGCACTGGCATTCGTTCTCGGATACGACATCATCGGAATATGGGCCGCTCTGGTGATCTACGGGATCCTGCAGGCGTTTCTGACTGTTCGGAAATTCGCGCAAGGAAGGTGGAAGACGAAGGTGATTTAGCGCAGCAGGCTGAGAAACACGACAAGGGCGGAGGATATTGGAACCTGTGCAAGCGTAAGGGGGCTTGAGGATTTTGCGTGAACTGTTTTTCGCCGGTGGAGAGAAAAGGAGGACGCTACTTCACGACCGAAGAGAAAATTCATGAGTATTTTCTTATTAACTCTAAAACAGTCACGTGTAAATTAGTGTTATATATAAAACACTCATATCCAAGCAAGGATGTTGAAGTATATGGAAGTACGCTATCTCAGGGATCGCGTGGATGCGGATCTGGCAGATAGGATGGTTTTCGTCGGTGGGCCTCGTCAGGTCGGAAAGACGACACTCGCACTATCTCTGCTGGAAAACGACCAGAGCGAGTCGTCCTCCGGATACCTGAACTGGGACGTCCTGGCCGACCGGGAAGATATTCTGGCAGGGAGGATTCCATCCGGGCAGCCCCGCATCGTCTTCGACGAGGTTCATAAGTACGCCGCGTGGCGCAATCTGATGAAGGGACTGTACGACAAGAATAAGACGTCCGTTTCTTTCATCGTCACAGGTTCCGCACGGTTGGACTACTACCGGAAAGGGGGTGATTCGCTCCAAGGCCGGTATCACTACTACCGGCTTCATCCTTTCACGGTGATGGAGTTGGGAGGCGCATCGGATTCTGTGATGCAGCTTCTTCGATTCGGCGGCTTCCCGGAGCCCTACCTCAGGGGAAATGAGCGCTTCCAGCGCGTGAGAGAGGTGTCGCTGCTGGACTTGCTGCTCACGCATCTGCCTGCCTGTGTGGGATCACCTCTCTCGGTCAACAGCCTCAGCAAGTTGGTGCAGGTGGCCTATGAGTCCGTCGAACGATGGCTCACGATCTTCGAAAGGCTCTATGTCTGTTATCGCATTCCGCCTTTCGGTGCGGAGCGAATCAGAGCGGTCCGAAAGAGAAGAAGCTGTATTTCTGGGACTGGTCTCGTGTGACCGATGCCGGACCGAGATTCGAGAATATGGTGGCTGGGCATCTGCTGAAGTACTGCCACTATGTGGAGGACACGGATGGGTATGAGATGGAGTTGCGCTTCATTCGTGATACCGACCGGCGAGAGGTCGACTTTGTTGTCCTCCGAGATGGCCAGCCCGAATTCGCGGTTGAATGCAAGACCGGCGAACGGAGTGCCTCCCCCGCGTGCCGCTATTTCAGAGAACGGACGAACATAGAAAGGTTCTATCAGGTGCACCTGGGCACAAGGGATTTTGGCGACGCGTCGGCAGACACGCGCGTATTGCCATTTGCAGCATTCTGCAGAGAACTAAGTCTCCCCTGAACCCGTTCCTCGAATTCATCCCTGCGAGAGATGGACAGGGGGTGATGGGTGGCCCCAATCTGGCCGTCAGCGCCCTCCTTAATCTCAACTGGATCTTGTGGAGATTTCGTCGCAGGAGATAGGTGCGGAACTTGTGCGACTCACTGCTTCGGCTGGCCTCGAGCGATTTCTCCGGGGGCCTACCGTTTGGAAACATCCCATTGTGCCCATTTCTTTGGGGAGGTTTCGGGGCAGGAAGCGCAGACTTCGTTCTGATCATTCGGTAGTCAGTGTCCAAGGACTGGGATCGCATCACATCAGGGCTCGGTTGATCAGCCACTCGTTCGAAAATAAGGAGATGCTCGTGCCATTCACCGACGCGGATTTGGAGCAATATGAGCGGGACGGGGCCGTCACGATCGACGGGCCCCTTAACGAAGAAGAGCTGGACAAGGTAGAAGCGGCGTGGGATCGGATCAAGGAGAGTGGCGACCCGCCCTACGAAGATCCGGATTATGTCGATGTCATTCAGCATCCGTACTTCGAGGAGGTAGCCAAGAAGGTGCTTCGCGCAGAATCCGTCCACCTCTGGTGGGGTCTATCGCTGCACGAACGTCCCCCGTGGGAGCGCGAATTCGATAGTCCTCGCGATCAATGGGGGAGTGGTACCCACGTGGATATCCAGGCGACGTGGGAGGACTTTCAAGCGACGCCCCGCAGGATGCGCGCCGAGTTGTGGTTCTGGCTCAACGACGTGCCCGAAAATCGGGGGGCGATGCGCGTCCTTCCTGGCAGCCATCGCACGATTATGGAACATTGGAGCCGGGTTCTGACGCCGGAGCACAAGGCGATGCTGCCCCGAGTCCACGGGTTGCGTCCCCAGCCGACCGAGAAATCGGGAGCCTATCCCGAACACGTGCCCGAACTGTCGGATACTCGCTGGCTGGATCAAGATCCAGTCGCCTGTGTTGCGCGCAGGGGACAGATTCTGGTCCTGTGTAGCGCGGGCCTACACTCCGCCTGGCAGAATGAGGACACGGTACCGCGGAAGGCGATGGGGACGTCGTGGGCCGCCGACAGTGTGGCGTGTGGGTTGCCCAAGCCTCAGCGGGAGGCAGTGATGTCGTTCTTTCCACCGTTGCGGGAGAAACTACGTCCTGAGCGGGCACACATTGTGCCCGAGAATTTTGACTGGCTATTCGAGAGTAACTACGAACCCAAGTGGCCGGAGACTTTCGTTGAGGAGACTACCTGAAGCGTCGTTTAAGATCGGAGGAGGAGGCCCTGGGGGCCTCCGGGTGGCGCCCCACCTCCTTTTTAAGGACAACGCTGGGATGTGTCCCCCCTGCCTACCGCTACGGCGTTCGACACGCGGGAGGTCGTGAATGAATTTCGATGCCAAGGGGCGCACGTTCGATTGCACGCCCACCCTCACGGATTCGCAAGTGGTGGATTTCTGCCGCGAAGGACATCTCTTGTTGCCCGGTGTCGTGCCGGATGAGATCAATCGCCGGACGTGTGACTATCTGGAGGGCAAGGTCCCCGCGAATCCGTCGTGGGTTCCGAACGGTATGTCGGAAGCGGAGCTGGTTCGGATTCGTGCGTCGCACGAGCCGACCACGATTTTTTTGGAGGACTGGTTCGTTGAGCACGTGTTGTTGAACCCCGAGTTGACGGGGGCGATACGTTCGCTGTTGGGCAGGCACGTTGGCCTGCCTGTACTAGTCAGCCATCACGAAGTCGAGTGCCCGCAGGAAGCACAGGGCTGGCATCACGATGCCGACCACGTGTTCGGGCCGGAGTTGAATTTTGTGGAAGTCTTCTACTTTCCGCAGGATACACCAGCCGAGCTGGGGCCGACGGAAATCGCTCCGGGCACACACGTCCGCAACAGTCGCGATCGGGAACCGACGAATATCGTGGTCTCGGATGGTCCGGCGGGTACGCTGGGCATTCACCATCAGAGCATCATGCATCGTCGTGGTGCCTCCACGGCAACCGGGCTCCGCCATATGCTCAAGTACAACTACTGGCGGACCGTTCCTCCCGAACGGGACTGGATAGACAAGGCCGGTTTCGATCCTCGAACTGCGTATTTTGGCGGTCACCATCTGGCGAGATATGCTGCTCATATGTACTACTGGTTGTGCGGTAAGGGGGACTACTTTCGCGTGATCGGCGGGCAGGGGTGGCCGTGGAGAACTGAGAATCAGATTGGCCCGTCTTACGGATTCGGCGCGAAGGAAGGGTATTTGCCTGACTGGCGGGGACAGAATCCCGATGGATACGCAAGGTGAGATGAGAAGGCAGAAGCGATGAAGCAGAAGACAAGTGAGGAGGAAGAGCGGTGAATGACTGTGGGCTGTTGGCGGTTGAAAGGGCTTCGCCAATTCGATGGTTGTGCGGGTGCCTGAGTGATTATTGATGCGCACAGCCACATCTTTCCGGCTGTCAACGGAGTGACTGGCAGGGGACAGACCAGTGGCGCAGGCTATGGGAAGATCATAGTTGGAGAAGAGACTTTGCGTCTGTTCCCGGCTTACAACGAGCGGACCGAGTATACGGCAGAGATGTTGATCGCGCATCTCGATTGGGCAGGTGTCGACAAAGCGGTGCTGCTGCAGGGCACATTCTACGGTGAGTGCAATGCGTTTGCTCTCGATGCGTTGGATCGATACCCCGATCGGCTGCTGGTGGCTTTGCACGCCGATCCCTGGCGGTCAGACTATCGGGCCTCGTTCGAGGGGCTGCTCGAGACGGGTCGATTCTGCGCAGTCAAGATCGAATTCTCAGAGAAAACTGGTCTGTCCGGCCTCTACCCAGGTGTCCGCCTCGATGACGAGGGAATCGATTGGCTGTGGAAGCTGATCCTGAGGGCGGGTGTGCCGCTCGTGTTGGATCTCGGGTCGCCGGAGCAACCCTCCTATCAAACGGACGCCGTTCGACAGATCGCCAGGATGTATCCTGATCTGAAGATCGTGATCGCTCATCTGGGTCAACCTCGCAAGCTGTCGGAACGGGGCTATCCCGGGAAGTGGACGATGTGGCAGGATCAGATCGCCCTGGGGACGCTTCCGAACCTCTGGTTCGACCTGTCGTCCCTTCCGGACTGGGATGAGGACTTTCCCTATCCATCGGCGGAACATCATCTGAAGCACACGATCGAGGTTGTGGGTCCGGAGAAGATTATGTGGGGTACGGATCAGCCGGGAACGTTGAGACATCACAGTTACCCGACGTTCCTCCGCTTGATTGAACGACACACGGAGCATCTCTCGGCCACTGAGCGGGGGATGATCCTGGGGGGCAATGCTCAGATTGTTTACGGTTCGTGAGATACCCAAGGCTGGCCTTTCAGTCCTGTTGTCGTCAGTTGCTTGATCTGCACGAAAAATGCTACACTTTATGTGCACCTGGGAGGCCATCTGACTAAGAACGTAACTATTCGACTTAACGAGGCGACTTTCAAGCAGCGTCGACACGCCGGCGGTCGATGAGGACAAATCACTCTCGCAATGGGCCGCTGATCAACTCGTGAAGGCTGTCTCGACGCGGGAGGCAATGAGTGTCGTCAGGGATCGGGCGATCAAACGTATGGAAGATGGTTTCCCTTAGGGGGATCCCCCTTGTCGAGGACCGATGTGCACGAGCGATAGCCAGGTCTTCGTCGACGCCTTGTCTATGCGCACGACTCGGACGCGGGATCCGACACACGCTCACGAAAGAGGAAGTGGCTCTACTCTGGCGCGACGGGCCCAAGGGGGTCGAGGCTGCTGCAGCAAGACAGACGGTCGCGGACTATTCATTGTGGAATGTGATCGACAACGACCTGGCACTGTTGACGCTTTTTGCAGTAAATCATAGCTCAGGTTCGCGGGGAATCCCAGCGGACGTCACTACAAAAGAAAGACTCGTATGCCGGCGGTTCAAGACATACTGGTGCTGTTTCAAACCTCTCCCGCTTTGGACGTGGAACCCGTTGCGTGGGCGCGATACGAAGCTTCGAAAGGGACGGGGATCAAGGACCTTGTCGAGGAGGATGAACCTCCCTATAAGAATGCGATGGCAGCAATGCGTGACGGATGGCAGGTGATTCAGATGGGTGAACTCAAGCAACGTTCCGAAGAGGACGGCTACGAGCTTGGCCCGCTGCCCTACCAGACGGTCTTGTCAAAATTCAACGAACGGCAAGAAGAGGAGGACGTATAGATGGATTACCTGATCTCGTCGAAAGAGATGGCGCGGTTCGTGGCGTCTGGCTATGTACGGTTCGAGGATATGGTACCCAGAGATCTGTGTGAGGCGTGCCGTGAGGAGGTGACGAGCATCAAGGGGTACCTACCGGTAGGTACTCCGTTCGAAGATACGTGGCCGAAAGGAACGGCCCTGGGCGACGCGTTCAGGTTGCCCAAGGTGAAGGGTTTGATTCATTCACTGGTTGGTCCCGACCCGCTTTACGACCATCACGCGGCGCACCTGATGAGGGCAGGGCAGATG
>Ga0310124_10002826_pt1 | contig 11825 bp, 4 predicted proteins | sample CB11b_AW_Bot5_MG_FD_203507 | JGI IMG/M metagenome (GOLD analysis project Ga0310124, IMG submission 203507) | Marine microbial communities from Western Arctic Ocean, Canada - CB11b_AW_Bot5 | ecosystem: Environmental > Aquatic > Marine > Oceanic | place: Canada: Western Arctic Ocean | collected...
TGTTGTCGACGGTGATGTCCGCCTGCGTCTGTAGTGTGAGTTGCGGCGTCGTGATCGAAAGTAGCTGTGGACCGGTGACGTTCAGGCCACCGGCCGCGCCTGTGTCACCGAGGCCGATCCCGTTACCGCTGCCCTCGTCCAGGAGAATCTCGTCGGCGGTCAATGAAGCAAACATCAGCGTGGACGTGCCGCCACCGTTGGTGTCGAGGTTAACCATCAGTACGCCGTTCACGACGGCCGTATCCAGGGTCACGACGTCTTCGGAGTTGACCGTCAGGTCGGGGCCCGGGCCGTTCGTCGAGGTGATCGCCGCCAGTTGCACCAGGGCGTCGCCCGTGCCGCTGATCGTCACCGTGGTGCCGTCGGCGCCGGTCAGGTCGATGCCGGTGACGCCCGTGGCGATGTCGAGTTCGCCTACCGATGAGTAGGTGGCGGAGGCGAGATCCACCTCGGCCGCGTTGTTGATGTCCAGCGTTCCGCCCGCGGTGACGCCGGCGTTGAAGGCCAGCGTATCGCCGTTGCTGGACACGAACAGCGTGCTGCCGTTGATGGTCACCGTCGTCGCGCTGATCGAACCCGAGAAGCTACCGGTCGCGGACTGGTCGTTGTCGTCGTCGACATTGACGATCAGGTTGCCCGTGATGTTCACCGTGTCGAGCGTCACGTTGCCCTGCGAGTTGACGGCCAACGAATCGGGGCTGGTGTCGACGATCGGGGCAAGCTGCACGGCGAAATCTCCGTCGCCGTCGATGATGTTGTCGGTGCCCGGCGCGCCGTCCAGGTTGATCTGCGTCACGTTGTTGAAAGCGTTCAGGGCGCCGGCTGACGCGGTCAGGTCGACGTCGTCGCCCAGGTCCACGCGCATCGCGTTCTCGATCGTCAGTGAGGTGCCCGCGGTCACATCGGCGTCGATGTCGATCACGTCATCGCTGCCGGTGCCGGAAAGGGTGGCCGAGCCGCCCGCGGAGATCAGATCGGTGATGTTCAAGTTACCTTCAGAAGTGAGATTGACGCTGCCGGTGCCGGTCGTGGTGAGCAACCCCACGGTCATCGGCGCATGGCCGGCGTCGCCGCCGCCGCCGCCCATGGCGTCGTCGCCCGTCGAGAGATTGATGCTTCCAGCGCCCGTGGTCTTGAATTCGAGGCCCGCGACTCCAGTGAGGTCGATGCCAGTGATCCCTTCACCGGCATCGTTGCTCGTCCGCAGGGTCAGGCTGTTGCCGCCGCCGATCAGCAGCACGTTTACGCCGGGATCGTCCGCGCCGGCGCCGTCGCCGTCGTTGTTGAACACGCCCGAAACGGTGATCCCGTCGCGCGCGTGCAGAACGATATCGGCAGTCAGGCTCTGCGTTTCGATCTCCAACTCCGTGACACGGAACGGATCGTCGACTTCGGCGCCTTCGTCCGTGAAGTCGATCGTGCCGGCCGGCGTGCCCGGATTGTTGGCGTGATCCAGGACCGTGCCCAGGACGTCGGGCTCGTCGTCGCCGTCGCCGCCGGGGTCATTGGTGCCGACGCCGCCCTCGATCGCGATGTTGGCCGGGTCCAGAAGCAGCGTGCCCGTCTCGCCGTGGGCGGCACTGAGGTCCACGGGTCCGCGTTTGACGAGGCTCTGCTTGCCCGAGACCTCGGCGAAGCCGCCGTCGCCTCCATCGGCTCCGCCGCGGGCAGAAATCTGCCCATAGAAGCCGGTCCACTGATCGGACCAGACGATGACCGTGCCGCCGTCGCCGTCGTTGACCGCGTCGGCGTTGATGGTCGCGTCGGGACCTATAAAGGTCTGCGTTGCGGTGGGCGCCTCGCCCTGGCCCTGAAAGTTGCCGCCGATCAGGACCGTGCCGCCGCCCGCGTCGCCGCTGGCATCGATCTGGCCCGTGACCGCGACCGTCTCGCCAAGCACGCGCACGCTGCCGCCGGTACCGCCGGCAGCGGTGTCGGACACGTCGATCGTCCCACCGGCGATTACCTGGCCATTGCCCTGTGCCTCCAGTGTCACGTCCGCCGCCCGCACCGTGCCGCTGTTGTGGATCGCCACGCCGTACATGTCGCCGGCACCGAGAAACACGGTCCCGGCCGGCGCATCGATGGTGCCACTGTTGTCCACGGCCGGCGCCTCGGCGTTCGCCTGCGACGCCGCACCATCGATCTTGAGCAGCATGTGACCTTCCTGCTCACCTATATAGACGTCGCCACCGCTGGCGAACGCCACCATCCCCTGCGGGGCCGAAATGGTGCCGCTGTTGACCACCTGGGCGCCCACGAGGGCCACGGCGTCGGCGTGGATCTGTCCCTCGTTGACAACCGTGCCGCCGCGGGTCACGAAGTGGTTCCTGCCGGCGAGAAAATCGGCGTTGGTGATGTTGGCCGCGGCAGCCAAAAAGTGAGCGGTGTTGATCACGGCGCCGTTGCCGAAAATCAGGCCCGACGGATTCACGAGAAAGACGCGACCGTTCGCGGTCAGCGAGCCGTCGATTCGCGTCGGATCGGGGCTATTGACCCGGTTGAGGACGCGAGACCGGGCCCCAGGCTGAATGAAGCGCACTGACTCGTTGCCGGCGATGTCGAAACCGCGATAGTTGATGATCGTGTTGTTGGCCGCCCGGATGACCGTATCGGTGCCCTGGCGCGCAAAGGTCGCGCTGCCGCGGCCGACGCGTTCACCTCTCGGGGCCGCGAACGCCTCGGCGCCCACGAGCAGCACCATCGAGACGATCACGATCAGCAGGAAGTTGGTCAAGAACCTCAACGGGTCGCCTTCTTGTTTGAAGCGGACCATGATGCCGGTCTCCTAATTCAACCGTTCATTCGGTAGGTCGCGAATCAATAGAGCAGCGTGAGCACAAAATGGAATCGGTTCGAGCCTTCCTTCACCAGGTCGCGCGTCTGGACGGCACCGATATGCTGCAACGCCGCGGCCCAGTCCATTCTGAGACTGAGGTTGCGCTTGAGCAGAAACTCGATGCCGAGGCCGGCGCCCATCAAGGTCTCGTCCTGCTCGAACGCCAGCCGCTTGCTGTTGATGGTCGATGCGACGTCGAAAAACCCCCGTAAGACAAGGTCCCACTCGGGTTTTCCGAACGGCGTCTGGCGGGCGAAGCGAAACGGCTTGCCGAACAGAAGGGTCTCGCTGGGGTTCGGCTGCACGGGCAGGCCTCGTGGCACGTGATAGCGGTATTCGATGCTGGCGATGACCACCGTGTCGCCCACGGCGTCCGACTCATCGTAGCCGCGAACCGTGTACAGACCGCCGGCGACCTGCTCGAACTGTGCCGGCAACCGTTCGCTTTCGAGGGCGGCTTGGCCTTTGAAGACCAGCGCGATCTCGTGGGCGAGCTTCGATCCGGTTGATTCTGGGTCGGCCCAGGCCCGTGGGGTCAGCAGCGGCTCAAGGTAGAACGAATGGCTCGCTCCCCATTGCAGGGCAACCCAGTCTGCGTCCACCTTGGATCGTCCGAGTTTTTCGATCCCGGACCCACTCGTGCCCGCAATGCTTGCCACGTTGCCTTCCAGAGAGATTGATCCGAGGGTCGACGCGCGGTCGGCGATCTGCTCGAATCTGAGGCTCACGTAGGGCAGAAAGAAATCCTCGTCACCCGAGACCAGCGTTCCCACGCCCTGGACGTTCTCATTGGTGGTAATGTTTTCCCATCGCGCACCGACTACGGCATCCACGAACAGGTCCCTGTGCTGAAAGACGTTGGCAATCAGTTCGCCGCCGGCCTTCCATCCGTCGCCCTTGAATTGCTCGTCGGCCAGGCCGACGTCTGACGCGGTGTACTGGTTCCACGACCCGAACGCCTTCCATCGCAACCAGTCCGAGTTGCCGAACGGCGCTTCGTACGAGCCGATGACCGCATGCACGTCGTTGAAGCCGTCGGTGATGTACTCGATGCTGACGATGTCGTCGTTGCCGGTCAGTTGGTTGTGGACATAACCGAAACGCTCCCGCCAGTTGCCGGTTTCGTCGGTGCCGGTGTTGGAGGCCTGCACGTATGCGGCCCACGGTTTGGCTTCCTGAATCAACAGATCCAGGTACGTATTCCCGCGGTCGGCCAATTTGGACCCCGCCGAAACGGCGGCGTCCACGCGCCGGCCCGGGCGGCGGTTGAGCTTGAAAAGGTAGTCATCCAGCTTACTCTTGTTCAGGACTTCGCCCTCGACCACCGGGCTGTGCGTTCGCACACGCTGGTGTGCCGGGTGGTCAATCCGTCTCTCGTCGGAGGGGACGCGCTGGCCCGACCCGAGCGTGCGGATTTTCTGCACCACCGCGATCCGGATAAGGAGCTTGAGGCTCGTGTCATTCTTACGCTGGTCCTCACCAAATCCGAAGCCGCCGCCCGGCAACCGCTTGGGCTTGATCTGAGCGGGGTCGGGTCCGACGAATATTCCCGCCAGCCCATGGCTATTCAGGTGGGCGACGACGTCCAGGCAGATATGGTTGATGGCGCTGGCGAAGAACCAGGCCGACGGCAATTCATTGATCTGCGAAAGCGTGAACGTATGAGTGGCTTCACCGTTTCGAGGCGCGACGTATCCCTTGTCGGTCAAGAGAAGATTCGATTGAACCTGGGAGATCTGCGCTATATCGGGAAGCCCCGGAAGCCCATCGGGGACATACTCGATGATGAGCGATTCAACCTGGTATCTCGGCCCGTCCGACGCCGGTGATCCGATGCCACTCTTTGCGATGCTCACCGCCAATTTGACGCCGGGCGGTGGCTTGGTGACCTCCAGTGGCTCGGTAGCGGCCTTCCGGCGGGACGCGGCCGCATCCTGATCACCGTTAACCGGTGCGGTGACTTCAAGTGGTTCGTCCCGTTCGGTCGCGGGTGCCGCCGGCGCAGCCGTCACGGCCAGCAACAGCATTGCCATTGCGATGCCGCTCGTTCGCCGTGCCCGCTGTTCGCTTCGCCCGGATTTACTCCACATCCGCGAACTCCTTGAGATGGACTGCCCATAAACCGACTCGGGACGTGCCGCGGAACCAAGCTCGGCATCCAGATCGGGATCCACGCAGCATTCCAATCACCTCGCCGTGTGGTGCGATCTGCGGTTGAGATCCGATGCAACACATTTCCGAGTTGATTCTTCCCCTGACACGCCCGGCAAACGGCCACAAACGTAGCCAAAATTTGTAACTTGCGGCCCATTAGGTGTCAACCTGGGACATCCACTAGCGGCGATGGCGATCCGAAGGCGCGACAACTCAATTCGCCGGCCGATGACGCGGCCACCGCTCGCGAACGCTGTACGCGATCCGGTTGCGGAGTACGTGCGGGGTGATATACTCAAAATGGTCGACACCGTTTGTGCTTGCCGACCAGTGCCGACCCGAAATTTTGTATGATTCCTCTCTGTGAATGCCCGTGATACCAGAATTAATGGATTATTTATGGATCGCTGCGACTGCGATCGTCGTCCTGGTATTGCTTCAGGTGCTCTGGATGGCAGTAGACTTCTTTCGCCGCTCGGCGCACGAGAACGCTCAGCGTGCCCGCGAGGCGCAGTGGCTCCAGGAGCGAATCTCCCAGGTGCAATCCGATGTTGCCTCGGGTGACGACGACAGTTCGATGTGGAGCGGCTGGCGCAAGTTCGAAGTGGCGCGCAAGGAGCCGGAGCCGGGTCAGATCTGCTCGTTCTATCTGGAGCCGCACGACGGGAAGAAGCCCCTGCCCTTATTCAAGCCGGGGCAATACCTGACCTTCCAGTTGAATCTTCCAGATCAGCCCAAGCCGCTGGTGCGTTGCTACTCCCTTTCAGACGGCATCGAGGACGATCACTACCGCGTCTCGATCAAGCGCGTGCCGCCCCCGCGCGACAAGCCCGACGTGCCGCCCGGAAAGGGCTCGAACTTCTTTCACGATCACGTCAACGAGGGCGACATCATCGATGTGAAGGCTCCCGGCGGCCATTTCTTCCTCGACCTGAACAGGGATTCCCCGATCGTGCTGATCGGCGGCGGAATCGGCATCACGCCGGTGCTGTCGATGCTCAACACGCTGGTGAAAGTCGGTTCACTGACACGCGAGGTGTACTTTTTCGTCGGGGTTCGCAACAGCCGAGATCATCCGTTTAAAGAGCATATGGAACGGCTCAATGCCGAGCACGAGAAACTGCACCTGCACGTGTGCTACAGCAAGCCCGGTGAGGCAGACGTTGAGGGTCGCGACTACCAGCACGCGGCGCGGGTCAGTGTGGATCTATTCAAAGAGGTGCTGCCGTCGAACAACTTCAACTACTACCTCTGCGGGCCGCCTCCCCTGATGGAGTCGGTGGTGCCCGCGATCGAAGAATGGGGCGTGCCCGAATCGCATATCCACTATGAGGCGTTTGGCCCGGCCTCGGTGAAGAAGGTCGCCAAGACGATGGACCACCTGTCGCCCAAGGAAGCAGAAGACAAGGCGTCGGCGAGCGGCGGCCTCGAGGTGGTATTCGCCAAGAGTGGACAGACACACAAGTGGAACGCGGTAGACGGCCCGCTACTCGACTTTGCCGAGGCTAAGCAGATCCACATCGACTCGGGCTGCCGCGCCGGAAACTGTGGCACGTGCGTCGTCGCGATCAAGGAGGGCGACGTGCTTTACGAGACCGACCTCGGAGCGGATCTGGAAGAGGGTTCGTGCCTTGTATGTTGCTGTGTCCCGAAGTCGAAGCTGGTTCTTGACGCGTGACACAGCCGTGGCGTGCTGCGACGGCCGGGACACCCCTCGACAACCCAAGGCCAAACCGATCGGGGCGGAACCCATCAATAGGAAGCTGAACGATGGCTAAGGTTCAGGTCATTGACAAGCCGCAGCGCTGGGACCTCGCCTTCAGTCGCGACCTGCCCAACCCGGACGAACAACGCGACATGACGGCGCAGGACCTGGACCGGCTGATGTCGGTCAAGCCGTTCTGCGACATGGACGAAAAGACGTTTCCGAAGAACCTGCCGCTTCGAGGCATTCTGCAGAACGACACCCGGATCCGTCATTACGCCAACGGCGGGGTCGTGGTCCGACAGGGAGATTACGGCAACTCGGCGTTTCTGGTCCTCAGTGGAAGCGTGCGCGTCGTACTGGAAGGCCTGGACCCCCAAGTGGTCGGAAGGCGCGGGCGGCGGCAGCGCAGCGTGCTTCGGTCTCTGGCGCGCCTGATGACCAACCCGCGGTCGCCGGAGGTGCGCGATCCGGGCACCTACCCCCAGATGCAGGCGAAGAAGCCTCAGGAGAATCAGGCCGGACGTGATGTGGTGTTCGTCCAGGACCTGGTCAACGTGATCGATGTGTTCCCGGACGCATTCGAGAAGACCAGGAACGAGGCGATCGGCGAGGGGCAGATGTTCGGCGAGCTGGCGGCCCTGGGCAGGATTCCCAGGACCGCAACCGTCATCGCCGACGGACAGGCGCAGCTCCTGGAGATCCGCTGGCAGGCGCTGCGCGATCTGAGAAAGCATGACGAGGCCCTCAAGCAGCACGTGGATGAACAGTTTCGAAAGTTCGGGCTTGCTGACGCCCTGCGTGCCTCGCCGCTTCTGGCCCATCTGGACGAACAGACCGTGCAGCAGGTGGCGGCAGCGGCCGAATTCGAAAGCTTCGGGTCGTTCGATTGGTTCGGCTCCTACAAGCAGTTGCGAAAGAAGGATGCGGATCCGCTTAAGAAGGAACCGATCATCGCTGAGCAGGGGCACTACCCCAACGGCCTGATTCTGATTCGGGCCGGTTTTGCACGTCTAAGCCGGAAGCACGGGCACGGCGAACGCACTTACAGCTATCTGGGCAAGGGCGACATCTACGGGATGGCAGAACTGGCTCGTAACGTTGAGCCAGAGGTTAAGCCCGATGCTGGGCCCGATGCAGATCGTGGGCAGCAGGTGGCGCTCGGATCCACGTTGCGGGCGGTGGGTTACGTCGACATCGTGCGGATTCCGACGCGCACGTGCGAACAATTGATCCTGCCGAAGCTTCCGGCGCAGCTGCTGGGAACGCCGGCGTCACCGGACGCCGATCGCGACGTGGCGTTGCCCCAGGCCTCGGACGACGGTCCCATGGTGCGAGCCGGCGCTGAGAACATCGAACCGTCCATGATGGAGTTCCTCGTCGAAAATCGATTTGTCAACGGCACGAAGACGATGCTGATCGATCTGGACCGCTGTACTCGGTGCGACGACTGTGTGCGTGCGTGTGCCAGCGGCCACACGAACAATCCGCGCTTTATTCGTCACGGCACGATCTTCGGTCACCACATGGTGGCCAACGCGTGCATGCACTGCGCCGACCCGGTGTGCATGATCGGGTGTCCGACCGGCGCGATCCATCGCAGTGAAGAAGGCGGTGAGGTCGTCATCAACGATCAGACCTGCATCGGCTGCACGACGTGCGCGGCGAGCTGTCCCTACGACAATATCCGAATGGTTCAGGTACGCGACCAATCGAACCACGACGCGGTCATGATCGATCCCGATCAGGGCAAGCCGATCGTCAAGGCGACCAAGTGCGACCTGTGCATCGACCACCACGGCGGACCCGCCTGCGAGCGCGCGTGCCCGCACGATGCGTTGAAACGGACGGACATGCACGACCTGAACACTCTTTCGAAGTGGTTGAACCGATGAAGACGTTCGCAGGCCGTCGCTGGCTGGCCGGTCTGATCAGCCTCGTTGTTGCGGCGGCGATGTCGGTGGTCCTGGTGTCGCACAGCCTGTCCCTCCACGGAACCGCATATATGACAGGCTGGGTTCTGCTCGCCGTGATGCTTTTCCTCGCGGGCTACAACGTTCGCAAGAAGCTGACTTACCCGCCGTTGCTCAAGTCGTCCACGTGGCTGCAGATGCACATCTGGATCGGGTATCTCTCAGTGGTCGTGTTTCTGTTCCATACAGGCTTTCGCGTGCCCAACGGGCCGTTCGAGGTGATCTTCGCCGCCCTGTACACGGCGTTGATACTTAGCGGCGTTTTCGGACTGTTTATCACACGGACGTTTCCACCCCGGATGGCCGTACGCGGCGAGGAGGTGGTGTTTGAGCGTATCGCGTTCTTCCGGCGACAGGTGGCGGATCAGGCCGAGACCCTGATTCTCGATTCCGTCAAAGAGACGAACGTGACCACGCTGGCGAACTTCTACACGCGCGAGTTGGCCGATTTCTTCAGCCGGCCGCGGCATTTCTGGCGTCACCTGTTCCAGTCCAACCGACCGCTGACACGTTACCGAAGCGCATTGCGGGCGCAGGAGCGGTATTTGAATGATGATGAGCAGCAACTGGCCGCGCAACTTGCGGATCTGATCCATCTCAAGGACGCGTTGGACTTTCACCGTGCCCTGCAGGGCACGCTCAAGGGCTGGCTGTTCGTGCATATTCCACTGACCTACGTTTTCCTGATGTTCGCCGTCGTCCACGTGGCGATCGTCCACGCGTTTCTCGGAGGCCTGCGTTGAGATTTCGACTCCAGGAAATCAGCTACACCGACAGTCAGTACGAGCGGCCTAACCAGAAGTGGGTCTGCGGCTGGTCGGCGCAGGGAAAGCCCTGCAAGCTGGGACCGGACGGCAAAGGCAAGTGCCCTGCTCATTCGGAATCGCAGTGCACGCCGGCCAAAGAAGGCGACCGCTGGCACTGCCGCCGCCCGGACGTATTCGGCGGCACCTGTGATGAGGGGCCCCTGCCCGACGGGACGTGTTGCCGGCCGCAGCCCGAACACCCGGTATGCCAGCCGCGCCGCAGCATTCGGACCAAGCGCGGACGAATGGTCTTCTTGACCGTCCTGCTGGTCTTTGGCGCCCTGACGCTGGTGTTGCGAGGTTCGTGGGGGCCGGCATTCATCTCTCCCGGCGAGCTGATCGCCGCCCACCAGGCCATCAAAGGGGCACCGGAAGCGAGCCACTGCGCCGTCTGCCATGATTCTGCCGACAAGGGGCCGAACGGCTGGGTGACCGCGGCAATCGGCGTTGCCGGCCGCGACCAGAGCGCCAACTGCATGAACTGCCACTTCTCCGGCAGCAGCGAATCCCAGAAACATGCGCGCTTTGCGCACAGCGTGGACCCGGCGGTGCTGGCCAGGAAAACCTCCGCGATCGAGACCGTGCCGCAGAGTGTCCCGACCGCCGGCCTCGCCCTCTCGTCACTGATGTCGAAACCGGCTGAGTCAGGTGGTCAAATGGTCTGCGCGACGTGCCACCGGGAGCACCGCGGCCGCCACCACGATCTGGCCGGCCTGAGCAACACCAGTTGCCAAATCTGCCATAAGGCTCAGTTCGAGAGCTTCAGCAACGGCCACCCCGAATTCAAGCCGCCCAGCCGTGAACAAGACGCAGGCCGCGGCGGAATTCGCTTTGATCACGCGTCTCACAAGAGTTCCAACTTCGGCGAATTGGCGTTCGATTGCCTGCGATGCCACACGGCGGACGCTGGCGGTCGTGCCATGCGGCTGAAGCCGTTTTCCGCCAGTTGTGCCGGCTGTCACGCCCAGGGAAAGCTGGACCACCACGGCGAATCGATCGCGCGAACGGAAATGGTCATGCTTCAGTTGCCGGAGATGGACGACGACACGCTCTGGCCGCAAGACATCGCGATCGGCGAGGAATTGACGCCCCTGATGCTGATGCTCCTGGCCGGGGACGATCTGGCCCTCGATCCGTTGCGCAGTTTGCTGGAGGACGCGGACGGCATGGCCATCGATATCGAAGACGAAGCGATTCAGGTGCAGCTGGTCGACGCCGTCAAACGATTGGTCACCGACCTGGCAACCGTTGACGGCAAGGCACTGCGCGGACGGATCGGAACCGCCCTGGGCGCCGATCCGTCCGCGGGACACGTCGCCGCGCTTGCCGGCCAGCTTGCCGCCTCACGATTCGCCATGGTCGCGTACCGGGGCCGGTGGTTGTCGAGTGAGCCCGACGGGGACAAAACCGAAGAAGAAGAGTTGGATCAGCCCGCAGTGAAGGTGGCGGGTCAGGACGAGCAGTTCGCACTGCTCTACGACCTGGTCGATCCCGATGTCTACGCCGCCGAAGCGCCGGCGGCGCTGGCCGGTGTGCCGGGTCGCTCCGCTTCGGGTGTCGACGGTGACGTCGACGGCACCGAGAGTCGTATGCGCAGTGCTGTTAAGGGCGGTCACGACCCCATCGCCGCCCAGGGTGACGCGCCAAGTGCCGATGACGAACGGATTCAGCTTGCCCAGAACGACGTTCTCGTCGGCGTGGGAGACGCGATCGGACAGGCTGAGGCGGATGCCGCGAGGCAGGCGGAGAAAAACATCGAACAGATCGAATCCGAAGCCCGCAGGAGGGTGCAAGAGGCCGAACAGAAAGTCATTGAAGCCGAGCAGAGAATTAAGAAGATTCAGGAGCAGGCCGGTCGCCATCTGTCCGAAGTCAAATCAGAGGCTGCCCGAAAGGCCGAACAGACGGCGAAGCAGGCCACCGAAAAGTTGGAAAATGTCAAGAGGGATGCGGCCCGCGACGTTGAGACCTCTCGGAAACAGGCTGAGCGAATGGCGCGTTCACTCGAACGTTCGCTCGAATGGTCGATGCCCCGGGACGCCAGCGGCTGGACTATCGATCAGGACGACGTGGCCGTCAAGTATCGTCCCGTTGGCCACGCCGACCCCTTGTTCCATCGCTGGTTGGATGCCGTTGTGGCCCATGATGATGCGGCGGATGACACCGCGTCCTCGGTGGACACGTCCGACGCCGACGGCAAGTTCCGCCGCGAGCTGCGGAAGAAGGTACTCGGGCAACTCACATCGAAATCCGGCGGCCCACTTTACTCCGCATGCCTGCGCTGCCACAGCGTCAGCGGTTTCAGCCCCGAGTCCGGCCGCGAAGCGGGCATCGTCTGGAACGCGGCA
>Ga0310124_10002827_pt1 | contig 11822 bp, 12 predicted proteins | sample CB11b_AW_Bot5_MG_FD_203507 | JGI IMG/M metagenome (GOLD analysis project Ga0310124, IMG submission 203507) | Marine microbial communities from Western Arctic Ocean, Canada - CB11b_AW_Bot5 | ecosystem: Environmental > Aquatic > Marine > Oceanic | place: Canada: Western Arctic Ocean | collected...
GCCAGCAGCCGAGAGTCAACATGGACGAGAGCGGTTGGCGAGAGCGCCGCAGGCGTCACCGTGTTCGTCATCCGCTGCCGCCGGGCTCGGGATGTGATCGATGAATTGCTGGGCGACAACAACACGGTGATCATCGGCTCTGACCGCTACTGTGCCTACGGACATTTGCCGCTGTGGATGGGGCAACCAATTCGCTGACGCTAAGACGGCGGCCACCTGTGGCAATCTCCTCGATATCGAGCCCGCCCTGGACCTTCGTATGCAAACCAGGTGTCGAGCCCACCAACAATGACGCTGAGAGAACCCTGCGGCATGGGGTCCTGTGGCGACATACCAGCTTCGGCACGCACAGTCCGGAAGCCGCTTCGTCGAACGCATGCTCACCGTCCGTGATACTCTGCGTCAACAGCAGCGCAACGTCCTCGACTATCTCACCACGGCCTGCCATGCTGCACTCAGCAATCAAACGGCCCCTCCTGCCCCGAGCCCACACCACTCGCTGACCCAGCCACCTCCAGGGCTCTCAGCCTGGAGACTGAACGGTTACCCCAGAGGCGTGGTCGAGACGTGGACCAAGGTAATGCACGCTACGCCCGGGGCGTCTGCGTGGCAAACGCCGACAGCGTGCCCTCGTCAGTAGTGCCAGGCGTTCAGCCACCGTACCTTGCATGGATGAAAATCACAGCCATTCAGCTCGTCCGTCTCGACCTGCCGCAGACACAACCCAAAACACCTCCGCGTCGAAACACCTGGAATCTCACGTCGCCACGTTCCCTGCCGATCAACTACTACCCGGAATTCTCCCGTTTTCCAGGGCAGATGCCCGGCATGGGAGGCGGCCAGATCTGGGTGCGGATTACGGCGGAAGACGGCACCTGGGGACTGGGGGTATGCGGCTTTGGTCCGTCCTGCGCTGCCGTAATCGAAACGATCTATGCACCGCTGTTGCTTGGCCGAGACTGTCTGGCCACCGAGTATCTCAACGACCTCATGTGGCGTGCCATTCAACGGCTGGGCGACGCCGGCCATGCCACCACCGCCCGCAGTGCCGTGGACCTGGCCTTATGGGACCTCAAGGGCAAGCTGCTGGACCTGCCCGTCTATCGCCTCTTGGGTGGTCCCTGCCGCGACAGTATCGATCTCTACGCTACGGGTGATGATCTCGACTGGGCCATGGAGCTTGGTTTCAGTGCTTTCAAGGTCACCAACCCCGTGCATTACCGCGAAGGCACCGAAGGACTGTGCCGCCTGGAAGACAAACTCGCCAAGGCACGTGAGACCGTCGGTGACGGCGCCGATCTGATGCTCAACGCCGTCATGTCGTATAACGTCGACTATGCGGTGCGTGTTGCCGAACGGCTGCGCCCATTCCACATGCGCTGGCTGGAGGAGCCATTGATCCCCGGTGACCTCGAGGGACACGTTGCGCTCAAGAACGCTGTCCCCTGGATGCCGATCGCCACCGGCGAGGACCACCACGGCCGGATCGCGTTCCGCCAACTGGTCGAACGTCGTTGTGTTGACGTGTTACAACCAGACCTCACCTGGTGCGGAGGTCTGTCCGAAGCCGTCAAGATCTACACCATCGGTGAGGCCGCTGGGTTACAGACCATCCCTCACGGTGGCGCCAACACCGCATTCGGTCAGCACTTTGCCATGGCCATGCCCGAATCACTGATGGCGGAGTTCTGGTTGGGTTCCGATCCGGGTGTCCCCCTCGACGAGGTGCAGCGTATTCCGGGCGTGGCGGTGCCAGAACAGGGGCGACTCACACCGTCCGATGCACCGGGGTTCGGCCTGGATATCAAGGAGCAGTGGATCATACCGGATGGCACAGCCTTCACGGCGGACTATTTCGACAAACCATGAAACAGTTCATGTTGGTCTCGCTTTCCCTGCTCGCAGTGATGTTCGGCTGCAGTTCATCCGATGATGGGACGACTGAGGATGACAACTTGCTGGGTGGCGAAGCGGCAATTGACGACGGCGACGCCAATGCAGTAGCTGCCATTTCATATTCGGGATGGAAACCAGAGGTTACGACCACCTGGCAGTGGCAACTGCTCGGGGATGTCAACATTGAATACGACGTGGCCGTATACGACATCGACCTGTTCGATGTACCCCAGACCACCATAGACCAGCTACACACGGTTGGTCGCAAGGTGATGTGTTACTTCTCGGGTGGCTCCTTCGAGGAGTGGCGAGACGACGCGGGTGACTTCCCCGAGGTGGTGTTGGGCAAGGGCCTGGACGGATGGGAGGGTGAGCGCTGGCTCGATATCCGCTCTGCCAGTGTTCGCCAGATCATGGCTGCGCGCCTGGATCTCGCCGTATCGAGGCAGTGTGACGGCGTCGAACCGGACAACATGGACGGCTATACGAACGACAGCGGTTTCGACATGACCGGTGCCCATCAGCTGGCATACAACCGCTGGCTGGCCGAACGCGGCGCACGAGCGAGGGCTGTTCGTGGCCCTCAAAAATGACGTCGACCAAGTTCGTGAACTGGAGCCCTATTTCGACCTGCAGGTCAACGAACAGTGTCACGAGTTCAATGAGTGTGACCTGCTGGCGCCATTCATCGATGCGGGCAAGCCCGTCTTCAACGCGGAATACAAAAGGAGTTATGTCGACAACCCCTCGGATCTCTGCAATCAGGCCGACGCCGAGCAGATCCGGGTGCTGGTACTGCCGCTGGACCTGGATGACGCCTTCCGGATCACTTGCGATTGATTGAGATCGGTAAGAGACTCGTCATCGGTGCACCACATGGACGATCGCCGGATCCAGCAGACAAAAATGACGCCGGCGAGCATCTCACGGAAAGTGACGAGGGCCTCGGTCATGCGATATGGCTTCGACAACACCATCTCACCTGAGAGGCTGCTAACGATGTCTGCCTGTCCCGAAGAGATAAGAACCCTCGCCTCGAGATCGAGACCTCTCATGTCCAGCATCTAACGATACTAGCTACTGCGAGTGCGTGCGAAGTGGACATCGTCAAGATTGCCGGCACCACCCACGACCTCTTATGGTCTTACCTATGAAGACGAAACCACAGGGGATTCTGCTATTCATTCTCGCCCTGCTCGGGTCCGCGTCGCATGCTGAGGCCCAGTCCTATCATCTGCGCCCTGCCTTCATCGGCCTGAGCTTCGAGCAACCCATTTACCTGACGAGTGCCGCAGATCGTACGCAGCGGCTGTTCGTCGTCGAAAAGCGTGGCACGATCCAGGTGTTCGACCCCACTGCTGTCGAACTCACGATGCGGCTGTTTCTGGACATACGGGACGTGGTGCGCGATTTCCGCCCGGAGACCGGACTGCTCGGACTGGCCTTCCACCCCGACTACAAGAATAACGGTCGCTTCTTCGTGCACTACAGTGGCGAGAGTTTCCGCTCTTTTATCGCCGAGTTTCGGGTATCCGCCGATCCGGACAGCGCCGTGCGACTCAGTGAACGTGTCATCCTGCAGGTGCGGCAGCCTTCAGACATGCACAATGGCGGACAGCTCGAATTCGGGCCCGACGGGTATCTGTATATCGGTTTCGGCGACGGCGGCAGTCCGGACGATCGCTTCGCCAATGGCCAGGATCGCACGACGTTGCTGGCGACAATCCTGCGCCTCGATATCGATGGCGGTGAGCCCTATAGCATCCCGCCGGACAATCCCTTCGTGGATGATGAGCACGGCTGGCGGGAGGAGATCTGGGCCTGGGGTCTGCGCAACCCATGGCGCTTCAGCTTTGATCCACATACAGAAGAATTGTGGGTCGGTGACGTCGGCGAGGACGAGCGTGAGGAGGTCAACATTGTCGAGGGGGGACATAACTATGGCTGGCCGCGCATGGAGGGAAGTCTCTGTCGTGACGAGGCGGGTTGCGACGATATGCAACTGACTCTACCCGTATTCGAATACGATCACAGCGAAGGCGCCGCCATCAACGGCGGTTATGTCTATCGCGGTCGGCGGCTCGCCGCCCTTCACGGCGCCTATCTGTTCGGCGACTTCGGCTCGCGCAAGGTGTGGAGCTTGAGACGGCAACAGGATGGTGCCGTGCAGGTTGATCTGCTCGCGTTGGCACCGGCGCAGATCACCAGCTTTGGCCGTGACGCACTCGGCGAGATCTACGTACTCACCATTGACGGTGAGGTGCTGCAACTGACACCATCCCCCCCGACGCAACCTCCTGCCGCACGTCTGTCAGAGACGGGAATCTTTGTCGACCTGGCAACGCAGGAGCCGGCGGCTGGTGTGCTGCCTTACGAGGTGAATGTGCCCCTGTGGTCGGATGGCGCCAGAAAACGGCGTTACTTGAGTCTGCCAACACAGGGCAAGATCGGCTACCGTGAAGAAGCGGCCTGGTCACTCCCTCCCGGTACACGCCTGATCAAGAACTTCTATCTGCCTGACACCGATCGGATCGTTGAGACGCGCATTCTGATCCGGCGCGAAGAGGAAGGCTGGGAGGGTTCTTCGTATCGCTGGAATGAAGAAGGCACGGAGGCCCTTCTTCTCGATGGTGCCCTGCACCAGACCTACACGGTGGACGCTCCGACGGGTATCACACAACACACACATTATTTCCCGGCACGCGAGGAGTGCGGCCAGTGCCACACCCGCGCCGCAGGTTTCGTGCTGGGTGTGCGCACGGGGCAATTGAACCGCGGTGGACAGATCCAGGCGTGGATGGACGCCGGACTCTTCATCGGTGGAACGCCCCATGACGGGGCCCTCGCTCATCTGCCATCACCGAACGACGTCGGTGCCCCTGTCTCGAGACGTGCTCGTGCCTATCTCGATGTCAACTGTGCCCACTGTCATCAGCCCACTCACTTCACACGGGCGGGACTCGATCTTCGTTATGACACGGATCTGGAACACACGGGACTACTGGCGCCACCGACACTCGGTGATCTCGGCGTCATCTCGGCGCAGCTGCTGACGCCGGGGGCGCCGCAGCTGTCGATTCTCTACCGTCGAATCCTGGATACGGGATCCCAACGCATGCCGCCACTGGCCACCGCCGTCGTCGATACCCAGGCGGTGACGATCCTGGCGGGTTGGATCGAACAACTGCTCCGTACGACTTCGGTGGACACGGAGGACATGGCATCACCTGGTTCTTTCCACCTGGACCTGCCATTTCCGAGTCCGGCCAACGGGCAGATCACCATTTCGTTCCATCTCTCGGTGGCTGGTCCCGTACGACTGGAGTTGTTTGATGTCGTCGGACAGCGGGTCGATGTCCTGCTTGCCGAAGACCGACCTGCCGGGGCGTATCGAATACGATGGGAAACCGAAGGGCATGCCAGCGGCATGTACTTTCTACGTCTCGTCAGCGGCGGCGAGAAACGTAGCCGTAGACTCGTGGTTCTGAAGTAACGGGGTGTGTCCTCGAGTTGCATGCACACTTCGTCCATCCACCGCAGAATCCGCGACTCGACTGACAATGAAAGAAGAGGGTTCGCGTGTGCCGCAGCATTGACATCTCTCATGGGGCACGTATTGTATCCCTGTCAATACGTATGATAAAGATTGGAGCGTTAATGAAAACAAAGCTGACCGTCACAATTGATCCCGATCTGCTGCCCGTAGCCAAACTCTACGCCAAATCACAGGGAAAATCTCTTTCGGCGTTGATCGAGGATACGTTGCGAGAACTCAGCGCTAGCGACGGCAAATCGTTCTCAGAGCGATGGACGGGGGCCCTGCGGTTGGCAGATCACGGTGACGCCCGCTTCGAAGCTCTGGCGAAAAAGTACCTTTGAGGATTCTCATCGACACGGATGTCTTGCTCGATGTAGCTCTCGACAGGAAACCTCACGCTACCGCTTCCGGCCATCTACTCGACTACCTTCAGCGCAGACCGGGGACCGGCTGCTTTGCCTGGCACACCGCCTCCAACTTCTACTATCTGACCAGGGAAGGGCGATCGGGGACCAACCCTCACTCCTTTCTGGCCTCCTTATCGTCTTTCCTTGATGTGGCGCCAACCTCGACACCGACCCTCCGATTCGCCCTCCATCTCGACATGACAGATTTTGAGGATGCGATGCAGGTTGCGGCGGCCTCCGCCTGGGGGGCGGATGTTATCGCCACACGCAATCTGCAGGACTTTAGAAAGTCACCCATTCCGGCTCAGTCACCAGCCAGTTTGCTGCGAATGACCAAGGAGTAGTCAGACCGGCTTGAGGTCTGATTGCGCGCAGGCAGGTCCCTCCGCATATCGACAGTGCTCTGAGGCGGAAAGCGGACGAAGAGGAACTCCCATTCCCACAGATGACATCTGGATCGCGGCGCTTGTCGTGGAGAAAAATCTGACCCTGTTCACTCGGGATCGTCACTTCGACCATCTGCCACAGATTCCTCGACTCGACTGACTCGTTCGAGAACCGCACCACTCGACACGCATCAGTCATATGTCGATGGTCATACCGTCGAAGGCGAGCAGGATGCCTTTTTGCGCCAGCTCATCCACGATCTCGTCGTGCGGTGGCACATTTACGAGACTGATGTGCGAGCCGACGATGGTCGTCGCCTCTGTGAAGACACCCAGCTCCATCAGACTCGCGACAGTCTGTTCCAGCATGGCGAAATTCTGATGCCCCGACAGAGCCGGATCGATCTCGCGCGGTCCGAAGGTGGCATCCAACACAGCCAGATCGAACGTGAAGCCTCTGAGTTGCTCAACTGTCTCTGGCAGGGGTCGCGATGAATCAAGCCCGTAGAACATCCGCTTGCCGCCACGCTCGATAACGTAGTTCAGCGCTTTCTGCTCAGGCACCATGCGCATTTTATCGATACAGTGATCGGCATGCACCGCGGTGACGACGGCATTGCCGACGTCGAAGCTCCTGCCTACGGCAACCGAATGTGTGGAGATATCGGCTGGGGACGAGGCGGGACCGAACTTTTTTGCCGTCTCCTGCCACTCGTGGGTTGCAGCAAACTCCAGTGCGTCCGTCACCATGTCATTCCCGTAGATCTGCAGTGGCTGGGGCAGCCCTCTGGCAAAATCGATGATCGCAAGCGGTTGAAAGTGGTCCCAATGTCCGTGCGTTATGAGAAGATGCTGGATCGAGGCAGTCTCGATCTCCAGGCGACGGATCTGCTGGTCACCATAGAAATCGATGAGGGTATCCGGGGGGAGCATCGCCGAGGAAGCATAGCGCCTGTGCCGGCCTCCCAACCGGCGTACCTCCGGCAGAAAACCAGCCTCGTTCTCCTGCTCTTCTGGCGCCAGAAAATCACCCGCCCCGGTCCCTAGGAAGCGTATCTGCATGGAGTCCCCTTTCAGGCGTTGTGGTTCCGATTGTGTGCAAATTGTGTGCAAAATTCACCTTGCCAGGAGCCATCGGTAGGCGCCTACTTCTTAATCATGATAAAAAAGACACTGATCGTCTGGCGACGAAACTTGAAGCCGCGATGGCCGCCGATGACGAGTTGCTCCCGGCGGCTGACACCGGCGCCCTTCAACCACTGAGTTTGCCCGAGACACGCCCACCTCTGGCCTCGAGATGGCTCGCCATCTCTTGCCGCCCTCGATCCATCGCGTAATCGAGAGGGGTCCAGTCATTGCCGGCGGCGGCGTTGATGTCCGCCCCGTATTCGAGCAGCAGATCAACCTGTTCGACAAATGCCGCCCACTCGCCGCAATGATGAATCGCCTGCATCTGCTCTTCCGTCGGATTTGGCGCATTGACATCCACGCCGGCCTCCAGCAGCAGTCTCGTGATGGCCACCGGTCGTTGTGGACCGTCGCAGCGACGATGCCGGATCGCCCAGTGCAGACTCGTCATGCCATCGGGATCGAGTCTTTTCGCCAGGGACGGATCTTCAGCGAGAGCCTTCTCGACTTCTTCCACCATCCCGAAGGTGCAGGCCACGAAGAAGTCGGGTTCCGCGCCTCGTTCGAGCAACAGATCTACGATCGCTTCCCCTTCATGGAAGATCCCGAACACGCAGCCGGCGCGATACATGGCGCTCCGCCCAGCTGAATCACGAGCATTTATCAGTGAGGGATCCGCATCCAGCATGTGTCGAACGCGCTCGACGAGACCTGCCCGGGCGGCGATGGTGATGTCCATCTCGGCGCCGGCATCGGCAAGCATACCCGCCACCTGCATCTGTTGCGGTCGATGCCAGACGCACCCCGACGACACACCTTGAATCGGCTTGTATCCTGGTGCGCCGGGCCAGGGCTCACAGACAGCGAGTTCAGGCGCCTCATCCAGCATGGCCCGTACCGCGTCCGCATCCCCCGGATACAGGGCAGCACGGAATGGTTCCAGCAATCCGATAAGCCTCTTGAAGCGCGACCAACTGGTGATACTGTGCTCACGAGCGATGGCGAGTTGCGCATCGGCCAGTATGTGAATACGCTCGAGTTCGGCGTCATCCCCAGAGGTCGCGGCGCGCAGCAGGTCTTTCGCCTGGTTCTGGTATTGTTCGAGGTTGGGACGGAGAGGCAGAGGGGTGGTCACGTGGATCTTCCTTTCAAGAGTTGCCGTCATCCGCGCGATCAGCGATATCGTTCCAGATCTCCCCGGTAGTGCAAGCCGAGGATACTCTGCGAACGCTCGACATTGCAGGTCTGTTCGGCTTCGGGTGTGCCGACGATGTGAAAGATGTCGTGATCGATCGTCGTCGACTCCACGGCCAGTCGGCAGGCTTCGGCCAGATCGTGGCGGCAGACCCAGCCATTGCGATACTTCCCCCGAAGGTCCTCACGACTGCGACCGATCCCGGCGCGACTGTCGACGATATAGTCGGGCCGCAGCACGATCGTTCGCATGCCGTGTGCATCGTGGAACTGGCGGCACATCTCCTCCTGCAGCCGCTTGCAGATTCCATAGAGACTACCCTCCGCACTTCGTGTCTGCGCCGAAAAGAACACGCCATGTGGGTGGACTGTCGAACAGGAGCCCACGTGGACGACTCGGTCAATGCCACGCTGATGCGCCGATTCGAGCACATTCCACAGTCCTTTCAGATTGACCAGGAATGACTTCGTGTCCTGCTCCACGGGTACGTCACTACGATACGAAAAGTGCACGGCCAGGTGGATAATGGCTTCCATTCCCTCCGTCGCCCGGTGCACGACATCGAAGTCGGCGATGTCCCCATACTGCACGTCTTCTCCCTCCCATGCACCATCCACATCCTGCCACTGCTCCCAGGATTGGGGCGCATAGACGGCACTGCGCAACTGATGGCGCGGCCCCAGATTGGCCAACACGGCCCGACCCGTCCAGCCTTCGGCACCAAAAACAACGATCTTCATCTTGCGAACTCCTTGACAGAAACCGAGTGTGTAAGGCCAGTTGACCAATTCTTAGAGATTCTAAGAGTTTCACCGAACTACGAAAGGCACCACATGGCTCTCGTCTCCCATTGTTTCGTCTTCGTCGCCCTCACCGGTGACGAGCAGATCCAGGCCTATTCGATGGACCTCGATTCGGGAGCCCTCGAATTGCGCACCACCAGCAATGCCCACGGGCCAATCGGGTCCCTGCATCTGCATCGGCAGAGCGGTGTCGTTTATGGCGCCCAGGTGGGCAACACCGGATTGTCCAGCTACCAACTCGACACCGACACCGGTGCTCTGACGCACATCAACAGCGTCGTCACTGGGCTTCACACCCCGGCCCTCGCCATTACCGACCACAGTGGCCGCTTCCTGATCTCCAGCTACTACACCGGTGGCGGCGTCACCGTGCACGCCATCGATGACGATGGTTCCATCGGTGCGCTGGTGCAACACGTCGAGACGGGTGAAAAAGCGCATGGCGTCTTGATCGACGCGACGAACCGGTTCGTCTTCATCCCCCACGTCTGCCCGAACAACAAAACCGCGCAGTTCCGCTTCGATGCAAACTCCGGTCAACTGACACCCAACGATCCCTTCGAACTGACTCCTCCAGAGGATTACACCGGCCCCAGACACATGTGCTTTGGCCCCGGTGGTGACATCGTCTACACCGTCAATGAACAGGGCAACACCGTCACCGTGCACCGTTACGATGCCAGCACCGGCACCCTCGAGGCTGTACAAGATGTCTCGACCTTACCCGACGGATATGCCGGAGAGAGCTTTACCGCCCACATCGAGATCCATCCAAATGGCAAGTGGGCCTACGCCTCCAACCGTGGCCCAGGGGACAACATCGCCGGCTTCAACATCGCTGCCGATGGCACACTCAGCCCATTTGGCCACTACCCTGTTCCTTCGAGTCCTCGATCGTTCAACATCGACCCCACGGGACAGTTCTGCTACTGCACCGGTGAGGCCGCCGGTCACCTGCGCTCCTTCCGTGTCGATCAGACATCGGGCGAGCTCACGCAGATGGCCGACTTCGAAGTCGGCAAATCACCCTTCTGGACCATGGTCCTCGGTTTCTGAGAAAGCGACTTCAATGACGAAACAATTCAGTGTACGTGCCGTCCGGTGTCATCATCAGGCGACGGATGAAGAGGTGTACGAATCGCTGGTGCGCGCCACGACACCCCTGACTCGAGCCTGGGAGAAGCTGGAGAAAGCGAAACGTATCGCCCTCAAATTCAACATGGGGCATACCAAGGTTGCCCACTTTGAGGGCCGCAGAAGAGAGCTCGTCGACGAGGCCACCTGCCGTGCCGTGTTGCGCTTGCTGCGCGAACGGACCTCCGCCGTTCTCGTCGCCACCGACACCTTCGGGTATGACGAGGCTGGTGAACTCTCCCCCTACCTCAACTACCTGCCGCTGCTGCAGGAATTTGACGTCGAATACGCCGAGTCGAATCTGGCCCCATTTGCCGAATACGAGGTCCCTGGTGGCGGCTACATGTTCCAGCGTTATACCCTCAACGAATGTTTCCGCGAGGCGGACGAGGTCATTTCCGTCGCCAAGATGAAGAACCACCTGTTCATGGGCGTCACCCTGTGCACGAAAAATCTCTTCGGTATCACGCCCACGATTCCACCCCAGGGACGGGTGCGTACCTACTACCACCACGCCATCCGCTTGTCCTATGTGTTGCCTGATCTGGCACGCATCACCAACCCTTGTCTCAATATCATCGACGCCATGACCGGACAGTGGGGCCGTGAGTGGGATGGAGAAGGACGGGTGTGCGACGCCTTGATCGCCGGCGATCAGATCGTGGCGACCGATGCCGTCGGTGCACACCTGATGGGCCACGATCCTGCGTCAGACTGGCCGACACCCCCCTTCCGTCGCGACCGCAATCACCTGCTGATTGCAGCTCAAGGCGGCTTCGGTACCGTCGATCTCGAGCAGATCGACGTCGTCAGTGAAGTCGAGGCGCCATTGAACGAATTCGATTCGGTCGAGGAAGATCCACCCGAACACATGGCCACCGTCAGGGAGACGGCCTGCGAACAGGGCCTGTTCTATCGCGATCAGCAGAAGCAAATGATCGACAAGTATCGCGGCAACTTCGTCTACCTGCAGGACGGTGAGGTCAAGTGGAGTGGACCCGATCCGTCCCACATCTCCAGCCACCGCGACTTTACCGGCAAGAAACCAGGGAGCGCGCTGTTCCTCAAGTTCGTCGATCCGGAGGAACGCGAGGGTGAACGCTTCGAGTCCTACGAGGATTGCTTGCAGCGCATGCGCGCCTGAACGGGGGAACCATGGGTTGGTATGAGAATCGCGTGCTGCCGCACATGATCAACATGGCATGTTCGGCAGAAGCGAATCAGAAGCAGCGCGAAAAAATCGTGCCCCTCGCCCAAGGGGAGGTTCTGGAGATCGGCTTTGGCAGCGGTTTGAACACCTCCTTCTACGATCCTGCCAGGGTCGACAAGATCTGG
>Ga0310124_10002829_pt1 | contig 11820 bp, 10 predicted proteins | sample CB11b_AW_Bot5_MG_FD_203507 | JGI IMG/M metagenome (GOLD analysis project Ga0310124, IMG submission 203507) | Marine microbial communities from Western Arctic Ocean, Canada - CB11b_AW_Bot5 | ecosystem: Environmental > Aquatic > Marine > Oceanic | place: Canada: Western Arctic Ocean | collected...
ACAAACAACGATCCAGCGTACTCATGTATCGATAGTGGTCGCCTTCATTCGCAAGACTATAGGCTCTCGCTTCCAACGCCCATTGTTGAATCGGCGCCCGTCCATCAGGGGGATCGACAACTAAAGAGGTCTGCCCAGTCGATAACACGCCATCTCCACCGTCAAGCCAATAACTCCCATACGCACCGAGTTGCCCGCCTGCCGTTGTCCGCCTGGCGGGCGCATCATCCTGCGCTTGCAGCGAATCTCTTCGCTGCCGACCGGCAGCCGCCATTTCTTCATCCGTCAGGAAAGCTCTCCCTTCAACAGAATCTGGACGTTCCGTCGGCGTGATGGTTTTGTTCCCCCACAGTCCCTGGAGATCCGGCTGGCCGTCAACCGTACGTGGTGTCACCCAGTTTGGGTCGGCAACACGCTCAACCTGAGCGGTGACGACCTGTGGCACGTCGAATAGCCAGCTACCCGCTACAAAGAAAAAGCTCGCAGCAATGCGCCATGTCATGGTGCGCGCTTTCGCGCTTCCGGCAATTAATTGCATCGATTAGCGTGTGCCTTCGGCTTCTTGCTGCTCAATATTCCGATAGACCTCAAGGATGTGTCGAATATCGTGATTCCCCTCGTGACAGGCATATTCGTACATCGGGCCATCAGTCGACATCATCGGTATCTCCGCACTCCATGACTGATCCCATGTCGTGGGGTCTTCCACGGTGAATTCAAAGTGAATGCTGTCATCGCCCGTGCGGGTAAATCGTTCGATCACTTTGAGATCACGACTCGAGCCTTGCCACGCGGACTTGTCATTGAAATGACTGGTCTCGATGACAAGTGTGTCGCCGTCCCAGTGTCCACGTGAGTCGCCCGGATATTGCCGAATATTCTGGGACATGTGCGGTCGTCCATCGAGCGGGATAATCCGAGGTGGATTGTTATTTTGCTCCGTGAAAATGACCAAGTGATCAGGGGTCTGCAAGATCTGGTGAATATCGTTGTACGACGGGTTCTGCAGAGGGGGTCCGTTATAGCCATAGTAGATACAGCGCTCGCTGAGCGGCCGTAATTCATGCCCATCAAACGCCCCGCGGTCGCCCCGTACGGCCCGTCGTACATCAGCTCGCGCTTGGGCTTGGGCGTTCCGCGGTGGAATCTTTCCATTGCGTGGATCCGTGACCAACGACGTCCGCCGTGTCGAGAGGCCTTTTGGCACACGCGTCGCCAGCCAAATCGCATTGTCATAATGCACGTATGTCTCGTCCCGATGGGTTTGACTAAGGACACGTTCGCGCTCTTCCGCATCCGCAATACCAATGACATGTCTTGCAAGTGGATCCGCGCCATCAACGGTGAGTTGTGCCTGAAGCTCAGCCCATTCCTCTTCGGTATAAAACGCCTGGTCGCCTAAGTAATCGGGACGCTCCATCGGCGTAAAGGTCTGCGTCGTCCAGTAACCCTGTAAATCAGGATGCCCATTTGCCAAACGTGGCATCTCCCAACCAGGATCTTCGTTCGTCTCAACAGGTGTCTGACTTTGCGAAAACGCTGGAGTCGCCATCATCACACCGACGAACAACACGCTACACAACATCGCATACCAATATTTCATGGCTGTCCCCCTTAGAAACATAGATCTGCCGCTAGCCTACCCTGAAGTGGACTTATCATCAATGCGTATCCATACCTCCCGGATCGCCGTCATGGAAGCGTATAGGACAATAACGTCGTTCCTGCCGCGACGGTCACATATTGCTTACCATCTTGCCCCATGTACGTAATCGGGTTCGCCCCTCGAATAAGTTGCTCCGTCTCGACATTCCAGAGCTCACGCCCACTCTGCGTTTCGTACGCGCGGAACAGTCGGTCAGTCGCCCCACCGATAAACAATACGCCACCTGCCGTGGATGTCGGCCCGCCTGTTTGAGAATTAGGTGCCCCCGTTTCGACACCAGGCGGCGCGCCTTCAACCGTGCCAAACGGAACCTGCCATGCGATTTCTCCGGTGTTCACATCAACGGCCACCAATGTCGTCCATGGCGGTTGCCAACACGGCCAGCCGTCAACCATCATCCGTCCGGCTGGCAGAACGTGCCAGTACTCCCGTCGGGACTCCGGAGGTCCCGCATAGCTGCTTCGGTCGGGGTCGTCCTCCACTAACACCAATTGACTGATGTGCCCCGTATTAGCGTAATTAATGATGTAGTAGCCGAGAGTGGGATCAAATGTCCCACCGGTAAACTCTGCGCCACCACCCGTCGAGGGAAAGACAAGCGCGCCATCTCGAGACGGTGGCGTAAAGGCGCCTCGGTTCCGTCCACCGTCATACTCCATTAACAATTCTCGACATGCTGCTTCGTGCTCTGGTGTCACCGTTGCAATGTCATCCATCGTGAAACTAGTACGGCCAAACGGTGGTGGCTTCACCGGAAACGGTTGAGTTGGTGAGTAGTACTCACCCGGAAGATTACCTACCGGCACAGCGCGTTCCTCTATTTCGTAAATCGGTTCACCTGTGACCCGATCGAAAATAAAGAGCACCGGATACTTCGTCATCACACCGACGGCGGGAATCGTCTCACCGTCCTTTTGCACGTCAAACAGGATCGGCGGCACCGGCATATCAAGGTCCCAGAGGTCGTGATGAACGGCTTGAAAATACCATTTCAATTCGCCCGTCATAGCATCAACAGCCACAATTGAATTCGCGAACAGGTTGTCGCCCGGCCGATCGGTTCCATAAAAATCGTTATGGGCAGAACCGAGCGGCATATACAAAATGCCGCGCTCCTCATCAATCGTAAAAAAGGTCCACGTATTCGCCCCACTGACGTTCCGCCACGAGTCATTCAGCCAGGTCTCATTACCGACTTCGCCAGGTCGTGGCACGGTGTGAAACGTCCAAACTAAATCACCTGTCCGAAGGTCCCATGCACGCACATCACCCGCCGGGCCCTTTGACCCCGTTTCGTCTGCATTGTGAACGCCGGTAAACACAAGATTCTTATAAACCGCGACGCCTGAGGAGATCCCGTAGTGCATATCCGGGAAACCGTTCATCACTTCCGGTGTCTTAAGATCGACATATCCGTCATTCCCAAATCGACCATTCGGGATCCCTGTCCGCGCATTCAGTGAAATCAGTTCTCCCTCTTCGGTCCCAAACACAATCTGCGGGACCGTTACGTCATCTCCCTCCCAATACGCCAGGCCACGCATGGAACCGCCTGTCCAATGAAACTGATGCTCTGGTGAATTCCAATCACCAGGAGCGGTGTACTCCCAAAGCGTTTCACCGGTTTCTGGTTCCAACGCCACGACACGGTAGTACGGAAACGACAAGTAGAGGACACCCTCGACCATCAGCGGCGTCGATTGGCTTGATCGCGACGCGACGCCCGCCTTGGTCATCTCATAGCGCCATGCCGGCACCAAAGTCGATACGTTTTCCGCATTGATCTGCGTTAACGGCGAATGACGCTGGTTGCCTCCGTCATGCCCCCACGACGACCAATCGTTCTGCGCATACCCTGGCGACACCGTCAACCAAACCAGTAAAAATGCGCATTGCCAACGCACTGAACGACGGGCATTCCTTTGATTACTTGGCATCACTGGCAGACTCCTCGTTTCCAAGACGAAACATATCAGTGTGCTACTCGCTACCTCACATGTACGTAACTAATCGAGTGCGTAGACCACACCTGAACTGATGCGGCCCTCGAAATCGAATTCATCGACCACAAAAATGCGATCGCCGTTGGCGTCAATACTAATATGCTTGATTTCCCGACGGTATTTCCCGCTCTTGCGCCATGTGCCACCACCGCTAAAGGGAACGACGTCCCCATTCCCTCGAAGTGCTCGTCCCTGCACCACCACAGGACCCGTCTCTTTTGCTTCATCAACGGCAGGTTCAAACGTCACCGTGCCATAGACCATCCCGAATGAACCAACTTGAGCCTCAACATTGACCTCACTCCAGCCTTTCCGCACTGTCACTGATGTGATCTTTCCGTCAATATCTGCTTGTTTCTCACCAATTACACTCATGCAACTCTCCTTACACATCGAACACGAACCGCATTGTTATGGGCCAGTGTTAAACCGAATATTGAACCAGGTAATCCCATCTGTTTCTCGAATGCCATGTGGTACGCCCGCCGGAATAAACACCACGTCCCCGACGCCAATCCGTTCTTCAACACCACCCGTAATCCCCGCGCCACGCTGCCCATCGACCACACGACCTTGGTCGTCGACGATTCGCCCACCGGTCACCAAAGTGCCAGATCCTTCGCGCACGACATACACGTCCGTCGTTCGTGGATGCATCAGTGCCGTCTCACCACCACGAATGCGTCGAATGTTGACGTTATAACTTCCGCCTTCGAGTAACCGAACCGTCGTTCGTTGGTCTGTATCCATTTCTCCAACGATCGTATTGAGTTCAGCAAAGGACACACGCGCCGCGCGGTCGGTTGGAGCCTCGTCTCTGACAAAGATCTGAGACCCGACGACTGACCCGCTCACGAATGCAATAAGCGCTGTTGCCAGAATTCCCTGAAGATAACGATGTCTGATCATTGGGCACCCACTGGAAGTGTTTAGGGACGTGCATAGACTACCGCGCCGCGACGGTGCGTTCAATCACGTTTGACGATCCGTTTCAGCCCATTCGGCGGTATCATGGTGCCGATGACAAACCCTGGGGGCAGTCTGCCTGGGCTCCTCGCTGCCGTCGTCGCCACGCTAGTGCTGCCTGCGGCCGTCGCCGCACAGGACGAGGCCCAGGCGATGCTCGACAGCTATTGTGTCCGTTGCCACAACGAGCGGACCCTGACCGCCAATCTTGCGCTCGACAAGAAGGACCTGGCCAACGTCGCGGCCGACGCGGAAACGTGGGAGAAGGTCTTGGTCAAGCTTCGGGCGCAGACGATGCCGCCGGGGAACAGCCCGCGTCCCGACGACGCCACCTACCGCCGTGTGGCGACGTGGCTCGAAGGCGAAATCGACCAGGTGGCGCTGGCACATCCCGATCCCGGCCGCGGCGAGACGTTCCACCGGCTGAATCGGGCGGAATACCACGGCGCGATTCGCGACCTGCTTGCGGTCGACGTTGACGTCGCATCGTTGTTGCCGGCGGACAACACCTACGAGCACGGGTTCGACAACAACGGCGAGATGCTGTCGATTTCACCCGACCTCGTCAATCGCTACTTGTCGGCGGCACGCAAGATTACTCGGCTCGCGGTTGGGGTGCCCCCGCTCGGGCCGGCCGGGTCGAGCTATCGGGTTCATCCGTGGATGTTGCAGGACGGACGTCAGGATAACGAACTGTCGTTCGGCTCGCGTGGCGGGATTGCGATTCCGCACTACTTCCCGGTAGACGGGGAGTACACGCTGCGGATTCAGCTCCACCGCAACTTTTCCGACTACATCATCGGTTTCGCCGGTCCCCAGGACATCGATGTCCGGGTCGACGGCGCGCTGGTAAGACGATTCTCGGTCGGTGACGCTGGGACCAAAGGCGAAATGGCCCCGCTCAGCTTCTCCGGCAACATCGCTGGTGATCCCGACTGGGAGTACTACATGAACACCGGCGACGAGGGGCTCGAAGTACGCTTCGACGCCAAGGCTGGCCCACGAACCGTCGGAGTGTCGTTCGTCCGTCGCTACTCGGAGTCCGAAGGCGTCTTGCAGCCGCGCAACCGCGGCTACGGCCGCTTCGTCGATGAACGCTACGACGAGAACGCCTTGGTCGAGCTCGTATCGATCGGCGGGCCGTATCGGGTCGACGGGGCCGGAGATACACCGGCGCGTCTGGAGATCTTCGCCTGTCGGCCGGACGCCGCGGTTGCGGAGCGACCGTGCGCCGAGATGATCCTTGGCCGGCTGGCGCGCCGCGCCTATCGGCGTCCGGTGACCGACGGTGACGTTGCGACGCTGATGACCTTCTTCGATCAGGGCCGGCGCGACGGCACCTTCGACAACGGTATTCAGTTTGCGTTGGAGCGGATGCTGGTCGACCCCGACTTTCTGTTCCGCATCGAGCGCGATCCGACAGACATCGGACCCGGCACCCCGTATCAAGTGGATGACCTTGAGCTGGCGTCGCGACTGTCGTTCTTCCTGTGGAGCAGCATTCCGGACGACGAACTGCTCGGGCTAGCGGAGCGCGGCGAGCTGAGTGACCCGGAAGTGCTCGAGCAGCAGACCCGTCGCCTGCTGGCCGATCCGCGGAGCCGTGCCCTGGTGGACAACTTCGTGAGCCAGTGGCTCCGGCTCCGTAATCTCGACGACCAGGAGCGGGAGTCCGCCGAGTACCCCGAGTTCGATGAAAACCTCCGCGACTCGTTTCGGACGGAAACCGAGATGTTCGTCGAGAGCACGATCCGCGAGGATAGGAGCCTGCTCGACCTGTTGAGCGCGAACTACACGTTTGTCAACGAACGGCTCGCGCGTCACTACGGCATCCCAAACATCTACGGCGAGCGGTTCCGCCGCGTCACGTTTGATGCCGACCATCCACGTGGCGGCCTGCTCGGCCACGGCGGCCTCTTGATGGTGACATCGCATCCGAACCGGACGTCGCCGGTGCTGCGGGGCAAGTGGCTGCTCGAGAGCATCCTTGGGGCGCCACCGCCCGAGCCGCCGGCAGACGTGCCCGGGTTGCCGGACCGTGGGGAGGAAGGCGAGCCGCAGTCGGTGCGCCATCGCTTGGAACGGCACCGCGAGAATCCGGTCTGTTCGAGCTGTCATGCACCGATGGATCCGCTCGGCTTCGCCTTGGAGAACTTCGACGCGATCGGGAGCTGGCGGGACACGAGCGAGGCAGGTCAACCAATTGACGCCTCGGCCACGATGCCGAGCGGCGCGTCATTCGATGGCCCGGCGGGGTTGCGTGACGTGCTGCTAGGCCGTGGAGACAGCTTTGCTCGCACGGTGACCGAGAAGCTGCTCGCGTATGCACTCGGTCGCGGGCTCGAGTTTGCCGACCAACCGAGCGTGCGGCAGGTCGTCCAGAATGCGGCGGTCGACGACTACCGATGGTCGTCCGTCGTCGTCGGGATCGTCGAGAGCGCGCCGTTCCAGTGGCGGCGCTCGCGCACAGCAGACGAAACGCAGGAAAGGGCGGAGCCATGATCATCCGAAAGATATCGTTGCCACGACGGACCGTGCTGCGGGGATTGGGGGCCTCGGTGGCGCTGCCGCTGCTCGATGCGATGGTGCCCGCTGCATCGGCGTTGGCTCAGACCGCGGCGAAACCAAAGCGGCGTTTCGGTGCCGTCTATGTCCCGAACGGTATGGCGATGGAGTATTGGACGCCAGCCACGGAAGGACGTGGATTCGAGCTGACGCCGATTCTCCAGCCACTCGCGGCGTTTCAGGATCAGATGACGGTCGTTTCCGGGTTGCGCGGCTACTGGACGCCTGCCCACGCGGGAGCGTCGACCACCTTCCTCACCGGCGCGGCGGGAGTGGCGGGTGAGACCGCACCGGTGGCCGATACCTCGATGGACCAAATCCTAGCTCAAGAGTATGGGCAGGCGACAGAGCTGGCGTCGCTCCAGCTTGCGATCGACGGGCGGGCCAACGCAGGACAGTGCAGTGGCGGCCACAGCTGCGTCTATACCAACACCATCTGCTGGCGCAGTCGTACCACGCCGCTCCCGATGGAGCCCAACCCGCGTGTCGTCTTCGAGCAGATGTTCGGCGACACCGGGAGCACCGACCCTGAGGTGCGCCGCGCGCGCATGGTTCGCGACCGGTCGATTCTCGATTCGGTGACCGAGAAAGTTGGCGACCTGCAGCGTGAGCTCGGGATGTCGGACAGCCTCAAAGTCGACGAGTATCTCGAGGGCGTCCGAGACGTCGAGCGGCGCATCCAGCGAGCGGAGCAACGCCAAAGCTACGACCTTCCGGAGGTGGCGCAACCCGAGGGCATTCCGGCCACCTTCGCTGAGCACGTGCGACTGATGTTCGACCTACAGTTGCTGGCGCACCAAATCGATCTCACGCGAGTGTCGACGTTCATGCTCGGACGCGAGGTGAGTTCGCGCACCTACACAGACATCGGTATCCCCGACGCGCACCACCCCCTGTCGCATCACGAGTACAACCCGGAGAAGATTGCGCAGATGTCGAAGATCAACGCATATCATGCGACCTTCTTTGCGGAGTATCTGGAGAAACTCCGGACAACGCCTGACGGCGACGGGTCGCTGCTCGACAACATGCTGCTCATCTACGGGTGCGGCATGTCTGACAGCAACAGCCACAGCCCGCTCGATCTGCCGGTGCTGCTGCTCGGAGGCTGTGGCGGCACGCTCGAAGGCAACCGCCACCTGCACTACACGGGCGATCCGCTGATGCCGAACCTGCTGGTGTCACTGATGGACAAATTGAACGTGCCGGTCGAAAAGTTGGGGATGAGTGACGGCCGTTTGAGTGTCGATCGATTGACGGGGGTGTAGCCGGGGCGACGCCCCGACTAATTGTTAGCGCCCAGGCGCCGCAACAGCTCGACCGTCTGGTTCTCCCCGTCGTCGCCACCACGTCCGGTGGCCAGCGCCAACGGGGTCTGTCCGTCGCCGTTCTGCGCGGTCAGGTCTGCGCCCCGTTCCACGAGCAGTTCCACCACCGTATCGAGACGGCGTGATGCCGCGTCGTGGAGCACCGTGTTTCCCTTCTCGTCTATTGCTGCGATGTCGGTGCCATGGTCGAGCGCAATCGTCACCGTGTCGAGCACGCGGAGCTCGTTGGCGCCCGCGTTCGCCGTCAAGCCGGGCTCTTGACGCCGCCGCGCCGCCGTGGCGGCGTGAAGCGCGGTCGTTCCGTTCATCATGACGAAGCTGGCGTCTGCGCCGTGCTCGATCAGACTGCGCATGATGGTCGGCTCTGAGAAGTGGGCAGCAAGCCAGAACGGCGTCGCCCCGACAACGTCGTGTTCCAGTACATAGTCGGGGCTATTCCGACGCCCTTCGCTCCCCCGGGTCACGAGGGCGTTCGCATCAGCCCCCGCCGCCAGCAGCGCATCGGCCATCACGACGTCTCCCCGCAGCGTCGCGGCATGCAGCGCAGTATAGCCAGCCCCGTCTGTGTTCGGATCGGCGCCCTGATCCAGGAGATAGAGGGCGAGCTCGGCGTGGCCGCTGTGGGCGGCGACGACGAGGGCGCTCGTCCCAACCGGCGCAGTGTCGTTCGCGTCGGCGCCAGCGTCGATCAGATACCGCGCGGCGTCGAGATCCCCGTGTCGCGCGGCGAAGAGCAACGGACTGTTTCCACCCTGCGTGACGTCAACCACACCGGACGGATTGAAGCCGGCGGTGCGCGTATGGATACGCCGTGGGCGTTCGGCAGACCGAACACTGATGTCGGCGCCGAGATCGAGCAACGTTTTAACGACGTCAGATTGACGTTCGGCGATTGCCCACATCATCGCGGTCTGTCCGCGGCTGTGCTCGGTCGCGTCGATCGTGGCTCCATATTCCACGAGGAGCCGTACCGCATCGGATGAGCCGGTGCGGGCTGCCATCATCAGCACGGTCTCACCAGACGCCAGTGCCGCGTTCGGGTCGGCGCTGGCCTCGAGCAAGCGCTTGACCATGGTGGCGCTCCCATTCTGCGCGGCAAGCCACAATGGCGTCGCACCGAATTCATTGGCCGCGCCGGCATCTGCGGTTGCTGCAAGGAGCGCGTCGGCCATTGCGACATCGTCGTGATGCGCGGCCCAGTGGAGCGCCGTGGCACCGTCTGCCTGGGTCGTGTTCGGATCGACGCCGTCGCTGAGCAACGCTTCGACGCGCTCCGCGTCCGCTGCCTTCGCCGCCGTGAGCAGCTGCGTGGAAGGCGCTGCGTCTTGGGCGACGGCGACGGCGCAGATACTACCGAGAATCACGAACGCAACAAACGCTGTTGCCAGAATTCCTTGAAAGTAACGATGTCTGTTCATTGGGCACCCGCAGAAAATATTTAGGGACATGCACAGACTACCGCGCCTCGACGGCGCGTTCAATCATGTTTATCGATGGTGTTGAACAGAACTAAAAGGCACTGCCCCCTTCTCCACCAGCAACAGCACGTTGTAGCAGAGAAGAGGGTTCTACCCGTTGAGCAAGACATGGTGTCGTCTACGGACGACGATCACGCCCTTCGACGCTAGATGCTCCAGCCTGTTCATCAGTGAAGACTGGCGTGGTTTCCCAATCAATCACGTCGCCCCACTCAGCAGCATGCACGTAAACAGTCTCCGGCTTATCCGTCTCCACCAGCAACCATCCATTCACAGAACCCGGTGCGTGCCAGCGCCCCAGCAACGTCGACCCTTCAGGCATAGGTGCTGCTCCTTGAAGAAACCGGTTATGGGCCTTATCGTACCCGTCCGCTTTTATTGACCATTCCATCATGTACAACATGCTTGCTCTCCTTACATCTATTCATCGACGCACCGAACGTCCCACTGACCCTCAGTCATCGTATGTGTACTGTGGACGTAAACTTCTACCGCCTGACAACAAGACTATTAAACGTGCGTTACCCGCGGCGCTCGCGTAACACTTCTCGCCACTCACTGTACGGACGGACCTCAGTAATGTCTTCAAACACCAACGCTCCGTCCTGCCCCATCGGCAAGCCCATCACCGTTTCGAGCAACGTCGCACTCGCTTTCATGGCAGTCTCTCCTTCCACACACAGCACGCCGTACACAAGCGGTGCACTAACGTCCTTCCAAAGGGTCACAATGAGCCCCGCCGATTCCGCACCCTCTGCCGCTTCCGCCTCCGCCAACCAGCGGTCCATCAGTTCCTCACCTGATTTGTACCGATTCACATCGACCCGTATCCGTGCCAAAAAAATAATATTGAGCCATTTTCGTCTCCTGCTGATGTGTGAAGTTACTGTCCCAGGCCGCTACATCCAGACCGCCTATTTTACTCAGCCGGCAGCCGATTACCTCCTAGCGACACGGCCGGGATGTGCCAAGAGAAGACCTGCGATTGCCCTCTGGCTATCTACACCACATACAGTCCGAGGTACACCAGGAAGGCCCCGATCGACACAGCCAGCACCCCGGCCCAGCGCAGCATCCCGTCGCTCAGTTTCTCGTCGAACCACCGAAATCGTGCCTGTACGTAGGTCCGCCAAAACGCCGAAAAGACAGTCATACTCAGGCCGACCGACAAAACCGTCCAGAGGGTCCACGTGGGCCACCGTGCCGTACCGCTATCTCCGAAACCACTCATCAGCAGTGAGAGCGCCGCCACACCCATTATCCCGCCCATCGTTCGGATGCGACTATCTGTCGAGACCATCGCCATGTACGCGTGAATCGTGCGACGTGGCGCAAACAACAGCGGACTACGAGTCAGTATCACGAGCACACCCATTCCAATCAGTAAACCTGATGCGAGATCTACCTCTCCCATAGGCACTTACCTACTCGTCCGGTGAGTATCAACACGCAACTCATGACGCTGGCTAGACACCACCGCGCTGACTGGCGGGCGGTACCACCCCATTCAGTCGGAGATACACGGCCATCTGGCCGTAGATATCCATCGCATGACTTAGTGTGTAGTAGGCCATCCTGACACGCGTCACATTGCCAAAAAACCGCGGACCGGCGATCGTCTCAAGTAACGCCTCCTCCGAAAATTCCTGAAGCACCGCGATGCCGTAGTCATATCCATCACTCAATACCTGAAGTACCTCGGCTTTCGACGTTGCCGGGAGTCCAAAGACTTTAAAGTCAGATGTATCAACTTGGGGGGCAGCGGTTGTACCGCCCACATGCTGCATGAGGAACACATTCGCCCCTGCGATGTG
>Ga0310124_10002831_pt1 | contig 11814 bp, 10 predicted proteins | sample CB11b_AW_Bot5_MG_FD_203507 | JGI IMG/M metagenome (GOLD analysis project Ga0310124, IMG submission 203507) | Marine microbial communities from Western Arctic Ocean, Canada - CB11b_AW_Bot5 | ecosystem: Environmental > Aquatic > Marine > Oceanic | place: Canada: Western Arctic Ocean | collected...
ACCAGACATGCCAGTTACAACAACGCGGCGGGTCATACTAAGCCTCCATTAACTGAAATTACTTGGCGAGTAACGTAGCCTGCAATATCAGACATGAGATAGCTCACTAGGCCGGCGACTTCTTCTGGCTCGCCCATGCGGCGCAGTGGAACTTGAGGAAGGGCATGATCTTTCACGTGCTCATCAACCATGCCGGTATCAATTAAGCCTGGAGCGACACAGTTTACCGTGATCTTGCGTTTCGCTAACTCTAAAGCTAGAGACTTAGTTGCGCCAATTACGCCCGCTTTTGCTGCAGCATAGTTGGTTTGACCACGATTACCCATGATGCCCGATACAGACGCCAGAGTAACGATGCGACCGCCTTTGCGTTTCTGAACCATTGGCATCACACAAGGGTGAAGCACGTTGTAGAAGCTATCAAGATTGGTATGGATCACGCCATCCCACTCTTCTTCCGTCATGGCTGGGAATGCAGTGTCACGAGTAATACCCGCATTGTTCACCACACCATAGTAAGCGCCATGCTCGGCAATATCTGACTCAAGCGTTTCGCGACACTCGCTGCGATTGCTGATATCAAATTGGATGAGACGTCCTGCGCCACCCAGTTCGGTGATCGACTTTAACGTGTCTTCAGCACCTTGCTTGTCACCCATGTAATGAACGGCAATTTCAAATCCGTCTTTCGCGAGTTGAATAGCGATCGCTTTACCAATGCCTTTGCTGGCACCTGTGACTAAAACCTGACGGGTCATGATGGGCTCCTGGTTTTCATTTCTTGTAATTTTTGTTCGGTCGGCACGTAGACGTTGAGTTGGCATTGAGCCACTAACTCACCTTGGTCTTCGACTCTGGCGGTAAACACTGCCATCCCACTGTCTTCCATCAATTGCTCGGCGTAGATATCAAGAGTTTGACCTTGAGTAAACTCATCACACAGTGACTTGTAACGGCGAGAACCGAGTAAGAATCCGATTGGGGGAGTGGTACCGTTTTTCAGTGCATGATATCCAGACCATGCAGCCACAGATTGCGCCATAAACTCAATACCGACATACGCTGGTACGGTTTGAGATTCGGCATTAAAGAACAGGTTATGAGCACCAATATCGACCTGACAGTGAATCGACAACGCCTCTACATTGATAGCACGATCGATTAATATCATCGGATCATCGTGTGGGAGAAGTTGGTCTACAGAAGGGATATCAGTCATTTACTACACCAAAAATCAGGCTAATGTTGTTGCCACCAAAAGCGAACGAGTTGCTTAAGATGTTCTTTACTTTAAGTTTCTGGGAACAGTTTACCAAATCAATCTCAATATCTTCAGCTTTATCCTGACATTTTTGTAAGGGAAGCGGTAAGTCATATTTTAGAATATGCCATGCTATTGCAGCCTCTATCGCACTTGCGGCTCCAAGAGTATGCCCGGTGAGAGGCTTGGTGGAACTGACGGGAACCTTGTTTGCAAAAATACGATGAATGGCTTTGCTTTCCATTGAATCATTGAGTGGAGTTGCGGTGCCATGAGCATTGATATAACCGATGTCTTCAGCTTGTAACTGAGCAGAATCTAACGCCTTTATCATAGCTTGTTCAGCGCCGTTCCCTTCAGGGTGGGGCGCTGAAATATGATGTGCGTCAGAGCTATCGCCACAGCCTAACAAGGCAATGCTAGGTATATTCTGGTTTGTATTAGCAACATTCAGTTTTGTTTTGCTGAGCAACATAAATGCCGCTGCTTCACCGATGTTGATGCCATTTCGATAGGCACTAAATGGCTGGCAATGTGTGGTCGAAAGTGCTTCCAGGCCATGAAAGCCATTGAGCGTCAGCTTACATAAGGTGTCTACACCTCCAACCAACACAGCATCAGCCATTCCAGAATCTAACAAGCGTTGAGCGGTAAGAAAAACACGGCCACTTGATGAGCAGGCGGTCGAGATTGCGTAGTTTGGCCCTGTTAATGAGCAATATTGACTAACAAACTCAGAGGGATTCCCTAGCTCTTGTTTGGAGTAGTGATAATGCTCAGGAAACTCACCGTTTGCCAATTTATGTTTGAAAGCGGCTTCACCATCAGAAATCCCCGAGGTGCTTGTGCCGATAACAACAGCAATTCTATCTGCGCCAAATTGTGATTTTGCTTGCTCGATAGAGTCTTGGATTTGATTTAGAGCTGATAACGCCAGTTGATTGTTACGAGTGGCGTATTGTGCGAGATTGGATGGAACCTCAGGCAGTTCGCCCGCGACCTTACCCACGATAGTGTGCTTACCATCATTCAGCATATCGCTTACTTCAACCATGTTCGATTCACGCGTATCTTTGAGGCAGCCATGAATGTCAGCAACGCTTGAGCCTAATGCGGAGTGGAAACCACAGTCTTGGATATAAATAGGCATAGTATTCAGCTCTTACTTGGGTTATCGACAATCGTTGAGTTCAACGTTTGTATGGTGATGGTGTAGCCTTGAATCAAATGCTTGAAAACAATGTCTCTAGAGAGCTTCGGTTCATTGGCTCTTGCTTGATACTCGATACGAATAATGGCTTGTTGGTCGTCGTCAAACACGGTTCTTGTATTGTCAGTATCGACTAGATGCCAACCTATGGTTTGCAAAGGCTGAGTCCAGGCTTCAGTCGGCCATAAGGTCAGCATCAAATTAAATAGCACCTGTTCAGGTTGTGGCAAAGTTGCGCCAAGCCCAGACAAAACCTGCGTATTAATCACTTGATTTTGATATTGCAGCGATAGGATGCGAGTACCCCAAGAAGAAAACCCCGCCAAAACCACTTTATCCGCTGTCACTTCGACTTGAACAGGAAGTTGCTGCGTATCGGTTTCCCACGTAGCGCTAATGAGCTGACTGGCCGTGAGGGAGTATCCCAGTTCAGCTGGCAGCGGCAAGGCTAGCTCGGTGTCTTTGTTGATAGACACACTTGCACCAGTTGGCTGCTGAGAAACCATCGAGCAGGCACTGAGCAGTACACCCACTAGCGTGACGAAGGTGAGTTTTAATGTCCTGATCATCTAAAAACCTCTCGAGAAGTTGGTCTTTCTACGTTTTTGCTATTGTTGATCGCGAGTGGCGAAAGTAGCCACGCGACAAAGATCCCTGTCAGAACGGTAACACCGAAGCTATGAATGGCATGAGTCTGACTCAATGATAATAAGCCAAATGAGAGTAGCGTCGTGAGGCCAGACAAGGTAATCGCTAATAAGGTGCTTAGTGATTTCTTCTGCTCAGCAAAGAACAAGGTATAGTCGATACCAATCCCTAAAATCAGAATCAAGCCCAGTAGATTAAACAGGTTTAACGTTGAGCCTAAAATGCCCGTGATCGCTAAACCAGCGACTCCGGCAATTAACGATGGCAACAGCATTAATAGGCTTTGCTTCACACCGTAGCGCCAACCTAGAACCATCCCAATAGCGGCCAAAGCTATCAATAATAGCTCGGTGATCTTGACTCTGTATTCCGCAAAGAGAGCGGAGATTTCATCGGCTTTATTAAGGTATTTAACACCTTGTTGCTGAGCAAAGCTTGAATCGAGCCATTGAGAGAACAGAGCTGAGTTTGTAACGTCTTTGATCAAAATGACTGACGCCGCTTGTCCATCGATAGGTTTTAACCAAAGTGGTCGAACAGGTTCTGACACCGGTGATTCCAAAAACCCAGATACCGTGATTGCTTCGAACTTAGGTAATTCTGGAAAGCTAGGCCAACCAAGAGTGTTCTGTAAGATATGGCTTTGCTGGCGATAGAGTTGTTCAACCAATTGATAGTTATCATGCTGGTCTTGTTTACTTAACAACTGCTGATTGATGCTGCGATATCCTGAGATACCTTGGCTATCGATTAAAGAGTCTAAGCTCGCGGTGATTTCTGCCAGTTTTTTGAGTAGCTTTTGATCGCTCTTAGCGGTCACCAGCAGCATATTTTGGCCACTGCCTAATCCTGATATCTCAGTAATGGCTTGCTCTTGCTGTTTGAGTTGATCTGGCATCGCTTGAAGTTGGCGAATATCGTCGTCGTAGCGAATTTGACTGAGTGATATCAAGCTAACGACAGTCACTATTAATGGTAAGCCAATTCTAAACTTTTGGTTGCTCCAGAGGCTTAACCAAGTATGCCAAAGCTTCGACAAGGGAAGCGGGCGTTCTTGACTTGGTTTTGCCGCTAAAACGGGATACCAACACACCACGCTGGCGTAAGCCGCAATAAGCCCAATCGACGAAAACAGAGCAAGTTGCTGTAACCCCGGGAAAGGTGCCACCAACAAACCTAGGTAGCCAATCAAGCTGGTGATCAGACCCAAGGTGATCGCAACGAGAATATGTTTCAACCCTTTGTCGCTTTGCCATTGATTACCCGCCGCCAAACGATCGGTTAGGTAATGAAAAGAGTAGTCGATGGATACGCCAATCAAGCTGGCACCGAATACCAAACTAAATAGGTGAACCTTGCCGAAGATAGCGACGGTGCTTGCCAGCGCAACCAACAACCCAGTGCTGATGGAAAGCAAGGATAAGGCAAGTGGTAGGGCACTACGAAACGTCAGCCACACCAATAAAATAACACCGGCCAAAGAGCCCAAACCAATGGTGCTGATTTCTGATTTCGCACTTTCGGTACCGTAATTGGCGTAGAACACCACACCGGTGTGCTGCACTTTGACACCAAACTGCTTTTCGACTTTGCGCTCAATGGAATTAAGATCAGGAAGTTGTTCTTGAATCGCCAAGCTATAAGGCGAGCCAGCCAGAGTTGCCGTGACCAAAATATGAGTTTGGTCATTAGATTGAGCGGTGAGGTACCCTTCTTTCAGAACAAAGTTACTTGATTGAACGCCAACAGCACTGATGTAGTCGCGAAATAGCAGAAATGGATCCATCGACAGTTCGGCTGCAGTGACGCCTGAGAACGGATTGTACAGAGACTGAATCACATATTGAGTTCGTGAATCAGGCGAGTGTGTCAGTGTCTCTTTTTGTTGTTGGGTCAGCAGTTGAGCTCGGTGACGAAAGTAGAAATCGCTCCACTGGCTTTGGGTGCTGGCGTTGATTTTGCCTTGAACTTGCTTAAACAGAGTTGGCTGACTTGAAAAAGCTCTTTGGTTGAGAGCTTTTTCAAAAGCGTCGGTCGCAATCATGGCTTGGTCGATGTCGGGGGCGCTGATGATAAACACTACTTGCTCGCTCATCGAGCTGGATATCTGCTGAAAGGCTTGCTCTACCATTGGGTCTTGCTGGTTTTCTGGTAGTAACTTTAGAATGTTGCTTTCAATGGGTACCGACGAAGAAAAAGCGAATTGTTTGATCAACAATCCGCTAAATAGCATGACGACAACAAGCCAAACAAGGGCAAGGCTAGAGTTGGAATTGTTGCGCTTCAGCATCTGATAATACTTCCGGTAGATGGCTCAATTGGCTAAATTCGATCACCGTGCTGTCTCCACGAATCTCTCTCAACTCAATACGTTCAATATCATTTTCACCTTGCAGCGTAATGGCTTCAAATACCGCGTTCATCGGAGCACTTTTCGGCTTTAGAGTGAGTGTCCATCGTGTGTCTTGTGAACTTGCGTTTGCACTTGCATTAGAGCTTTGCTCAATCGCTGGTTCAAATGACAGTGAGAATTGCTCTTGAAGTTTTTGCGTATCTCCGTGAAACACTGACAAGAATATATGGCTGAAATAAAACGCCATTGGGTTTTCTTTGTCGGTGATAATTTTAGCGGGTTGTTCGGCAAACCTTTGGCTCAGTTTGTTATCGGTGAGCACCAAGCTAACAGGAAAGGGGGTAGTTTGTGTCCAAAGCAAACCATTCGACTTGTCTAACAGGAAAGTACCTTGTGATGTTAGAGGTTGAGCGAACATTTCCATGTTGCGCGTTTGGGTGAACTCACCACGCACTATGTTGTTTGCGCTTAATACTGTTTGCAGATCTGAAATAGAACCAACCGTAGCTGTACTTTCATTAGCAATAACAAAACTACTCGCCATCATTGAGGCAAGCCCTAGTAGTGCGATGCTGATGTGTTTGCGACTGCGTTTAAACAGACTCATGTTTCACCTGCTGCTGTGTGTTAGATACTTGAGGTTGGTCTGATTGTTGGTCACTTGGTTGCTGCTCAGTTGATTGGGGTAAGCAGCCAAACTGGTGCCAGTGCTCTACTTTATCTGTAAACACTTTCGGTGAAGCGAAGCACATCTCTTGTTCTTCAATGGTCACCGCAACCTGCATGGTGTGGGCGCGTGTCATGCGAGCACCTGTGTTGGCATCGTAAATTTCGTAGTCAACACGCAGGCGGTTTTCCCATTCAGTCAACTTAGCCGATACCTTGATCTGATGATTGAACGGTATCGCCTTAATGTACTTTACACGCGTGTCGATGATCGGCCACATGTAGCCTGAGTCCTTCATCTCATGGTAGTTGTACTCAATATTATTCATCATGATGCTCCTTACTTCTTCAAAAAATCGGAAGTAATTACCGTGATAGATCACGCCCATCGGGTCGGCATCTTGGAATGAGGTAATCAGAGTCACCTCAGATTGTAATGGATGAAGGATTTCAGACATAAATCGCTCTCAACAATATTGCGTAAAGGGTTGGCTACTTTATGAAGTTAGCTACTTTATGAGGTTAGCTACTCTATGAGTAAAGTGACCAGTGTTGACTTTGAATACGAGCAATGAAGTGGCGTAGATCGCCTTCAAGTGGTCGATCTTCTACGATAAATTCAAACTCTTTAAGCACTTCGTCGCGAATGTACTTTAGGTTTTCACTCATGTGGTGCTCATCAAGCTCATTGTGGCGCTTACGAAGTTCAAGTGCTTGTGTACCCGCCAGAAGTGATGCTGCCGCTACTTGTTCAGTCAGTTCAAGAACGCGTAAGCAGTCACGAGCTGCGATGGTGCCCATACTGACTTTGTCTTGGTTGTGGCACTCGGTTGAACGAGAGAACACGCTTGCCGGCATGGTGTGTTTCAATGCTTCTGCTGTCCAAGCTGAAACGCCAATCTGTACCGCTTTGAAACCGTGGTTGATTGGTTTACGTTCGCCTTCAGCGCCTGTTAGGTTAAATGGCAGGCCGTTATTGAACTTGTAGTCCATTAGCTGTGCCATTTGGCGATCAAGTAGGTCTGCAAGGTTGGCTACCGCTGTTTTTAGGGTATCCATTGCCATTGCGATATGGCCACCGTAGAAGTGTCCACCGTGCAAAACGCGTTCATTGTCGCCATCGATAATTGGGTTATCGTTAGCGCTGTTCAGTTCGTTCTCAATCATTTGGCGTAGCCAAGGTAGAGAGTCTTGAACCACACCAATAACATGTGGAGCACAACGTAGTGAATAACGATCTTGTAGGCGATCACTGTTGCGTGGCGGGCGATCTGCTTGCAGGTCATCGCGCAGCCATGCTGCAACTTGTTGTTGACCAGGGTGAGGTTTCACTGCGAACAAGGCTTCATCGAAGTGGAAATCGTTGCCTTGCATACCCACAGACACCATTGCCGTGATCTTAGTCGATAGTTGAGCTAGGTATTCTGCGCGCTTGTAGGCGATACAAGCCAGAGCCGTCATTACTGACGTGCCATTCATCAATGCTAAGCCTTCTTTTGGCTTAAGCTTGATAGGGTTAATCCTTAGCTCTTTGTAGACGTCACTAGTAGGGCGAACTTCACCTTTGTAGATAACATCGCGCTCACCAATCAGTGCGGCTGCCAGATAAGACAGCGGCGTTAAATCGCCACTGGCACCCACCGATCCTTCTTGAGGAATACGTGGTGAGATATCTTGGTTGATCAGAGTAACGATCTGGTTGAGCAAATCGTGAGTCACACCAGAGACACCTTGTGACAATGAACAAAGGCGCGTTGCTAATACTGCACGAGATTGTTCGTGAGACAGTATTTCACCTAAACCACAGCCGTGAAAACGTGTTAAATGCAGTGGTAGCTCATCAACTAGGTTTGGTGGAATCGCAACGGTACATGAGTCACCGTAGCCTGTTGTCACACCATAGATCACGCCTTCTTCTTTCAATAGGCGTTCTAAAAAAGCGACACCACGGTCGATTTTCGATGTGAAGGCTTCACTTGAGTTCATCGAGGCTTTTGCGCCTTGTGAGATAGCGACAACATCCTCAATTGTGAGGCGTTCGGCACCAAAGGTGATGCTATTTGGATTCTTTTTCGTCATGGTGCTTGCTCAATGTCCAAAAATTAAAAAAGTTGTACCACTGAAGCGGTGCTTTCAGTGTGTAGTGCTGAAGTCGATTTGCGTATTTTTGCACGACTTGCTGTAAAGATTGTTCGCGAGTTTTTCTGGGTAGTTCTATCTTGTCGCTAAAATGCTCGAAATAGACATTAAAATGCGGCTTAGATTGTGAGTCATCACGTAGCCCAAATAATAGAAATACTGGCGCTTTGAGAACAGAGGCTAACATAAATGGCCCTTGAGGGAAGGGCGCTTCCTTACCCAAGAACTCAGCCCATACTGAACGGCTCTCTTTGCTGGTGGAGGTTCTATCGCCAACAATCACAATCCACTCACCTTGTTCCAGTTTCTGTTGCAACAAGATAGCAGTATCAGGCCCCATTGAAGTTACCTGAATCAGGTTTAAATCAGACTGCGGGTTGACCGCTTTCATCACCGAATTAAAACGCTCAGCGTGCTCGGTAAAAACCAATGCATTGATTTTGATGTTTGAGTGTCTGCGACCCAAAGCTCGACACAGTTCGATGTTGCCAAGATGAGAACCTAGGATTAGCACACCTTGCTTATTTGCCACCATGCTCTCAAATTGTTCTTGACCATGAATGCTCAGGTTATCGACCGAAAAATCCCCTTTCCATGCCGCCAACTTGTCTAGCATGGTATGGCCAAACGAGAGCAGATGGTTATAACTGGTTAATTCCGCTGCTAACTCAATATTCTGTTGTTCAGCGTATGCCTTAAGCTGAAATAGGTACTGTTCTGAGGCGTTTCGTGCACGTTTGCCCGTTAGATGGTAGTAACGCATCACACCGCGTAAAATCAGATTAAATACGCCTCGGCCTAACAAGGTATAAACGGCCAATAACAGTTTGATTCCCAGCACAGTGCCGCGTTCTTGAGTTCGCGACCAATGGGGTTGTTCTGGACCTATCTGTTCGGAATTTACCTGTCTTGAATCTGCCGAGGAACCTTGGCTATTTTCAGCCGATAACTTCTTCGCTGAGTCCGACTTGAAATGACGCGCGATCAGTTTTGGTGCTCTTGGCAGCATGCCGAAGAACAGTCGCGTGTGCATCCAACTGATTTTTACGTTGTCCCACAGTGCATCGAAATGAGAGATACCATTTTCTGGGTAGATAACACGCGTTTCAACGAAGTCGATATCGCAGCCTTCCCAATACAGGCGAACCAGAATCTCGATATCAAAGTCCATTCTCGAACCGACATCGTACTTATTCAGTACGGTTTGCGTCTTATCGATTGGATACGCTCTAAAGCCACACATGCTGTCTTTAATCGAGAGAGATAGGGTTTCTATCCATACCCAGATATGTGTCGCGTAGCGTCCGTAGAGCCTTGCCTTAGGCACGCTCTCGTCATAGACCGGCTGACCAGAGATAAGGCGCTGGGGCTTAGTTTGTGAAGCTTGGATTAATGCGGGTAGGGCGTCTAGGTCATGTTGCCCATCAGCATCAATCTGAATGGCATGACTAAATCCGAGCTCTTGCGCTCGCTTAATGCCCGCTTTTACTGCGCCGCCTTTTCCTTTGTTCTGATCAAGTGTTACCAAAGTCACGCTTGGACTATCGGCAAGTGGAGTCAGAAACTGTTTGGTCTCGAGTTCACTGCCATCATCAACAATAATGATCGGAAGTTCGAAATTAAGAAGTGATGAGACCACCGAGGGCATGGTTGCGCCGTGGTTAAAGCACGGAATTAGGAAGCAAGCCTTGTAGTTGCTTTCTTCAAGTGCGTGTTGAGAAACAGCCTCAGCGCTATTCACTTTTCTCTCCCAGCTTCATTTTGCCTGAAGAGTGAGTCTGTTCGCCATTGTTCGACGTGTAACTAAAGCTCAATTTATCTTTGTCAGCATCCCACTTGAGTGACAGCTGAATGGTCGAATCAGGCAGGATCGGCTGTTGGAATTTGATGACTTCCATGCCTTTAAAGTAACCAGGGACACTCAGCTCTTGAACTGCATAGTGAAGTGCCCAATCAATCTGTGTTACACCCGGAAGAATAGGGAAGCCCTTGAAGTGCCCCTTAAAATCGGTGATGTCTCCAGTAACATGGAGTGTCAAAGTCGATTCTTTCTCTACAGTGTCAACAGCAATGACGTTTGGTTTTCTCTTATCCATAGCGCGTGCTTAGAATCCTTGGGCTGAAAATGGGTGTTGTGACAAAAATATAAAAAGACAGTCTCAGTGTAAAACACGATAAGCGATTTCTATGATTTTACGAGCTGCTCTATGTGAGAGGTTAACCGCTTACCTTGGCTGTTGAGGGGAATCTCGTCAACAACGCGATATTTTCTTGGGATAGCGATCGGTTCTAACCACTTTCTCAACTCTGAACGCAGCATCAACCAGAATTTACCTTTACTCATGGTTGCGAGTTTCGCTTGGCCTTGATCGGATAATACCAAAACCGACGCTAAGATTAAGCGCTCAGGTTCTTCAAATGGAATCACCACGCATTCACTGACCCAAGGGAGTTGCTCTAGTCGCTTTTCGACTTCAACCAGTGATACTCGTTTTTCTTCTATCTTGATCACTCGATCGGTTCGGCCTTTCAATATGAATTGATTGCTCGAGACCATTTCGCACTCATCGGCGGTTTGATACCAGTTGTTTTTGTCGATGTACGGCGACAATAACTTAATGCAATTCTCACTGTTGAGACTAGCCTCAATACAGTCAAAAAGCTGCCAAGGTGTTTGAGCGCTCTGTTGCTGACGAAATGCGATACCGCCGGTTTCAGTGCTACCAAAAACCTCGATGGGAAAATGTCCTAACAAGTTAAGTGCTTGGTGAGCCGATTCGGTTGGTAAAGGGCCACCAGAAGAAAACACACCAGCTAGCTGTGCAGGTTTTGTCTCATGTTTTAATCGCTTGAGTAGCGCAGGGCTACTGATCAGCACGCTCTGTTTGTTAGCGTGAGATAGGATTTGTTCAGGGTACTCAAGATTGTGTCGAGCAAATGGAACACCAGAACAAAGTGGCCATAAAATTCGGAACAACAGACCATAGATATGTTGGTGTGAGACCGTACTGTGGACTCGGTTGCCCTTAAGTAAATCGCCCCAGTTTTTATCTAGCTGAGCGATTTCAATATCTAGGTGCTCTAAGGTTTTGTCTATATCTTTGGGCGTACCACTTGAACCTGAAGTAAACAGGGTCAATTGGATGGCTGCCAAATCAATGGGCGCAAGATTATCGATTAGAGGTTGTTGTGCTTTGGGGTTTGAGTCCAATAAGTTTTGGATATTGCGAACATCACTAACCTCAACTTCATCAATCGAGTCATCAACTAACAGGCAGTCAAAATGTTCACTCAACTCGGCAAGCGCACAGGGCTGGTAGTTGCCCGGTAAGATGATGTGTTTTTCGCTGACGGCGCATGCCAAAAAGGCCACCGAAAATAGGTAGCTGTCTTGGGTGCAAATCGCAACTCGTTGAAAAGGGGATGAAGATAAAAGGTGTACGAGTTGAGATAAGTCGTCGTTAAATGTTTGCCAAGTAATCTCACTATTGTCGTCAAAGCAGACAATAGATTCAGGGGCTCGGTTTTGACTGAGGA
>Ga0310124_10002832_pt1 | contig 11812 bp, 7 predicted proteins | sample CB11b_AW_Bot5_MG_FD_203507 | JGI IMG/M metagenome (GOLD analysis project Ga0310124, IMG submission 203507) | Marine microbial communities from Western Arctic Ocean, Canada - CB11b_AW_Bot5 | ecosystem: Environmental > Aquatic > Marine > Oceanic | place: Canada: Western Arctic Ocean | collected...
TATCAGGTTGTAGTTCTGGATTTGCATACCCATTCGAAAATGTGATAGTATTGGAATTCACAAGAGTTACAGCGGTATCGGCCGTTGCATCAGGTGTTCCAGCTGCAGATGAACTTGCTCCTGTTACTGCATTAACACCAGAGAAGGCAACATAAGCACCAGTTGTGCTATTCGTTCCATAATCACCATATCTTTCCTGATGATAATAAAGAATTGAAAGTGTACTGTCCCACTCTATTACTTTACCTATCGCACCAGTAGATGCTTGAGATATCTTTTCATCAGCAGTAAAAGTTCCTGATACAGAAGTTAATTTTAGTGCATAAGTCTGACGATACGTTGTTGACGATGCAACTGTTGAAGTACCATAAGTTGTTGGATCAGTAATAATAGCAATGTTTCTAAAGTCGTTTCCAGCAAGAACATCATCAGCCTCTGCACCAGTAAGTGTAGCTCTCATCATAACATAATGTCCACCCAACTCAATAACTGCATCGTTTCCATGTCCCTCTTTAGGACTAATTACAACAGCTACTGCGCCGCCCGTACCACTTCCCATAGAAGAAACAGATGAAAGGTCTGAATCTGAGAAGGTATAACTTGAACCAAGATTAACAGTTCCATATGTGTATGCAGCACCAGCAGAATTAATGGTAGTATCCGTACCAGCAGTCAAACCAAAAGAAACAATTGCACTACCACTTACAGTAATTCTTATAACTGCACCAGATGATGTACCTTGACTAGTTCCATCTCCGTATACTGCTGCATAATATGTTCCATTTGTATAACCAGAACCAGCAGTAACAACCAAACTTTCAATTGCACCATCCGTTGCCGCTGCACTTACGGTACTGTCTATAGCTACAGACATAAAGTCTGCCGTAAGAAACTTATTTGAATCAGATGCACTAATTGTATACATGTATTTGAGTGTATACCCACCAAGTTCAAATGTTGAAGTTGATGTGGAAGTAGGCTCTGAACCAGAATATGCTGTTCCAGCATTATTGTCTATAACTTTATAAACCCTGTTATCAGAGGTTCTAAAATAAAATGTAGAATCATATATATTTGACGCACCTGATGTAGTAGTATTAGAAGAACTTACATTATGTTCATACATATCATATGTCGTACTGTTTGCCCAATCTCTACGGGGAATCGCATAACTAATTTCATTAGAAGCAATCTTTTTTGATGCAATCGTTTGATCCCATGTATAAAATTCCGTAGCAACGTCATCAGCTGGAGTAGGTGGTGAATCGTCTGAACCACCAGAAGTTCCTGATGTAAAGGGAACAGATTTTCCAATCATTAAATAATAGACATTTGCTGACGCTTCACTAAATGACTCGTAGAATTGAGTCGCATTGTGTTTTCTAAATTTTTCTGTTATAATTGCTGCCATGTTTATATCCTAATGTTATTTATAACCAACTTTTTATAATATAACTATTTATTACCAACGATTAGTCCAAGCGGTTTTTGTATCATACAGGCGCCGTGGGCCAAATTATGTCATCCCCGTCTTCAGCGTTTCCGGCTGCATTTAAACAGTCTGGATAGCCCGCCGGAATATCGCGCAGCGCTTGGCGGTAAACGGCCCACTCCGTTTTCTTTTCTTCGCTTAATTGAGCGTCTATATTCTGCGTCCAATCAGAACTGACCAATTTACGATTTCGCAGAATACGAACTTGGTCATTAGTGTATACGATGGCCGCTGGAGCGCTAAAGTTTGACCCATCCCAATCAAAGCCGGGGCCGGCCGCGTTGCTTGGGTCTTGCACCATTGTTGCGACTAATTCAGCAGTGAACATCTCATTGATGTCTTGATCTCCAGCATCAATAACTTCCATTACTTTGGAATTTTCTATTCTGGCGTAGCGCATTACTTGTACTCCTCTATAACGACAGTCCCGTAGCCGCCGCCATACGGCGACCCGCTGATGTAGCCGCCCTCGCCAGCGCCAGCAATTCTATGCTCGGGCGAATTCGTGGTGTTAGTGGCGCTACCGCTTTCATGCTTGCCTTGCAGACCGCAGCCCCAATATGTTGAACCTCCTGTGCCGCCGTAATCGCCACCTCCCAAGCCTTCTTGACCTGTTCCTCCACATTGGCCAGGGAGGTCGATATCCCCACTCGACCCTTTACCCCCAATGCCAGGATATGAGGTACCGACATGACCGTGGGGGCCGCCGCCAGTCCCGCCTGTCGCAGAACAGTGACTACCGAAACTAGTGGTTCCGCCAGCACTAGCTTGCTGGCTAGTCACTAGGGTTCCGCCGTTTCCGATTGTAATAGTAACTGAAGAAATAGAAGTGACATCTATTTTCTTGATTGCGGTTCCGCCACCACCGCCGCCACCACCCCAATAGTAGCCACCACCGCCGCCGGCGCCAGTGACGTACGCTATAATTTTCGTGATGCCAGATGGCTTGGTCCAAGTCCCAGATGACGAGAAGTATTGACAGCTTTGAAATCCACCAGCAGAAGCAGTCTCAAACGCTGGAGGACTACCAGCACCAGTACTGGTTAAAACTTGGCCGTCAGTGCCAGTGACAATAGCCACTGGATCACCAGATGCATCATAGCTAATAATATTTCCATCTGTTCCACCAGCCATCTTTGCTAATGTTATTTGATTATCAGCTATGTGCGCCGTGTCAATTGAACCATCTACATAATGTTCACTATCAATAGCATCATCAACTATCTTAGCACTTGTAATCGCATCCGCTGCTATCTTGCCTTCTGTTACCTGTAAAGCTCCAAGGTGTGCTGTATCAATTGAACCATCTACATACATATCACTATCAATAGAATTATCAGCTAAAATAAATGTTTTAAGTCTTGAAGCCGCGGTCTTTCTATTAGTTCCACCGGCACCATCATCTACAATGAATAGATCAGCGTCAACAATGGCAGCACCAATATCTGTTCCGCCATCAATATCTAAAGAAGTCAAAGCGGTGGCACCGCTAATATAAGTTTTTAGTCTTGCAGCTGTTGTTTTTCTATTAGTACCACCGCCGCCATCATCAATAATCAACAAATCTGCATCAACGATATCAGCACCTATGTCTGTACCACCATCTATGTCTAATGTTGTTAATGGCGTAGTTCCAGCAGTCAACCCTGTACCAGAACCAGTAAAGCTGGTTGCAGTAAATACACCTGTAGAACTTAATGATGCAGTTTCAGTTGCCGTGGCACTTATTACAGTTTTAAAACTTAATGAAGAATCTGAAACAGCAGATATACCTAGGCCATTAGGTTGAAAAGTGGTTATAAGTTTTGACATGTTACAAGCTCCTCTGAGTCCTTCTGAGTCCATGTTGCAGTTATAATATCATCTAACACAACAGGTAAGCTCGTTTCGATGGCGAGCTTTTTTGAATCGTATTCAAGTTCTAAAATTGAATTAAAAGGTTCCACGCCAAATACTTTTTCACATGCGTGGCAGTCCCAACACCTGTTTTTACAATTAGATAAAATCTTGCTTAAACCTTGACCTTTTTTGGTAAGCCAGATGTTGTCCATCGTTGATGTGTCTAGTTGCATGGTTGTGCGATAATTTGTCCAGCCTTGAGGGACAAATCTCGCGTTAATGAATGGTGCGAGGTTCTTATCGTAAATCTCTTCAAACGAGTCTGCGTATTCAAATAGAGGCCCGATACCCGACCAGCACATACGGCCATTTGGATCGACGTTTCCCCCAGCGCCAATGCGACCAGAGAACTTCAGAACATCTACGTTTGCCATAAATTCATCGACAAGTTCCTTGGTGGCTAGTGAAATGTCTATACCGTGGCGAGGCAGCTTGCCGGTTTTCTTATGCCACGTTGAGCAAGTCGTGGAAAAGGTTTCCCAGTAGTTCGTAGGGCTTTGCTGGAGGTCCGACTGCCAATCATCATGTTCTTTTTTGAAGGGACATGAGGGCATACAACCCTCGCTGGCTAGTAGGCTCGTTTCGATGCCGAGCTTTTTTGACTCGACGCGGATTTCTTTAAGGGTAGTTAAATCTCTGTTTAAGCTGCGATCAAGAAGTATCGTGTTGTAACCCAGTGCAGCATAATCGTAGACCTCTTGAGTGTTTTTGACGAGGTGATTTACTGTGTTCTTCCAGTGCATCTCAGGAAATTCGTTTTGCAGAACACCCGTTCGCATCAGATGTACGGCACTTATCGTCGTTATTCTCAGCCCTCGATCATAGAAGGTCTTAATATACTGAACTAAGCCGGCGACAACTTCGCTGTCAGACGCAATCTCATTTCCCATTGTCATCGTGTTTAAGGTTAAGCTTATCGGAATACCAAGCGTGTCTTGAATACGAAACAGGTTATCAACCTTTGTTGGGTTAGAGGCGACACCCATAATTTCGCCATAGGTTCTTTTGTGACCTCTATATTCGTAGTGATAATTTCCACCAAAATATATGTCGCGGATTTCTGCTTTGTATTCTGGCGTAGAGTTACTAATCAGACGGTAAAATATATCGTCGTCAGCATATCCATCCCAATGGGGAAGAGAGAATTTTCTTTTAAAGTCACTCACCTGTAACAGTATCTTTCTCAAGCGGATCAACTCTGTCGGCTTTCGGTGTTGCCGCCTTGACAGCCGTTATGTGGTCTACCCACTTCGTTGTATCATCTCGCAAGTCCCGATATAGGGCATCAAGTTGGTCGCCAATTTTCCCGTATGCCATCTGACGATCCGTAACCATTTTGTGACGCTTACCTTCGTCAGTCGCTAGCCAGACCTTGTCCGTATCAAAGACAGAATTATCATCTGGAACATACGTCCAACCCTGCTGAACATCATCATTATCTACAGTCTTCCAGACAAAAGATGGTGAAACTTCAAATTCCTTATCGGTGACTTCTGCGACATAATTATTTGCAGCAACAACTAAAATTTTCTTCACTTTGCTCTCCTATTTATACTCATAAACAAGGACTAAACCACCCCTGCTAATACCGTATTGCGTATATCCATTTTCAATCCCCATGCCACCGCCGCCATAGGCATTATTGCCTATATCATACTCTCGCGTGGTATCAGAATCGTGATCGCCGCCGCCGAAATAGCTCGTACCACCATGCCCTGATCCAGTTCCGCTCCAACCGCCGCCACCGCCGTAGCCGTTTACTTGGCCGTCTGCTCCCAAGCCCGGTTTTCCACCTCTTGCGGAAGCGCCTTTTGCGCCGCCTGTCGCACTACAATAGGCGCCGAAAGAGCTTGTTGCTCCAACAGTATTTCCAGCGGTAGCTGCAGCGCCGACCGTCACGGAAACGGTAGAGACAGAAGTGACATCAACTACGTCTTCACTATAGCCACCGGCTGCGCCGCCCTGGCCAGAGTGGTTGCCAGACGCTCCAGAGCCAACTAACTGAATTCGAATCGTCTTGACGCCCGATGGTTTAGTCCATGTTCCACTAGATGTAAATACTTGCATCGATGAAAATCCGCCACCAACAGCAGTAGACATAGTTGGAGGCGCTCCAGCACCAGCCGAAGTTAATACTTGATCAGCGCTGCCAGTTGTAACAACAGCAGGGTTGCCACTGGCGTCATAGGTAATAATATTTCCATCAGTGCCAGAGGCCATCTTAGCTAAAGTTACTGCATTATCAGCAATCGCTGCTGTTGGTATCTCACCTGATAATTGTGCGCCAAAATCATATTTTAATGAAGCATATGTTGCCATTTTCTTTACCCGTCCCTATTTATTTTTCTGTTAATAACCAGCCTTGAGTTGAATCTACATAAACTAATTCAAGTCCTGCTCGTTCTGTTGTAACTGTCATATCTGCACTTGCTGCAGCAATCTTTTCTGAATTTCTTCCAATCGTACAAGTATTACTATCAAATGTTCCAGCATAATCAATTATACGAACATAATCTCCGATACTAGGAGAAGCTGGTAATGTCATTGTAAATGCTGAAGATGTTGTATTAACAAAGTATCCACGACCAGCCACCATTGTTGTTGCACCAGTTACGACTGCTTGCCATTGAACACCGCCAGGATTATAAGTTTTTAATCTCGAAGCAGCAACTTTTCTATTGGTTCCACCAGCACCATCATCTATAATAAACAAATCTGCATCTACAATATCTGCACCAATATCTGTACCACCATCAATATTTAGATTGGCAATAGGAACTTCACCAGCAGCATCTTCAACATAAGTTTTAAGACGAGAAGCAGCTACCTTACGGTTAGTACCACCAGCGCCATCATCAATGATCAACAAATCAGCATCAACAATTGCAGCACCAATATCTGTACCACCATCTATATCTAGATTGGTAATATTAAACGCACCAGCACTAGCACCAACATAAGTGGCAAATCTTCCTGCCGTTGTTTTCCTATTCGTTCCACCAGCACCATCATCAATGATCAACAAATCAGCATCAACAATTGCAGCACCAATATCAGTTCCACCGTCAATATCTAATTCGGCAATAGCGACAGTACCATCTGCTAAAGCTGTAGTTCCTGTAACATTTAATGCTCCAGCAACCGTTAATGTCGCACCACTTGGGATAGTAAAAGTATCACCAGAATCCCCAATAGTCGTCGCTGTTCCACTTGCGGGTGAGATTTTATTTACTTTTAGTTCACTCATGGTTTAGTATCTCCTATTTACTATTTATATAGCATAGTTATTTTTAAATTACTTCTAACTCGCCGGACACATTAACGGTGCCGGTGACCGTCATACTATTTATAACCGCTAAAAAACCAGTCACAGTAACAGTAACTCCAGAACTAACCTCTAATGGGCCTGTTGCAGTAGCGTTAGTTCCGCTTGCGATTGTGACATTGTTAGCTAATGTTGCAGTATTTACCCTAAATATATCAGAGAGTCCATTGGTACTATCGCCGCCGATTTCGGCACCGCTCCTACCGAAAAAATAACCAGCACCACCACCGATATAAAGTTTAAGTCTTGCAACTGTTGTTTTTCTATTGGTGCCGCCAGCACCATCATCAATAATCAACAAATCTGCATCAACGATATCAGCACCTATGTCTGTACCACCATCAATATCTAATGTTGTTAATGGAGTAGTTCCAGCAGACAATCCTGCGCCAGAACCACTGAAAGAAGTAGTTCCTGTAACAGTTAAATCACCTCCCACAGAAAAATCACCAGAAACAGTGTCTGACGCAGTAATACTACCAACATCAGAAACCAAATTATTAAATTGGATTCTAAATTCTTCTAAACTATTAGTTGGAAGGATTGAACTCGTTGCCATTTTTAATTCCTTATTATTCTATTTATAACGTATTATACATCATTTATGCTGCTATATTTGGATAATTAAAATTAATATTATCGTCTGTTGCGAGTTCAAATCTAAATCTTCCACCCGCATCTGTGGAAGAACCATCTGTTCCGTTTAATAATATTGCACCATCCGATTCATCTTCCAAATCTATAGCTCCATACTCTGAAATCAGAATATCAGCTGACCTTGTAATTGGTTCCAGAGTAGAATTAAGATAATTCTGAAATGGTATTGTTCCTTCGTTAATCTTATCTTCAACTATTACTCTGTCACTCTCTAGTTCTAATTTATTGTTGGTTCCAAATCCAGTTCTGTTTTCAAGTAGTATGTTATCTCCGTGAGCACCAGAAGCCGTTGTTTCATTTTCTTGCATGAAGAAACCACTCTCGTTACTCTCTTCTAAAATTATTGCTGTTTGTTTTACTGGTGTTGAACCACCTATGCGACCAAAACCAGCATCTACATGAGAATCCAAAACAAGCAATGAAGGTCTAATAATATCTTCTAGTATGAAAGAATTGTATAGATATACACTTTCAGTAATTAAATATTCTCCAGCATTCTTAGATGAAGAATCTGTACCATTAAGAACTACATTATCTCCAGCATTCGTAGAAGATGAATCAGTTCCATTAAGAACAATATTATCGTTTGAATATTCTCCAATATTTTCAAATGTAAAACTAGAGTCATTATTAGCATCAGTAGCATTTTCAAAAATAAGATTTGCTCCAGCATCTACAGGAACTGCATCAACCAAGCCGCCGCTGCTTATTCCTATAGGTGTTTGAAAGGAATCATAATTTACCAAAAGATATCCACTTGTTGCAGTTCCTTTTTCTAATTCAAATTTTGCTGCAGGATTGTGGAAAGGATTTCTTGCAAGTGTTACCAAACCAGTTGATAGATGTCTTGGAGTGGATTGTGGAATATGTATCTTTGTCGTAATAAAAGAAACAAGGGAAACATCGTGATTAGGTCCACCACCCTTGAAAGAAGTTTCAAGTTGTTGAGAACCACCAGCCTCATTCAACAATGTCATTAGTACTTGATTTCCTTGTAGACCAACTTTAGTGAGAACTATCCCAGAAGAAGCATCTTCCAGTTCCATAGAATCTCCAGCATTGGTAGAACTCGAATCAGTACCGTCAAGAAGAATATCACCGCCTGCATCTGTCCTTGTTACATGATCACTATCTTCACTACTATTCATAACTATATTTGCGGTAACTACTACAGATTTTTCTGATATAATTCTATCGTTAGCATTTGAAGAAGACGAATCCGTACCATTAAGAGTAATAACACCAGCACCATCAGCTCCAGTATCCACAGCGTCTTCAAGTTGCACACCAACAAAATCATCAAAATGGAATAATGGTATTTCTTCTAAAACATACGAACCAGCATCAGTAGAAGAAGAGTCTGTACCGTCAAAAATAATAGAGTCGCCCTTGACTTTAATATCTTCGGATTCCTCTAAGACTATATGTTCCTCAAATGCGCCATTCACAATATCAATAACACCAAGACGGCGTTGAGTCGCTTCAGAGAATAGAACTTCAAAAGTAGAAGCAAGTATTGGCGAGAATTTATCTTCTGGTGCAGTAACACCAAGACCACTATACCAACCACCACCAAGAGATGAGCCTGCATTTGTAATTGCAACAGAAATCGAAGATGCAACTTTAACTTTACCGAATACTGCCCAGCCAGCTGGATGTACAGCTTTCTTTAATTGATCCAGATACGTTGCTGTACCAAACCCAGTTTCCACTTCATATGAGAACTGTTGGTAATAATAAGAATCTTGTATTCGATTTAAATCCTCGCCGATAAGACTTTCAATGTTTATGCCATAAGACTTATCAGTTTCGGTGGTAACTGCAATTGCAGAGGTTCCTTTTGCAATATTAGCTTTAACGATTGTTCCTGTTGCGCTGCCAGAATCTGTGATAGTAGTTGGATACGGATTTGCAGCAGTTGCATCAGCGAAGAAATCTATTGCATCCTCATTGATAATATCATCACCAACATTCGTACTGTCGGAATCTGTTCCGTTAAGTGATATAACACCAGAAGCAGTTTCTATATCATGAAGAAGTTTAGCACCAGCATCACTTGAATCAGAATCAGTACCATTTAAGCGAATAGTATTATTGTCACCATCATTCTCATTTAATAATAAACCACCAGCATCGGTTTGCGAACTATCGGTTCCATCAAGAAGAATAGTACTTTCTGCTTCTTCATCTAAATAATTATCTATTATAAGAAAAGTACCAGCACCAGACGATCTTGCAGCAGTTAATTGAGCTTCCTCTATAAGAAATCTAGGGTGTTGTCGCTCATTAGTATTATCACCAAGAGAGAAAGATGTTTCGTTTAGTAAAACATCTCCTGTACCATCCTCATTCGCAATACCATCACCAACATTGGTTCCATCTCTTGAACTATGTTCTAATTGGAGGGGTGGAATAAAAGAATCATTAGGAGATTCCATTACTAATGCACTTCCAGCGGGAAGACCGTTTCCAGATTCAATAATAATATATCCGTCTAGAGTATCTTCATTATCTAAAACAATTTTATTTCCATCAGCATCTACTATTTTATTTCCAGTTTCAATAGAATTGTTTATGCCAACGGTACTAACTACTACATCACTCCCAACTCTACTACCATCCTCAAGTAAAAATCCTTCACTGTCACCTGTCTCCAATGTTTTTCGTACAACATCCTCAAAGGTTGTAGTTAAAATATTGTTAGTAGAATTCCAGACCTTAACTATTCCTGTATGTGTAGTAAGAGTATTTTTAGCAGTAAAAGTTCCAGATACATCTTTTAATGTGAAGTTTGATTGAAATGCCATTGCAGGGACAGCACTATAATTAAATCCCTGATTTGTCATCCTTACTTCACCGACTGAACCGATATTATCTGTTGTTGCTAAAAGAGCTCCACTCGTACCAGTTGTTGATGTTATTGTTACCGTAGGAATAGTTAGATATCCACCGCCGCCGGCTTTAACGAATACTCTATAAATTTCACCACTATAATCTGTACCCTCTTCTATCTGAAATCTATCTGTACCTGTACTATAGGTATCATTACTTTCTTGTTGTAATGATGGTTCTATAGAAACATTATGTCCAGCATGTGTAGAGGAAGAATCAGTTCCATTTAAAAGAAGATTTCCTGTCTCATTTTCAAGTGCAACTTCAAAATAATCAATATGTGTTGTAGTACCAATTTCAGCAAGAATGTAATCATTCTCATTTGTTGAAGCTTTGTCAGTACCTTCTAATAAAAATGAACCATCAATAATAGAAATAAATCCTTCGGCAGATTTTGTATTGGAATCAGAAGTGGTAAAAGTAAGAGTATCCCCTACTTCGTATTTACTTCCAACATCATCTACAACAATTCCATTTACTTGACCTGTATTAATATTATTAATTCTAGCTGTTGCTAAACCATTACCAATATTAGTATTTGTATCAAACTCAATATCCTGATCAACTGTATATAACGCACTTGAATTTGTAATTACAGGAACATCCACTATTCGTTTAACAGTGAACGTCATACTCACATCTGAATCTTTAGCAGTGGTTGTTACAGTTTCACCATCGGTAAAGGCAAAAGTATCACTAGGAGATGATTTATTAAGTTCAAACTCTACGATAGCAGTTGCACCTTCACTAAATGATGTCGCAGAAGCTACAACTGCTTTCTCACCAGATGATCCACCTGTAATTGTTCCACCAACTGCTTCGGCAACAGCAATATTTGTAAGTGGAGCAACTCGCATAATTGTTTTACTTGCCCAATTACCATCTGATGCTCTCATCATATATTTGTTTGGATAAGTTACATCAGCAGTTTCTCCCAACAACATACGCATGAAAATCTTATGACCTTCAGATGTTCCTTTAGCCCTATACAACTCACGAATATTTTTAATTAGATTTCTTTTGGATATTCCATCTGCTAATGTCAGAGGAATTGCGTTCATAAACTCATCACGGAAATTATCTAGAAAATCATAGATTGTATTATCAACATCAGCATAGTTCAATAATTGCTGTATGGTCTGCACAGGATTTGCACGATACCTAGTAACTGTACCAGACGCCCCAGAGGTTCCACCTGTTACAGTTTCTCTCGTAATAAATCTTTGTTGTGATGTGATAAAGAGTCTTGGAGTACTTGCACTCAAATCATCAGCAAGAACCGTAGCAGTTGCCTTTGAGGTTCCACCAGTAATCGTTTCACCAACCGTAAACTTACCATCACTTCCCGATCCACTTTCTAAAACAATTTTATTTCCATCGACATCCAAAACATTAGATGCTGCTGTTAATTCCAAAAGAAGATTATCAATATTTACAGTAAGACGAAGTTCTCCAGCTTCAAGATACTGATAATAATGTTTTAGAAAGCGAGAAAATACAGGATGGTCTGACTGAATAAAATCAGGCAGTTGACCATCAATAAGAGG
>Ga0310124_10002835_pt1 | contig 11808 bp, 10 predicted proteins | sample CB11b_AW_Bot5_MG_FD_203507 | JGI IMG/M metagenome (GOLD analysis project Ga0310124, IMG submission 203507) | Marine microbial communities from Western Arctic Ocean, Canada - CB11b_AW_Bot5 | ecosystem: Environmental > Aquatic > Marine > Oceanic | place: Canada: Western Arctic Ocean | collected...
TAGAAGTCCTGGTTGCCGGCCGGGAAAATGCAGCCGCCTCAGGTCAGTTGAAGATCGGTTGCGGGCACCGACCAGATTCCCACCGGATCCGAGGCCAATGTCCAGCCGGTGGGATTTCCGTCATCAAAGTTTTCGTCGACCAGGACGGTCTGTGCCGAAGAAAATGTGGAAGCGACGGCAAGGAGAAGCGTGGCAGAGCAGCTTCGTACGAATTTCATTCGAAAATGGATATAAGAGAACTGCGCCCCAAGGGCAAGTTTACCGCCGATCCGGCCATAGGATACGATTTCCAGTCCTTGGAAACCAGGAGCGCCATATAGAGGAGGCCATAACCCGGGTACCGGCGCATGGGTGCCTGATCCGGTGAGATTCTCCTACGGTTTGAAGAAGTATCCGACGGTGCCGCTCGAATCGATGGTCATGCCTAACGTAGAGCCGCAGTAGGATGAGAGAGACTCTTCTTCAATCGTTCCGAAACGAAGTGGACGCAGGCCCGAACTAATCCAAGCGCGGGATTGACTCGGAGAGCCCCGCGCCTACAATGCTCTACCCGTTTGGGACAGATTGCACGACGGGTGGTTAGCTCAGTTGGTTAGAGCACCTCGTTTACACCGAGGGGGTCACAGGTTCGAGTCCTGTACTGCCCATTGCTTTATCGTGTTTGAATCTCTGTACCGCTTCGCACATCGGCGCGGAAGAATCCAACGTATTTGAAAGGATAAACGCTATGGCATATGACAAGATCGAGATTCCGGCAGGCGGCGAGAAAATCACGATGGGGGACGACGGATTGCTTCACGTCCCCGATCGTCCGATTCTTCCCTTCATCGAGGGCGATGGAACAGGAGAGGATATTACCCGTGCCTGCATGACCGTGTGGAATGCTGCCGTCGAAAAGGCCTATGGAGGGGACCGTCGCGTTTCGTGGATGGAGATCTATGCGGGCGACAAGGCCAACGAAGTGTATGGGGAAACGATCTGGTTGCCCCCTGAAACTCTCGACGCGGTCAAAGAGTTCACGGTAGCCATCAAGGGGCCGCTTACCACGCCGGTGGGCGGAGGCATTCGAAGTCTCAATGTTGCGCTCCGCCAGGAGCTTGATCTGTATGTCTGCCTTCGGCCGGTACGGTGGTTTGAAGGAGTGCCGTCACCGGTCGCCCACCCGGAACAGACCAATATGGTGATTTTCCGTGAGAACTCCGAAGACATTTACGCCGGCATTGAATACGAGGCGGGCACTCCTGAGGCGGAGAAGGTCATCAAATTCCTGCAAGAGGAAATGGGTGCCACGAAGATTCGATTTCCCGGAAGCTCCGGCATCGGGATCAAGCCGATATCCGAGGAAGGCACATACCGCCTCGTGCGCGCCGCACTTCAGTACGCCATCGACAACAACCGGCCATCCGTCACGTTGGTGCACAAGGGCAACATCATGAAATTTACCGAAGGCGCGTTTCGCGACTGGGGGTACGAGATTGCCAGGAAGGAATTCGGCGCGAAGGACCTGGACGGCGGGCCGTGGCAAGTGTTGAAAAATCCCAATTCTGGCGAAGAAATTATTGTAAAAGATGTGATCGCCGACGCATTTCTACAGCAGATCCTCACCCGCCCTGCCGACTATGGAGTCATTGCGACCATGAATCTGAATGGCGACTACATCTCCGATGCCCTGGCTGCCTGCGTGGGCGGAATCGGGATCGCCCCCGGTGCGAATATCAACTACGTGACCGGCCTGGCAATGTTCGAAGCGACGCATGGAACTGCGCCCAAGTACGCCGGCCAGGACAAGGTCAACCCGGGCTCCCTCATCTTGTCAGGGGAAATGATGTTTCGCTACATGGGGTGGACGGAAGTCGCGGATTTGATCATAAAGGGCATGGACACCACGATTTCCAAGAAAACAGTCACCTACGATTTCCACCGCCTCATGGACGACGCAATCCTGGTGAAGTGCAGCGAGTTCGGCGAGTTAGTGGCTCGGAATATGGGATGAGAGGCGCGCAATCAAAGATCCTGACCCGGGTGCAACTCGTTGAAGAGCGCGCCCGTCTGCGGACGGAGGGAAAAACGCTGGTGTTTACCAACGGCGTATTCGACGTGTTTCATGCGGGGCACGCTTACTATCTCGAGATCGCGCGGGGATTCGGGGATGCGTTGGCGGTGGGGCTCAATTCTGACGCCTCGGTCCGGCGATACAAGGGGGACAAACGTCCGATTAATACCGAGAACGATCGGTCGCTGGTTCTGGCAAGCCTGGAGAGCGTTGATTATGTCGTCGTGTTCGGAGAGGACAAGCCGGACGATCTGCTTCGCGCGGTGCTTCCCGATGTGTTGGTCAAGGGGCGTGACTGGGCGCACTATGTGGCGGGTCGCGAAATCGTAGAAGGGGCCGGCGGACGCATCGAGTTGGCGGACGTAAAGGAAGGTCTCTCTTCAACAAGCATGATTGAGCGAATTAGAATTGCCTACGGGCAGGACGAATAGACGATGGAAATTAAGTTCATCGTGACTGGGGGCGCCGGGTTCATCGGTTGCAACCTGATCGCCGAACTCAACCGGCGCGGCGAGCAGGCAATCCTCGTGGTCGATTCCCTCGGCACCGGCGGGAAATGGCGCAATCTTGTCGGCCTGAAGTACGAAGATTTCATGGACAAGGCTCTGTTCCGTGAAGCGATGTGGCGCGAAGGGCTTCTGGACGAGGTGCAGGCTGTATTTCACCTGGGCGCTTGCAGTGTCACCACGGAATCCGACGCGGATTACCTGGTCGACAACAACTATGCCTATTCCCGGGAACTGTGCACCTGGTGCCTGGAGCGGGGCGCGCGATTCATCTACGCTTCCAGCGCGGCCACGTACGGCGATGGGAGTCTTGGATACACCGACAACGATGATGTAACACCTTCACTGCATCCTCTGAACATGTACGGCTACTCGAAACAGATGTTCGACCTGTGGGCACTGGAGAATGGATTGTTCAGCGAAATTGCGGGCCTGAAGTACTTCAACGTGTATGGCCCCCGAGAGGATCACAAGGGAGAGATGCGTTCCGTCGTGAACAAAGCGCACTCCCAGATCCTTGACTCGGGGGAAGTCACTCTGTTCAAGTCGTACCATCCGGACTATCGGGATGGGGAGCAAAAGCGTGATTTTGTCTGCGTCACTGATGCGGTGGACGTGACGCTGTGGTTTCTTGACAACCCCAGCATATCCGGTCTCTTCAACTGCGGCACGGGAATTGCCAGGACCTGGAATGATCTGGCGAGCGCGACATTTGCGGCGATGGACCGGGAACCGGAAATTCGCTACATCGAGATGCCTGGGGCGTTGATCGAAAAGTATCAGTATTTTACGGAGGCGAACATGACGAAACTCCGCGCCGCAGGGTACGCCACTCCTCCCACCAACCTGGAGGACGGGGCACGATTCTATGTGCAATCCCTCCCGTTACCGGGGACTACTAATCGCCGATGATCAGCGCGTTTTCGAACTCGCTGTTTTCGAGTGACACGAGGCGGTCGGAGAGTTCGTTTAATGCCAGTCGTGTTGTTCGGAACTGTGTTGACAACGTTTGAAAAACAGGCGCCAGCGCGTACTGATCGGCCAGTTGGTGGTTGCCCGCGACTCGGTAGCTGTCCTGCCCGACCTGCTCATAGTAATCAATCCCGGGTGCGCCCCGGCGCTCCCGGCGATGACGCACATGTTTTGGAAATAGCCCCGACAGAAACAAGGTGAAGTTGCCCAGGTGGGCGCGGATGATGAAGCAATCCGCGTGGGACGCACTCTGCAGCGCGGCCAGCATGTCGACCACGTAGTGCATGGGCTGGTTCCCGTCGTCAAACGGGTTTCTTCTCCGGCGTTCGCTCACGAATACGCTCAGCACCTCGGCGATGTAGTCGGCTACCCGGAGATCATCCAGGCCGGCTTCCAGCGTGACATGGCGCACGAGCACATAAAAATACAGGCGACTTGAAACCTGCAGGCAGCCCATCTGTTCCAGGAGGGCGCGGAACAGTCGGACATCATCGAGTATGGTATCACGGGAGTCCGGGTCGGACAGCAAATCTACAAGGCAGTCCTTCCTATCGGAATCGCGACCGAGCGCGGATACGATAAATTCCACATCCGCAGCAGTAAACTGCATGCGGCAAGCTGGACGAATCACTTTCACAGCGTGACCCGGATGTGCACGATAAGCGTACCTTGCATTCATCCTCATTGCAAACCAGCAACCAGCGCAAACATACAACAGAAATTATGCTGCGTCCAGCCTGCATTTATTTTGAGGTATGAACGCTACAGCGGGCGTTTTGTCGGAATGCCGGTTCTTCGCGGATAAATATCCGGGGTGGGCGCCTTTTTTTGAATCACGAGAATGCGCGACCCTGATTCGCCGGATTCGAGAATTTCCTCCAAACCGCAATGCAATTTCGTGAGCGCATCTTTCGCTGCCGACAGTTCCTCATGGGCCCGCGCTCCTTTCATTGCGAGGACGCGCCCCCCCTCGCAGAGAAATGGAACGGTGAGTTCGAGAAGGACGGGTAACGGGGCGAGGGCGCGGGCAATCGCGTAATCGAAGGATGCGCGCAGGGACGCGTCGCGCGCCGCGATTTCTGAACGGTCACACCGAACGGTTACGTTTTCGAGTTCGAGTTCCGCCACCGCCCGCTCCAGAAACCTGCACTTCTTATTCGTGGCTTCCAGCAGCGTCAGCACCAGGTCCGGGCGCTGAATGGCGAGCGGAATGCCCGGCAGGCCGCCGCCGGTACCGACATCGATCGCCGTCCCGCCTTTTTCAACGAGTCGTACGAGAAGGAGGCTGTCGCCAATATGGCGAAGCCAGGCGTCTTCCCCGGTGGTGGCGGCGGTCAGATTCATGACCTGGTTTTCCGCCAGGAGGAGCCGCAGGTATTTCTCATGTTTCTCCAGATCCGCAGGTTGCGGATGGATGCCGTACTCGGCACAGAGTTCGTAAAACCTTTCGGGGGCGGCCATGGTTCGTTCTTCCTGACTGCAGGGGAAATAGGATATCTGATTCAATACGGGCCGAATCGCAATTCAATTCGATACGGAGTAGGATCACAATTCGGAGAGGCTTCAGTATTTAGAATACGGCCGGGAAAACCGGCCCGGGAGGTTTCAGGGATGAAAACATTGAGGAAAGAGCTTTGGTTTCATGCGAAAAAACGGCGAGAGCTTTTCAATATTACTGGGGACGTTGAAGGCGCGATTCGCGAGAGCGGCGTTCTGGACGGGCTGGTGCTCGTCAATGCAATGCATATCACTGCCAGCGTATTCATTAACGACGATGAAAGCGGGTTGCACGCGGACTGGGACGATTGGCTGGAGAAACTGGCTCCCGAGAAACCTTACGACCAGTATCGACACAACGGGTTCGAAGACAACGCGGATGCCCATCTGAAGAGAACCATCATGGGCCGCGAAGTTGTCGTCGCCATTACAGAAGGGAAGCTCGACTTCGGTACCTGGGAGCGAATTTTTTATTTCGAGCTCGACGGGAAGAGAGACAAACGGGTGCTGATCAAGATTATAGGCAAGTGAAGTCGTGGCGAATATAGCGAAAGTAATCGTGGAGATCGCGCTCGATCGGGAGTTCGATTATGAAATTCCGGCGGCGATCGAAGAGAAGGTCGAGCTGGGGTCTGTCGTCGAGGTGCCGTTTGGAAAGAGGTTCACGAGGGGTTATGTGATTGGTCTCGCGGATGGTTCGGATTGCAAGAAGCTGAAGCGCATTCAACATGTGGTTGGCGACAAACCGCTTATTACTCCCAACATTCTCGGGTTGGCGCGATGGATGTCATCTTACTACGTCGCTCCGATTGAAAATGCGGTGCGCACCATGCTGCCCAGCGCGGTCCGTCGTCATGGGGCCGGATTTAAAGAAAGGCTGCATGTCGTTCCCGAACCGAAAGCTCATGTGGAGAGTCAGCGATTTGCTTTGCGTGAAAAGAGCGCGCGCCGCTCAGCGGTCCTGGACGTGCTGCTGGAAGGGGAAGAAATGTACCTTCAGGACCTGGTTTCAGCGGCAAAAACGACAGCGGCGACCGTCCGGAAGTTGGAGCAGGAGGGGTTTGTTCGGGTCGCGGCGCGCGCGGAACTTCGAAATCCGCTGGCGGGCCACAATGTGGTTCGCACGGGCGCCCTCGAACTCATGGAGCAGCAGCAGGAAGCCATGCGGATCATTCGCGGTTCCATGGACACATTGGCCCCACCGGTGGTGCTCCTCTATGGCGTCACTGGAAGCGGAAAGACCGAAATCTATCTGCAATCGATAGAGCATGGGCTGCAGCAGGGCAAGGGGGCTATCGTGCTGGTTCCTGAAATCTCTTTGACACCCCAGACCGTGGACCGGTTTCGAAGCCGGTTCGGCGACAGGATCGCGGTGCTGCACAGCGCGCTCTCCACGGGGGAGCGTCACGACGAGTGGCACAAGGTTCGGGACGGCAAGGTCCAAATCGTGATCGGCGCTCGTTCCGCTCTCTTTGCGCCCGTGAGTAACCTGGGCCTCATCGTGGTCGACGAAGAGCACGAGTACTCCTACAAGCAGGAGGAGTCACCCCGGTATCACGCGCGGGATGTGGCGGTCATGCGCGGTCACCTCGAAGGGGTCTCCGTCGTCCTTGGTACCGCTACCCCGTCGCTCGAATCCATGCAAAACGTGCAATGCGGAAAGTATGGCGTGGCCCCGATGCCGCACCGCGTGGATCATCGGCGCATGCCTGTCATGAGGATTGTCGATATGCGGGCCGAGGCGGCGCGAGAAGGCCGGATCAACGTCCTGTCGAGGGATCTGATGGTGGCTATGCAAGGCCGGATTGAACGGAGGGAGCAGACCATCCTGTTTTTGAATCGGCGAGGCTTTTCCACTTCAGTGACCTGCCCGAAGTGTGGTCACGTCATCACCTGCGAGAACTGCAGCATACCCATGACGTACCACCGCAACCGCGAAATTCTGTGCTGCCACCTTTGCGGCGCACGCGGCATGGTACCCTCGGCGTGTCCGGCCCCGGATTGCCGGGATCCCGAATTCAAGTACTCGGGAATAGGAACCCAGCGGGTTGAGTTGGTGGTGCAGAAGCTGTTTCCGCGTGCCGTTGTCCGGCGCATGGATGCGGATGCCACCACGAAAAAAGGCTCGCATGGCCGAATTCTGAACGCTTTTCGCAAGGGCGAAATCGATGTGCTGGTGGGGACCCAGATGATCGCCAAGGGACTACACTTTCCCAATGTGACCCTGGTTGGAGTGGTGTTTGCGGATACTGCGCTGCATATGCCGGACTTTCGGGCCTCGGAGCGGACGTTTCAACTTCTGACCCAGGTTGCGGGCCGGGCCGGCCGCGGGGACGTAATGGGCGAAGTATTTGTGCAGACGTTCACGCCTCACCACTCGGCGGTGCAGGCAGCTCGCCAGTTGAATTACGACATGATGTTTGACCAGGAGGTGGAATTCCGCAGGGAACTGTCCTATCCGCCTTTTACGCACCTGGTTTGCATCACGCTGAGCGGCCCGTCTGAGCAGCTTGTGGAGTTGACCTGCCGGGAACTGATGCGCCAACTCCGGCCGCTGCTGTCGGAGGCGGTGATCAGTTCCGACCCCGCGCCGGCGCCAATCGAGCGGGTGAAGGGGATGTATCGGTTTCAGCTGATGCTCCGTGCCCCCAGAACCAAGGAGATCACGACTCCCTTGCGCCGGGCGCTGGACGGATTCGCCTGGCCGAAAGATGTGAAGCACATCGTGGATGTGGATGCACTGTCGTTGATGTGACGTCGGTCCGTCGGATCCCGCCGATCCGGCTGATCACCTTCTTTCTTTCCAAGCCCGCCCGGATCCCTATAATGCCGGGGCTTAATCTAAGGACTGAACCGAATGTCTTCCTATTACATCACGACGCCGATTTACTACGTAAACGACAAACCGCATCTCGGCCATGCCTACACCACGATCCTGGCGGATGTGTTGACCCGGTATCATCGGATGTTCGGGGACTCGACCTATTTCCTGACCGGCACCGACGAGCATGGCCAAAAGGTCCAGGAGGCGGCGGAAAAACGGGGCATTTCTCCCCAGGCGCACGCGGACGAAACCGTCGTCCCGTTCCAGGATCTCTGGAAGAAGCTGGAAATCACGCACGATGATTTTATCCGTACCACGGAAGATCGTCATAAAATCATCGTTCAGGAAATTCTGCAGGATCTCTATGACCGGGGAGAAATATACCGGGGCGAGTATGACGGATGGTATTGCGTTCCGGATGAGCGCTTTTTCACTGATAAAGAGATAGAAGACGAGAAGTGCCCGGACTGCGGCCGACCGTTGCAGCGCCTGACCGAAACCAACTACTTCTTCAAGATGAGCGCGTACCAGGAGTGGCTCATCGAATACATCAATGAAAATCCGGATTTCCTTCAGCCGTCGTTCCGGCGCAATGAGACGCTCGGGTTCTTGCGGAAGCCTTTGCAGGATCTCTGCATTTCCCGGCCCAAGCAACGATTGAGCTGGGGCATCGAACTCCCGTTCGACAGCGACTACGTGACCTACGTCTGGTTTGACGCGCTGGTCAATTACATCAGCGCCGTCGGGTATCGCCGTGACGAAACCGCGTTCGAGCGCTGGCCCGCAAGCTGCCATCTGATTGGAAAGGACATTCTGACCACCCACACCGTGTACTGGCCTACCATGCTCAAGGCAATGGGCCTTCCCATGCCGAAGTCTATTTTTTCCCACGGCTGGTGGCTGATCGGCGGGGAGAAAATGGCCAAGAGCGTCGGCAACGTTGTGAATCCGATGGATATGGTCGATGCCACCGGTGTCGATGCGTTTCGTTACTTTCTGATCGCGAGCATGGTGCTGGGGCAGGATGCAGGGTTTACAGATGAACTGTATGTTACGCGGTACAATACGGATCTGGCCAACGACCTCGGCAACCTGCAGAGCCGGTTGCTGAACATGATCACCAAGTATTGTGACAAGGCGATTCCCGCACCCGAGGAGGGCGCGCTGGAAGGCGAGTTGGAGAGCGCCCTGTGGCGGACGGCGACGGAAGCGGTGGAAGGGTTGGAAGCGTCGGTGCAATCGATGACGCTGGACAAGGGGATCGAAGGTATTCTCGGGTTGGTGCGCGCGACCAACCGGTACCTGGAGCAGCGGGCGCCGTGGACCCAGGCGAAGCAGGAAGACCTCGGACCGTTGCGCACGACGTTGTATTCGGCGGCGGAAGCACTGCGGGTTGCGTCGATCCTGTTGACGCCCGTCATGCCCGAAAAAATGTCCGTGATACGGAAGGCGCTTGGGCTGCCGGAAGGCGACCCGGATTTTCAGTCGTTGAAAACGTGGGGCGGTACTGTATCCGGAACGCCAGTGACCAAGACGCCGCCGTTGTTTCCCCGCCTTGATGTCGTGAGTTCAGAAACATCGAAATCCGTAGATCCGTCGGATCCTTCCGCCGGGGACGGTGCGGGACTCATTACCTTCGACGAATTCATGAATACGAAGTTGCGAACTGCAATCATCATGGCGGCGGAGAAAGTCGAAGGCACTGCAAAGTTAATGCGGCTTGATGTCATGATGGGTGAGGAGCGCCGGCAGCTGGTAGCGGGAATTGCACTTCACTACGAACCTGAAGTGTTGATCGGAAAAACCGTTATCGTCGTTGCCAATCTAAAGCCCGCAAAAATTCGCGGAGTGGAATCGCGGGGCATGCTGCTCGCGGCGCACAAGGGGGAAAGCCTTCGTCTCCTTACCGTGGACGGCGAACTTTCGAGCGGCGCAGACGTGAAGTAGTCCAAGTTTTCCGGTGGGGCCGGGTGGGCGAGCGAAAAACCGGCCCCCGGGCGGTGTTTCCGGCGCGAACCGGATGGAAACCGGCTAAAAAAAACTTTTTTGAAAAAAAATTGTAGAAACCCTATTGACCGGCGGTGGGGCAATATGGTTTAAAGTGGGGCGTGAGGTATATGAAGTGCAGCGAGGTACATCGGAGCATGAAAGCGTGGATGGCGGATTATTCGTCAATACGTACGTGCATAACCTCGATGCGAAGAAACGATTAACGATTCCATCAGATTGGCGCGAGGTGGTGGGTGTTCCGCAAAGGTTGTTTGTGTTGCCCGGAGTCAACGAAAAGTGCCTGTGCGTTTACCCCGCTCGTGAAATGACCAGGCGGTTGGAAAGTCTCCGTAAGCTTTCGATCGCCGACAAGAAGGGCCGGCGGCTCGCGCGGACACTCGCCTCTCGCTCTGATCTGGTGCCCTGGGATTCCCAGGGAAGGATTCGCATCAAGGATTCACTTTTGGATCACGCGGAGCTGCGGGAGCAAGTGACCTTGGTGGGGACATTTGACGGCTTTGAGCTTTGGAGCCCGGATCTATGGAAAGAGCAGGACAGTCTTGTCGATCAGGAGAATATCGGAGACGCGGCTCGTTACGTCGGCTTCTGACGCATGTTCAGGATATTTTCGTTTTTGTGGACCGATCGGCAGTTCGCCGGCCGTCGTGGTGGGGCGAGGATTTTACTCGTCCGCGCGGGCGATTTGGAACTGCACCCCGGAGAAACCGGGTGTTGACGGTTGAGCAGACCGAATTCTGGTCGACCGACCAGTTGGATCCGGATCCGGTCGCCACGGTATCGGTCCAGGACGTCGAGGAGATCGGGAAACACACGTTGGTGCCTGAGGATCCGCTCCTCGAATTCCGGCTGGAAAACGCCGTTGTAGAGGCTGGAGGCGAGAAGGCGGAGTACGCTGTAGATGTTCCGGTCCACCCGGAGGCCGTTTCGGCGGGGGGCAAATCGGATGGTCGGGATGTCGCGGTTGCGGTGTGCGAAGAGGCCGTTGCTGTCGAGGCGGAGGAGGCGCGCCGCCGGGAAGAACCGCCTCCGCCGGAGCCGTCCCTCGAAGGCCGGAGGGAGGTTGTCCGACCCGCGCCTGACCCGACTCGACCTGCGAAACTTCAATTTAACATGGCGCGATTTCTCCGGCTCACCGGTTCACTCGACAAGCTGGAAGACCAGGGCCGGTGGTACCAGCTGCCAAGGCGGCTGTTCCGTGCGCGTATTGCTTTGGATGCGAAGCACCGCATAACTCGGGATTTTCTTAAGGACCTGCGAAAACCGCCGCAAAGCTCGCCGGGCAGCCGATCCGACCAGATGGGTGGCATGTAACGATTAGGGGATCTCGAGCCGGCGGCGCAGGCGTGGGGAAGAGCGGGATGCACGTCCCGGTGTTGCTTGAAGAGGTGTTGCGCGGCCTGTCGGCCCGGCCCGGGAGCATGATCATTGATGCGACCGCCGGCGGCGGAGGCCACGCGGAGGCTCTGTTGAGGCAGATCTTGCCCGACGGAACCCTGCTTTGCCTGGACCGGGATCCGGATGCCGTGGACCGGGTTCGAAAGAGGCTGTCCGGGGCGGGTGGCCGGGTCGTGGTGGAACACTCAAGTTTTGAACGTATTGCAGAAGTGGCGCATACGGCGAAAATGGATGGCGTGGACGGAATTATCATGGATCTAGGAATGTCATCGAACCAGCTCGGCGATGCCGCGCGCGGGTTCAGTTTCATGCACGACGGTCCTCTTGACATGAGAATGGATCCCCAGGAGCCGACGACCGCCGCGGAGTTGGTCAATGAACTGGAAGAGGAAGACCTTGCGCGCATCCTTTTCGAGTACGGCGAAGAGCGTAACGCAAGAAAAATTGCGCGGGTCATTGTTGAGCATCGCGCTGAGGCGCCGCTGCGGACCACGGGAGAACTTGCCGCGCTGGTGGAACGGGTCGGGCGTCCGGGCCGCGGGCGTATTCAC
>Ga0310124_10002836_pt1 | contig 11804 bp, 9 predicted proteins | sample CB11b_AW_Bot5_MG_FD_203507 | JGI IMG/M metagenome (GOLD analysis project Ga0310124, IMG submission 203507) | Marine microbial communities from Western Arctic Ocean, Canada - CB11b_AW_Bot5 | ecosystem: Environmental > Aquatic > Marine > Oceanic | place: Canada: Western Arctic Ocean | collected...
CAGTATACTACCCTCAAGCGGCGTAAGGGGTTCACGACGCCAAGCGGTGCCGGGGCATGATCTGCTGTATTCACGTAAAGAGTTTCGCAATTGCCAACGAGAAATTCGATGCACGACGCGATCATCATCGGAGCCGGACATAATGGGCTCGTCTGTGCTGCCTACCTGGCAAAAGCGGGACTCGATGTCGTCGTTTTCGAGCGGAGCCATCGTATCGGCGGTGCATGCATCACCGAGGAACTCGTCCCAGGCTATCGGTTCTCGACATTTGCGTACAACGCGAACGGTCCCGGTCCAAAGATTTGCCGGGACCTTGAATTGGCCGCCGACGCCTTTTCTGTGGTCCCGTCTGACCCAACCATGTTCCTACCGTTTCCGGATGGCGATCACATTATGCTGTGGCGGGACGCGCAGCGAAATGCCGACGCACTTTCGCGGTTTGGACCGCGCGAATCCGATGGTTTCCTCGCGTACAGCCGCTTCATGGACCAGGCGGTGGGGATCTCGAAGGACATCTTTCTTACGTCGCCGCCGACGCATGCGGAGCTTTACGACCGATACCGCGACACGCCATTGATCGATGTCCTGGATGCCCTGCTGACGCGCAGCCACTGGGATGTTCTCTGCGATTTTTTTGATTCCGACAAAGTCCGTTGTGCGATGGCGCGGGCCGACGACGTCGGGTATCCGACGGCGGTCGGTTCCCTGCTCGCCGAAGTGGTGGAAGCGGCGAACGACGGCGCGGGAGTTGAGGGCATCTCCGGCATCCCGCGCGGGGGCATGGGAGCGATCACTACAGCGCTCGCCGATGCGGCCCGTCGGTTTGGTGCTGAGGTCCGCACCGACTGCCCGGTGCAGGGTATCGAAGTTGCATCCGGCCGCGCCGTCGGTGTCCGTCTGGAAACGGGTGAACTCATCCGCGCCCGACGGACAGTCTCGAACGCGGATCCCAAGCGCACGTTCCTCAGCCTCATCGAGCGTCGGCACCTTGATGAGAGTTTCGTGCGCAACGTCGAGCGAATCCGCACGCGTGCCGGTAACATGAAGTTTCACGCGGTGCTGTCGGATCATCCCCGCTTCGCTGCGATGCCTCGCGAACTTCAAGACGATCCGCGCAACGTCGCCGGTGTGCGGATTTCCCCATCGCTGGATTATTTCGAGCAGGCCTGGCGCGACTGCCTGAGTGGCATCCCGTCCCGCCAGCCTGTGATGAGTTTGCAGCTTCCCACGGCCTGGGTGCCCGAACTGGCGCCGCCCGGCAAGCACATCTTCAGTGCATGGATTCGTTACGGTCCGGGACGCCTTCGCGAGGGTACCTGGGACGCGCGGCGACCCGACGTGATCGAGTCCGTGTTGGAAATTCTCGAGGGCTACGCGCCCGGCTTCCGCGACCTCGTCGAGTGGCAGCGTCTTTTCACTCCGGCCGACATTGAACGGGAAACGGGTATCACGGATGCAACCATCCGACATGTCGACATGACGCTCGACCAAATGCTGCACCGCCGCCCCATTCCTGCCTGGGCAGCCTATCGCACGCCGCTCGACGGTTTGTGGCTGTGCGGCGCCGGAACGCATCCCTGCGGCTCGGTTACGGGAGCTCCCGGTCACAACGCGGCGGGGGAAATCCTGAAGGAAAAGATGACGTCTGACTGAAAATTGGCAACACCGCGAACCGTCCAGTGGGCAATCATTTACCGCCGGCAGAGGAAGACCCCTGCAAGGGGCACAATACCAGCTCGACGCGAGGCCGCGCTGCACCTGTTCGGCTCGTATTTTCCGGATCGCGGGAAAAGCAACCGGCTACGAAATCAATCTGTTGATCGAGCGCGGCAGCCAGCCGGTGGACGCCGCCAATAAATGCGCCTTCGCCGCCGACCATGCCCATGCGCAGCTTACGCTTCCAAGAGTTCATCGGAGTTTCCATTTCTTGGCGCTGTCCAACTACGACAGTCCCAACATTTGTCGATTCTTGTCCTGATCCACTTGACCCATCACAAAGTCATCAAAGGCGACGGTCGCTACGTCGATTAGATGCTGTGTGATAAAGGGAGCACCCTCCGCCGCTCCCTGTTCAGGACTCTTGATACAGCATTCCCATTCCAATACTGCCCAGCCATCGTAGCCGGCTTCCGTCAGCAGCGTGAAGACGCGGCGGAAGTCGACTTGTCCGTCCCCCAGCGAGCGAAAGCGGCTGGCGCGACCCCGCCATGGTTGATATCCTCCATACACGCCGACACGGCCGGTCGGGCGAAACTCGGCGTCTTTGACATGAAAACCGGAGATGCGGTCGGCGTAAATTTCAATAAACTGCAGGTAGTCGAGCGCCTGCAGCACAAAATGGCTCGGATCGTAGTTGATTCCAGCTGCGGGATGGTCGTCGGTTTGCTCCAGGAACATCTCGAACGTGGCGCCGTCATAGATGTCGGAACCGGGGTGCAGCTCGTAGCCCAGCACGCAGCCATGTTCGTGCGCCATGTCCAAGAGTGGTCGCCATCGTCGAGCCAATTCGCGAAACGCCTCCTCGATAATGCCCGCCGGCCGCTGGGGAAAAGGGTACATCATGTGCCAGGCAAAGCCGCCCGAGAGGACCGGGATGTTGCGGAGCCCCATGCGATGCGAAGCGAGAATGCTTTTCCTGATCTCGCCTGCGGCCCATTCCGTCAGCGCGTCACCGGAGAGACCGGGCGGATGAAACTCTTCGAACCCGACTTCGTAGGCGGGATGAACGGCCATCATTTGGCCCGCCAGAAACGGGGCCAACTCGGTCGGCACCAGCCCTAGCTCCTGCAGCTGGCCCCGATAGTCATCGCAAAAAGTCTTCGAGTCGGCCGCCCGGTCCAGGTCCAGTACCCGCCTGTCCCAGGCCGGAATCTGGACTCCCTTGTACCCGAGTCCCGCGACCCACTGGCCGATGTTCTCGAGGTTGTCGTAGGGCGGATAGTCGCGCAAAAACTGGGCGAGAAAGATCGCCGGACCTTTGATTTGGCTCATAACGGCATTCTCCAGATGCTGATAGACTGCAGCGACCGGCGGCTGGAAAAGACCCGCTCGAGGTACCCAGATGCAGTGACACAGCCCCCCTGACGCTCGATGCGTGGCGATGATAAGACCTGGATTCTTGGCTGCCCTCCGCTGCGTGTCAAGCGGTCAGCTGCTGAAGTCCTTGTCGCTCAATATTCATTACCAATTCTCTCGATCAGAAACGCTGATCTTCGCTAATCTTCGTTAGTCAGCAGCCATATCAGCCCTGCAGCGTCTCGTACGAACCGCGGATGGACACGGATGAACGCGGATGGAACGGGCAGCTGATGATGTTGCTGGCCCGAATGGCCTTCGATATCGAGACCATAACTATTCTTCGTCAAACGCATTGTATTCTCCGGAAACGGTTGCGAAGTTCGATTCCATTGTGTCCATGAAAGCTGAAAGGCAGTTCCAATGAAAGCGTTATCTAGCCCTGACTGTGTTATCTAGCCCTGACTGTCGCGCATTTTTTTTCTTGCCTCCACATTACTCTTCGCTGCCCCTCTCTCCGGGCAACTCGTGGACGTCGACCGGATCGCCGCCCGACTTGAGATAGGCCAACAGGTCAAGAATCTCGTCTTTGTTGAGTGTGTCGAGCAGACCGGTCGGCATCATCGAAACTGGCGACGGATGGACTTCTTCGATATCTCCGCGGACAACGTTCGTATAATCACCCGGTTCGAACATGTTCGTGATCAGATTCAATAAATCATTGTTCATGTTCGCAATCTTGCCGACGACGATCTGGCCGTCAGACTGCACGAAGATACTGGCTTGATACTGATCCGAGATGACCTTGCTGGGCTCGATCAACGCTTCCAGGAGGTATTTATTGTTGAACCGCTTGCCGACGCCCGTCAGATCCGGCCCGATGATGCCACCCTGGCCGTCAAAACGATGGCACTTGAAACATGCCGCCGCACTGAACATTTCACGTCCGCGTGCTAAACTATGCCCCTTTCCTTCCGAGGCTGATAACAAATCGGCAACCTCCCACTTCTTTACGAACGGACGAGCCGCAACGGCAGCGTTCGGATCGGTCGCCTCCATCGGGGCGTTGATGATCTGTGCCAAGGCCGCCTTGTCCTGCTCGTCGAGCGCAGCGATGGCTTCGTCGCGGATGTTCAGCATGAATCGCGGGAAGGAATGGCCGCCGCGGAGGCTACCGGTGGATTTAAACCAGCTGAAGTAGGCGCGACGCTCGTCCAACGTCCAACCCGATTTCAGGGTGCACAGCACCAGGGCGTACTGAACCTGGTCTTCCTGCGTCTGTGAGGCCAGCAGCAACTCCAACGTTCGCGCGGCAACTTGCGGAGCCTGCAGATAGATCAACACGGCCGCCAGTTCGTGATTGAGTGCACGGCTGTTGGCAGGAAAATGGGAATCGAGCCGTTCGAGGACGGCTGAGCGTGTCGCCGCATCCGGCTCTCCCATCCGCGCAAACGCCAGGCCGTACGCTCGCAGCAGCGACAACCGATCCCGCACTGAAGCCTCATTCCAATCGACCCGCCCGAGCGCTTCGACAATTCGACCCTGGACCGCCGGCTCGCCACAACGGGCCAACGCCACCATGGCAGTGATCAAGGCCAGCGGATCCTGCTCGGCGAGTGCCTTCTCCTGCCACTGAACCACCGGTTGATGCTCGATGGCGACGCGAGCCGCATATCGAATGAATCGATCAGGATGCGAGAGTTGCGGCCAGGCGACGGCGATCGCGTCCGCGCTGGCCGATCCGTGGAACGATTCGAGGCCGGCTCTTATCTGACGATCCGCAGCGCGTGAGGCGTCCGCTCCGGAGGCGGGCGACGTCGACTCGTCGCCCACGTAAGTCACTCGATACAGACCAGACTGTGTATTGCGACCACCGATCGTAAAGTACATCGCGCCGTCGGTCGGGTTCACCACGATATCGGTCAGCGGCAACGGCGATCCCGTCGCGAACTGCTCGAAAGTGCCCGTGTAGGACGCCCCATCGGGATCCAGATGCACCGCGTACAGTAGTCCATAACTCCAATCGCAGGCGAACAACGCCCGCTGATACTTGGCGGGGAACCTGGCGCCCGTGCCGAAGGTGATTCCCGTGGGGGAACCAGGACCGATATCAACCACCGCCGGCAAACTGTCGGGATAGTACGTCGGCCACTTGCCGGTTCCCGATCGCCAGCCAAATTCGCTGCCGCTGGTGACATGACAGATTCGCGTCGGGCGATACCAGGGGGAACCAATGTCCCACTCCATGTCTGCATCGAAGGTGAACAGTTCGCCGTCGGCATTGAACGCGAGATCAAACTCATTGCGAAAACCGCTGCCGACCAGCTCGAATGTTTTGCCTTCCGGATCCGTTTTGCAGATCCATCCGCCGGGCGCCAGCTGGCCGATTGCATGACCACCCGCGTCCCACATCCGTGGCAGCAGATGATCCTCCTGCCAGTTGCGGGGCAGGCGCGACGCGTCCAGGTGCGTCAGATCGGTATGATTTCCGGCACAGACATAAATGGACTCGCCATCCGGGCTGAGCACAATTCCATGAGGACCATGCTCGCCCTCTCCCGATATCTTGCGCAATAACCTGACCTCGTCGTACTGGTCATCGCCGTTCGTATCACGAATTCGGTAGAGACCGCTTCCCTCGGCAGCCTTCCCGTTCACCATGACGTACAGGCTGTCGAACGCGCACAGCAACCCATGCGCTTCTCCGATATCGGCCTCCAGTTTCTCGACCTTCGTCGACGCCGCGTTGCTGCCGGGCGTGACGCGATAGAGACTTCCATTTTGATCGGAAACGATCAACCTTCCCTGCGGATCGGGCGTCATGTTGACCCAAGTCCCTTGCTCGGCGGCGGGGACCGTGTAGAGCAATTCGACTTGAAAACCGTCCGCGATGCTGATTCGATCGACCGCCGTGGCCCACGAGTCGTCGGCACGCAGAGGAAGGCCGACAAGCAGCGGAAAGAGTCCCAGCAGCAAGGCGAATTTCGGGAGGATGGCAAGACGCATGTACATCTGCATAACATTTCCGTGGACGTCAGTCAAACGATGGCCACGGCCGTTGACGCGATAGGTGAGTCCTACGCGTATCTAACGATATGGTTTGAAGCCTGCGAAGTTGTATCGGTCGACATCCACGGCGACTTTGCCTACGCTCATCGATTGAACGACGAGAGGAGTGTAGATGGTTGTCGGTCGGGGTTAGGAAGACTATATTTTGATGCTTCCCCGCATCGCTACACGCTGGAACTATCATGTCAGGTTCTTTACACGACGAATGGTTTGCAGGTCGGGTGGCGCTAATCACCGGGGCGTCGTCCGGCATGGGGTACGAAACGGCACTGGCGCTGGGGCGGGCGGGGGCGCGCGTCGGTGTAAACTTCTGCCGCAATCGTGCCGCTGCCGACCAGGCGGCGGATCTGATCCGATCGACCGGTGGCGAGGCGATCGCAATTCAGGCGGACGTCAGCCAATCGGCGGATGTCGAGCGCGCGTTCCAGGAGCTGGCAGCGGCGTTCGGCGAACGAATTGACTTCCTGGTTAACAGCGCCGGCCAGTGGATGGACCGCAGTCCATTGGTGGAATGCAGTGACGAGCAGATTGACCGGATGTGGGAAGTGAACGCGCGGAGCGTTTTCCTCTGTTGCCGGGCGGCGGGACGCAAGATGATCGATCAAGGCGAGGGCGTGATCGTGAACGTCAGCTCGGTCGTCGGCCACTCCGGCGGCGGCGGTGGCACGCTGCCATACGCAGCCTCGAAGGCGGCCGTCAACACCCTGACCCGTGGCCTGGCCCGAGAACTGGGGCCGCACGGCATCCGGGTCCTGGGCATCGCACCGGGACTGATCGACACGCCGATGATCGCCGGCCGAGTCAGCGACGAAGCACTCGAGAAAATTATCGCTGCCACACCCCTGCGTCGACTGGGCGAACCGAGCGAAGTTGCCGCCGTTATCCTGTCCCTGCTCTCGCCGGCCGCCTCCTTCGTGTCGGGGACGATCGTCGAGGTCGATGGCGGCATGTTGACAAGATGATAGGGAGCCAATCATGCTCATCAAAGCGTGTCACCACCACGGGTTTACCGTCTCCGACCTGGAGAGATCGGTCGAGTTCTACCGTGACGTCCTCGGGCTCGAGTTGATCCGGGTGTCGGAGCGGTCGAATCTGCCATCGTACGACCATTTGCTCGGATTCGAGGATGTCAAGCTCAAGGTGGCGTTATTGCGAATTCCGGCAAGCGATTTTCTGTTAGAGCTATTCGAATACGTTAATCCGCCGAACATCATGCGGGAGCTGAACAACAATTTCGTGGGCGCCTCACATGTCGCCTTCGAGGTCGGGGACCTGGATGGGATTTACGATGCGATTTGCGCGGCCGGCTACAGCTCGATTGCCCCACCGATCGACATTGTCCGCGACGGCCGTCCAGTCGCTCGCGGCATTTATGCGCTGGACCCGGACGGCATCAGTATTGAAATGTTCCAGGCCTATGAAGATGTGGTGAAGGACTAACCATGACGTTGATGAACACGTCAGGTCAACCGGAACTTGCCCTGGTCACTGGAGCTGGACAGGGGATCGGCGCAGCGACGGCGAGGATGCTGATTGAACAGGGAATGCGGGTCATCGCTGTGGACAAGCAGCCGGAGCTGCTGACTGCGTTGAGTGACGATTTTGGCAACGCCGTAATACCATGTCACTTTGACCTGGCGGACATGCCCGGTATCGCCGGAATGGTGGACGACCTGGTCGACCAGCATGGACCGGTGACGGTCCTGGTCAACAATGCCGGCGTGTGGCCAGGTGCTCCGATCACCGAGATGAGCGACGAGATCTGGCGGTTGAATTTTGCGATCAACGTCGACGCACCGTTCGCCCTGATTCGCTGCCTGGCACCCGTGATGGCCGCGGCCGGCGGGGGCCGGGTCGTCAACGTCGCTAGCCGCAATGCGGTGCGATCCTCGACGAATAATGCCGGTTACGACGCTTCGAAAGCGGCGGTCATGGCCCTCACGCGTACAGCTGCTGGTGAATTGGCCAAAGACAGAATTCGGGTCAACTCGGTCTGTCCCGGCGTAGTCAGTACGCCGGGGGACGCGAGTATCGAGGAGCCATTGTTCAAGGCGGCCTACACCAGGCAGATACCCTTAGACCGCTACGCGCGACCCGACGAGATCGCCAGCGTGATTGGATTCTTGTTGTCTGATGACTCGTCGTACATCATCGGCCAGACGATCATCGTGGATGGCGGTCAAATTGCGTGTCAGGACAACAGGCGCTTTATGGAGATTCCCGGTTTGAAGCCGTAAGACGGCTGGGCCGCAACCAAACGTAGATGTTGGCAAACTAAGCTGATAGAATGTCAGTTATTGCTGCAGATCGGTCATGAATCGATTCCGCGCAAACTGGCCGATATCCTCGGGACGGGAGCGTCGCGAACCGTACAATCAACGTACAGCCCCACACAGTCATCGATGATCAGTCGCTCGTTGTTAATTTGCGTTATCTGTTGCGCCGGACTGGGGTCGGTTGCCGGGGCGGCGGCGGATGAGCAGCCGGACGCCGATCTGCGGGACCATTGGGCCTTTCAAACCATCAAACGACCGACCGTACCGGCGGCTGGGGGTTCGACGTGGGTCAGAAATCCGATCGATGCGTTCGCCGCGCGACAGCACCAGCAACACGGCCTCACGCCGCAAGTTGAAGCGCCACGCGTCATCCTGTTGCGCCGGTTGTATCTCGACCTGATCGGCATTCCTCCTAACGCCGCAGAAGTGAGCGCCTGCCAGGATGATCCGTCACCCGATTGGTATGAGCGGGCTGTCGACCAGCTGCTGGATGATCCCCGTCACGGAGAGCGGTGGGCGCGGCACTGGATGGATATCTGGAGGTACAGCGATTGGTGGGGTCTGGGTGAGCAGTTGCGCAACAGCCAAAAACACATCTGGCACTGGCGCGATTGGATCGTCGAATCGCTCAACGACGACATGCACTATGACGAGATGGTGCGGCTGATGCTGGCCGCCGATGAATTGCACCCCAACGACCTCGGCAAGCTGAGAGCGACCGGCTACCTGGCACGGACTTACTTTCTGTTCAATCGCAGCGTATGGATGGAAGATACGGTCGAGCACGTCGGCAAAGGATTTCTCGGACTGACCGTGAATTGCGCGAAGTGTCATGATCACAAGTACGATCCGATCGAACAAACCGATTTCTATCGCATGCGGGCGTTCTTCGAACCGTATCACGTTCGGACGGACATCGTACCGGGCGAATCGGATCTCGCGCAGGACGGCATTCCTCGTGCCTTCGACGGACAACTCGACGCGCCCACCTACCAGTTCGTGCGAGGCGACGAACGCAACCCGGACAAGTCATCGGTCATTGCTCCCGGTGTGCCTGCGGTGTTCGCGTTCACTGAGCTGCAGATCGAACCGGTCTCTCTTCCCTTAGAGGCCTGGCAGCCCGACCGTCGTCCCTGGGTATGGGACGCCCATCTATCATCAGCGCGGAGGAAAATTGATTCTGCGAACGCGGATCTGCGGCAAGCGCAGGAGAATCTGGCGAAGGCGAAACAGAAGGCAGTCGAGATCACGGCAAAGGAGTCCGCTCTTTCGCCGGAGGAGGTCAACCTGGCGGAGGGCCAACTGGCCTTGGCCGAACTGGATCTGGCTGTGGCGCGGGCCGGGCTGCAGAGCGTTCAACGGCGCGGAGATGCCTGGCATGCCGTGTGGGCCGGAGAAGACGACGCGGCGGGTCGCGACAAAACCACAGCAGCGGTCCGCGCCGAGCGGCAGATGGCGTTGGCTCAAGCCCGCCGCACCCTGACCGACGCCGAACAACGGCTGACACGCGCGGAGCAGGACAAGGAGGAAGAAGCTGTGAAGGCGGTCGAGCAAGCGCGGGACGCAATGGAGAAGGCCGAGCGAGATCTGGCCGCGCCAGTCGTCGACGGCGATGCGATCAGTCCCTTGGTGGGTGCGCGATGGACGCCCACGAAGTTTGGGAACAGCCTGGTGGATGACCCGGCCGTAGATTTTCCGTCGCGGAGCAGCGGCCGCCGCTCGGCGCTGGCCAATTGGATCACGCACCCACACAATCCATTGACCGCCCGCGTGGCCGCCAATCACATCTGGATGCGGCACATGGGCGAGCCGCTGGTGGCCACGGTGTTCGATTTCGGACTCAACGGAACGCGGCCGACACATCCACAGCTGCTCGATTGGCTGGCCGTCGAGCTAGTGGATCATGATTGGAGCATGAAGCACCTGCATCGCATCATTGTGACGTCGGCCGCGTATCGCATGAGTTCGTCGGTTGCGGGGGGCGCAGCCAACGCGGCCATCGATCCTGACAACCGCTATTGGTGGCGGCGCCAGCCCATCCGAATCGAATCGCAGGTGGTGCGCGACTCGCTTCTCGCGCTGGCGGACACGCTCGACTCCACGCTCGGTGGTCCTCCCGTGCTGCCGGCCGACCAGGCAACATCAACCAGGCGCAGCCTCTATTTCTTCCATTCCAACAACAGCCGCAATCGGTTCCTCAGGATGTTCGACGAAGCGATGGTCAAGGACTGTTACCGCCGCGAGCAGAGCGTCGTGCCACATCAGGCACTGGCCCTGACCAACAGCAGGCTCGTGCTCGATGCCGCACCGAAGATTGCCCAACAATTGTCCGACGGCACCACCGACGATGATACCGCGTTCATTCGCCGAGCATTCGCCGTGTTACTCGGTATGACAGATATAGAATCAGAGATCACCGCCAGCCAGCAGGCGCTGGACGAGTGGCGAAAATTGCCGGACAGTTCCCCGGAAAATGTGCGGACCAACTTCGTGTGGGCCTTGATCAATCACAACGACTTCGTGACCGTGCGATAGTTCGGCGGCTGGATCGCCCGATCGGACAAGATAGGGGAACGGCCATCTTCATGTGGCGAAGGCCATTGCGACAACGCGGCGGAGAACCGAGCCGCAGGTATGAGGAAGGCCCCTGAAACGGGCCGCTCCACGCCAGCCAGGACCTGGTCAGGCGGCCGCGCGCTTCCGAGCAAGATAGTTCGTCGTGACGAACTGTTCCAGCGACTCCCGGTACCGCTCCAAGTGTCGCAGATAACCGCGCGGAGTGATGCGATAAATGTCCATGTCGCGATCGCGGAAGAAATAGTACAGCTCACGCATGAAGATCCCCGTGTCGATATTGCAACCGCCGAACTCAAATGTTATCGCGTCCACGCGTTGTTCCTCAAACATTCGCGATGCACCGGCCAGGACGTCCCGCTCGTGGCCCTCGACGTCGATTTTCAACAGGTCGATACAGTCGATGCCATGCTCCTCACAGTACGAATCGAGCGTACGCACTTTGACCGTTTGGGACAGGTGCATCGAGCGGCCGACGTGAGCCAGGTCGCGACGCGTCAGCGAACTCAGCCCGGAAGCCGGAGTGTCGGAATACAGCGTTGCCTGGCCGAAGTCGGATCCGAGGGCGAAATTGTTGAGTGTCACGCGGTCGTCGTCGCCGAAGCACAATGCCAATTGCTCGAACGCCTGTCGTGAGGGTTCGAAGCTGTGAATCTCAAGTTCAGCGGTGCGGCAGTTGCCGGTGATCAGTCCGGCAAACTGGCCTACGTTCGCTCCCACGTCGAATACCCGGCAAGGACGGTTGTGCGTTTCGTCAACCAGCCTCACCAGCGCCATTTCCCCACTCGTGTGTACCTTCGTTCCACAGCCCACGCCCATCAGATAATGCGAAACTTTGACATTGTATTCGAGCACCTTTTGCGACAGGGC
>Ga0310124_10002839_pt1 | contig 11796 bp, 10 predicted proteins | sample CB11b_AW_Bot5_MG_FD_203507 | JGI IMG/M metagenome (GOLD analysis project Ga0310124, IMG submission 203507) | Marine microbial communities from Western Arctic Ocean, Canada - CB11b_AW_Bot5 | ecosystem: Environmental > Aquatic > Marine > Oceanic | place: Canada: Western Arctic Ocean | collected...
GTCGTCGAGGTGCGATTGTTGCACCGCACGGCCGCCGTCGAACTTGTCACGCTTCAACAGCGACCAGGCCCCTGTTTCATAGGTACCAAAGCCCAAGGCACGGGACTTCTCCAGGTTCTGAGCGACCGACAGCTCGCCGTATAGTGCGTTACAGAAACCAAAATTCATTGGGATGGATGCAGGGGAGGGTTCATGGTACGCTGATGGGGTCACCGACGCGATAGCGTTCGATTGCATCTTGGTCGACATCGATGCCGAGTCCGGGACCGTCCGGGCAAAAGGCCTGGCCACCGGCAATCGTTGGCTCGCCTGCGAGCAGATTGTGCTCACGCAGAAAATTGGCGGAAAAGTCGGCACCAAGATTATACATCGGCTGGGTGACCCCGAAATGGATGTTGGCCAGCGTGTCCAGACCACTCTGTAAGGAACACCCGACCCAGAACGGTAGTTTTCGTGTTGTTGCTTCGGCGGCCAGTTCGAAAAGGTCCGGCCAGGTGCCATTGAGGTTGAAACAGTCCGCAGCGTCATGCTCGAGGGCGTCGTGCATATTGGCGGCGCAGCTCACGGTTTTGATTGTCGTGATACCGGTCTGGCGCCGGACGAGCGCCAATGCTTCGTTGTCGCCGTAAATCGGATCTTCGAGCTTGGCATTGGGGTTGGCGCGCATCATGGCGCGGGCGTGCGGCAGCGTCGTTTCCACCGTTTCCCAGCGACCGTTCGGATCGATCACAACATTGAAGTCTTTGCCGCAGGCGGTTGCAATGGCCTCGACAGTAGCGCCCGCTTCAGTGATTTCTCCCGCTTTCAGTTTCATACCCTTGTACCCATCGGCGACCGCGGCCTTGGCGATCTTTGCAGCACCGGCCGGCGTGTGAAAGCCGGACCAGCGATCGATTGGTATGCTGTCGCGCACCTGTGGCCCGATCAATTGATGCACGGGTATTTCGCGGGCGCGTGCTGCCCAGTCGAGTGCAGCGGTATGGATGCCGCGAAGAGCGAGGTTGTCGGTGATCGCCAGGGTCGGTGTGATCTCGTCGACTGATAGCCCGAGGTAGGGCGCCATTTGCTCTTGCAGCGTTTCGTTGTGCTTGCCGCGCGGTGTATCCCCCCAACCGACAGGGCCGTCGTCCGACTCCATCTTGACGATGACGAACGGCATGTCTGCCACCCACTTACCGTCGAAGCCGCCGGTCGGACCGCGGTTGAGTGGTTCGTGAAAAAACTCGGGATCGTTGACGGCCGCTATCGGAACCGGGACAACGACGGGAATTGCTGTCACGCGTGTGATCTTCATTCGACGTCGGGGCGCGGCGGGGCATCCCAGTTTCCGAAACGATCTTCACCGCTCACCACGCCGCCTTCCGCGGTCCAACCGAAGTTGCCGGATACGTCGGGCGTGCAGTAGCGCATTGTCAGGCCGCAGCGCCGGCGTTCGGATCGGTTGACGGCGGAGGAATGAAGAAGCATATCTGTATGAATCGAAATCTCGCCGGCCTGGAGTTCGATGTTGACGGGCGTGCCATACTGCTCCGGATCACCGACGGTCTGGTCCAGCACGTTCTGTTCCGACTCGTCGCTCTCGTAAAAGTCGAGATGCCCGAATCGATGTGAGCCCGCCATGAATTGCATGCAGCCATTTTCGACATCGACATCATCGACAGCGAGCCAGATCGTGACCGTTTTTGAGGGCGTCAAAGGCCAGTAGCTGGCGTCCTGATGCCAGGCAACGGTCTTGCCGTCGCCAGCCAGCTTGCAAAAGAAATGCGCACCCCAGGCGATGACGTCCGCCCCTACCAGGTCCCTGATGATTGCAACGATCGCGGGATGACGCTGCAGATCATAGACACGGCCATGTTTAAGATGGGCCGAGGCGAGGGAATAGCTGGTGCCGCCCCCCGCCATTTCCGCGGCCAAGATTTCATCGCAATATTGCCGCAGTTCATCTGCCTGGTCACTGTCGAAGATGGGCAGGCCATGGAGATAGCCGTGCTCGTTGAACTGCTCGATCTGGGTGCGGTTGAGTACCGCCGGTTTCGTGTTGGTGCAAGGGGAAAACTGCAGATCGCGGTCTAATGCCGCCAGCTCGGCGTGGGTCGGGTACGTCTTGAACGATGCGGGGAATTGCAGTCCTTGTTTTTTCATGACGCGCTCATTGATCTTTCAACGGCTGCACCCAGCCGCCGTCGCCTGTCAGTCCGAGGCCGACCATGTACCCGCCATCGATGGGTATCGTAGCCCCGGTTATGTAATCGGCATCGTCGCTGCACAAAAATGCGATAACCTTGCCAACATCCGCCACGGTGCCGGTCCGTTTCCACGGAATCTTATTTGCCAATTCAGCCAATCTGGCCGGATCATAATAGTTCCTGGAGATTTCGGTTTCGATCCAGCCGGGATTGATGATATTGACATTGATATGGTGCTCTGCGAGTTCTGCTGCCAGTGTTCGGCCCAAGTGGTTGATTGCTGCCTTCGCCATGTTGTATGGCGCGCTGCCCTTGACCGGCAGTTGCTCGTGTATGGAACTCATGATGATGATCTTGCCGCCCGGGGCCTCACCGGATTGCACCTGGGCCACCATCTGCCGGGCAGCGAACTGGCAGGTGTGGAAGACACCGGATTGCGACACCTCGAACGTTCGGCTGACCTCTTGCCAGTCGAGGTCCACAACCGGCCCGCGCCCCGAGTACGCGGCATTGGCAACGACGATGTCGATATGCCCGAAATGCTCGATCGCTGTGCCGAACATTGCCTCGACCGCGTCACGGTCGCTGACATCGGTCTGTACGATCAGTGCCTTGCGCCCCAGTGCCGAAACAGTATCCGCGGTTTGCTGTGCCTCATCTTCAGACTTGCGATAGTTGACGACGATATCCGCGCCGTGCTCCGCCAGACATATGGCGGTGCCTCGACCAATGCCACGGGACGCGCCGGTGATCAGCGCCACTTTACCTTCGAGCTTCATATGGTAACGTGACCTAGGGCGAGCTGGTTTGCAACGATTTTTTCCGCACCCGTTTGTCGTACAGCGTCGGTTGCCCGCACAGCGTCCTGCCAGAGCGAGGTTGTCCACTTGATAGCTGAAATCCGACATCAGGGAAAACTGCTGCACGAATGCCCGCACCCTGGCGAAACTCGTGCGGACGGTTTCTACCCCGGCCATGCCAATGCGGCGCAACTCAGTCGCAATCGGTTTCTGATCATTTACTCGACCCGCGGCTGGCGCGGCACGGATGACAACACCAGCATCATCTATCAGCTTCGGAGCGATGCATACGACGGCCCGGTTATCACTGAAGGCATCCTCACCAAATCGATCGATGACTGGGATCCGCTCGGTAACGGCGAGCGATGTGTCAAGGCGCATGTACATCCGGTTGTGTTCGGTGTCCCCAGCGGCGCCATGATCAAGGGCAAGCCGGCACCCAGCGCGAATCTGTTCGTGGCAAAATGGGAACGCCTGGGCCGCCGCATCGATCCCGCCACCGGGTTTATGCTGAACGTGAAAGAGACCAACCCCTGGCTGCACGCCGGCAGTTCGGCCGTGGAATGGATGCAGTTCCGGCTCAACGAAGCGGCAGACGACATCGAGATCGTGCGCCCCGTCGATACCCTGCGCCAGCGCGGGTTCAGCGAGGGCTACGCTTTCTGCGACGCACCCGTTCGGTATATGCGGCAGACGATGACACCGGCGGTGCCGTTTAATGACGACGGTTCGGAGTGGATCGATTACGGTTATTTCGATCACAACGAGATTGCCGCATTGAAATATTGTTACAACGTTGACCGCGGTGTCTACGAGTGGACGCAAACGGGGCCGGTGATCCCGGGTGACTTCACGGAACCGAGTGTGGCCCGGTACCGCGACTCGTGGATCGTTGCGGTACGCTTGTGGTCGAGCATGCGGATCGCCGGTGGCGGACCGGTGACATGGTTGCGGATCGATGACCCTTTTACGGACGTGCCGGCGTCGATCTTGCCGTTGCAACCACGAACCACCTCGCCGATCACGATGTTCCAGTGCGCCGACGGCGTGCTTCGGTTGATCACGAACGACCCCAACATCTCGCCGTACGGGCATCAGCGAGATCCGCTCTATATCTGGGACGTCGATCCGGATCGACAGTTCACCGCGGGTGAGCCACAGGTGTTGTTTTACAAGCGGGGGGCCGGCATCGCGATCCGGGAAGAAGCCGGAATCGCGGTTGACCAGGGGAAGTTCCTGCCACACACCGGTGGCTGTACCCAGACGGTTGTGCACCGGGTTCGTCCCGTTGCGACCAACGATCCAAAGAAACTCGGATCGGCAGTTGCCGAAGCCGACAAGGAGCCGGCTGGAATGTATTACGCAACGGTTCGATATGCGGAATCATACCCGGGCATGTGGGCGTTCGAGTAGCGTGACGCATCGCCTGAGGCTTTTCGATCCGTCGGCGTATCGTCTTCTTGCAGCCTTCATTTTTAGACAGTAACTTTGAGTGCAGTGGGAACGGGGGGCGCGGACATGGAATTCGGAATTTGCAGGATCATACACGCCACTCGAATGAATCCGGGTAGGGCAAAAATACGAGGACACGGTATGAGGACATTGAAGGTGATGGTGATTCTGATCATGCTGTGCGCCGTGCTGCCGGCATCAAGTACGGCCGCGGATGGAGATGGGGCCAATGCAGCCGGTGGGGCGCCGGAACTGTCGATGACCATTGTCAAGGACGGCAAACCGGCGGCCACGATCGTCACGGTTTCTGATTCCGTTCAAACGAAAGGCGCGGTCAAAGACCTGCAGGACTATATCGAGAAGATGTCCGGGGCGAAATTGCCTATAGCGAGCTCAGCGACAACCGCCGGCAACCTGATATTGGTCGGCCGGATGCCTGCGGTGGATAAGCTGATCCCCGATCTTGACAAGTACGACCTGGGGCCGGATGGGTTCGTCATCAGAATGCTGCCCGGAAAACTGATCGTTACCGGCAAGACGGATGGTTTTATTCACCCTTCCCTCGGCCGATTCCGCGGCCCGACCGACTGCGGCACGCCCAATGCGGTTTACTCATTTCTCGAAAGCCTGGGATGCCGATGGTACATGCCGGGCGAGGACGGCGAGATCGTTCCCCGCAAGCGGACGATTACCGTCCCGGCTGTGGATCTCACCAGCAAGCCGGATTTCGCTGGACGTTGGATCGGGATTCACACCAGGGAGGGCCAAGGTTATGAGGATTTCCTTTTGTGGCGGGCCCGTAATCGCATAAGCCACAATACCTATTTTCACATGCACGCCGTATTGGTCGGGGCATTCCCGGATGCCGAGTCCCACCCGGAATACTTTGCGTTGGTGAACGGTGAACGGAAGATGGGGGGCGCCCCGGCGGTGTGCTTCAGCAATCCGGATGTGATCCGGATCCTCTCGGGTAATCTCGTCAGAAAGTTCACCGAGCAGCCGCCGTTCTGGCGAGCCTACACGGTCGGGCAGGCTGATGGCGGTTCGGATGGATGGTGTCAATGTGAGAATTGCCTGGCCCTGTACGGCGACAAGATGTTTACCTACCCGACAACGCAACAGGCGCGTGTAGTCGGGCGCGGCCCCAGTGACGAACCAACCTTCAATGTGGCGAACGGCTACCTGGGAATGGTTAATGCCATCGCCGAGCGGGCCGAGCAAGCCAACCCGGACCTTCTGCTGACCTATTATGCGCATTACAACATACCCGGTATGCCGACAGTGAAGCCGCGAGACAGCGTCCTGCCGGTTATGTGCCACATTGCGCCCAGCAATGAGCACTGGCTCCGGCAAGTGCTGCATTGGGTCGAGATTTCCAAACATCTGTATTACTACACGTATATGGGATATCGCCTGGATTTTCCGCAATTCGAAATTGTCGACAACATCCGCTGGTGCCATGAGCACAAAGGCATTGCCATGTACCTGGAACACGACGCTTTCACGCCGGTCAACCTTGTGGCAATGTATTTGGCGTCAAAGACCATGTGGGACATAGATGTTGATTCGGAAAAGATGTTGACGGAATTCTACACGAATTTCTTTGGCGCCGGCGCTGACTCGATGCGGCAGTTTTTCGAAACCTTCCAGCGCCTTACCAAGGGGAGCAATTTCGGCTACGATTATGCGACAGAATATCCCGACACGCTGAACGCCGAGGCGGTGGCGACGTGCCGCAGTTACATTGCCGAAGCCCGGCGCCGCGCCACGCGGCCGGTGGTCAAGCGGCGGCTCGAGTCGTTTTCCCGATACTGGCGGGCGACGGAGCTGCACATTACAGCTGACGAGGCGATGGCGAAGTGGAAAAAGGACAAGAACGATGAGAACATGAAAGCCACCCGGCGAGCATTGGCGGACACGATCGGTTATATCAACTCGGTGGCGGATGAGTTTAATCTTCAGGGCAGGATCGCACTTCTAAACCATGAAGGTTACAACCCTGACCTTGAGGAACTCAATCAATGGGACAAAGCGCAGGCACAACGCAGATAATCCCAATGATTGCCTCAGTCAATTCCAATCGGAAGACGGAATTTACCTTGATCGAGTTGCTTGTGGTGATCGCCATCATCGCGATCCTGGCGTCGATGCTGTTGCCGGCACTGTCGCAAGCCAAGGCGCGGGCGCAAACGATTCTTTGCATGTCGGGGCTGAAGCAGGTCGGTCTCGGTTCCATCCAGTATGCAGGGGATTACGATGACCACGTCGTGCCCGCATCTGTGGATCCCGACACGCCCTTCAATGAACTTTTGGAACCCTACACGCCGGGACAAGAGCACAATCCTGACGGAATTTATCGCTGTCCTTCAGACGACCTTGAGGTGATTGCACCCAACACCCGTCGATCCTATAACCTGAATCGCCAGGTCAGTCGCTGGCATGGCCATTTTTCCATTTGGTCGCCATCGGTAAAATATACCAGAATTCCGTCGCCCACTACTATTCCTCTGGGGCAGGAGGACTGGGGCGGCGGTAATATTGCGCAGACGCACACAGGGTGTAGCTATTGGCCGACATGCGAGGTTGGTTTATGGGGGGCGAGAACGCACGCCGGCGAGTTGAAAAATTCACCAATGTGTGACGGCCACGTGCGGACCTACAATTATGGAGAATGGTGCGAGCTTGCAATCGGGCCGCCAACCGGCACGGATGTGTTCGAATGACGATGATTTACCTGTCGACATGAGCAAATGTTTGCCGCACTCGGCACTGTCCAGTACATCACAGTCGAAGTACTGGCGGCTTTTGGAATACGAATCCGCGGTGGTCAGCGGAACGATGATGCTGCACGTGTCGGCCAGGAGTCGATGGCGAAGTGGAAAAGGACAAGACCGACAAGAACATGAGAGCCACCCGGCGAGCATTGGCGGACACGATCGATTACATCAACTCGGTGGCGGATGAGTTTAAGCTTCAGGGAAGGATCGCACTTCTAAACCATGAAGGTTACAACCCTGAGCTTGAGGAACTCAATCAATGGGACAAAGCGCAGGCACAACGCAGAAAACCCCAATGATAGCCTCACTCAATTCCAATCGAAAGACGGAATTTACCTTGATCGAGTTGCTTGTGGTGATCGCCATCATCGCTATCCTGGCGGCGATGCTGTTGCCGGCGCTGTCGCAAGCCAAGGCGCGGGCGCAAACGATTCTTTGCATTTCGGGGCTGAAGCAGATCGGCCTCGGTTCCATCCAGTATGCAGGGGATTACAATGACCACGTCGTGCCCGCATCTGTGGATTTCAGCACAGCTTTCAATGAACTTTTGGAACCCTACACGCCGGGACAGGAACACAATCCCGATGGTATTTATCGCTGCCCTTCCGATTATCTTACCGTTACTGCACCCAACACCGTTCGTTCCTATGGCATGAATCGCCAGGTCAGTCGCTGGCATGGCTTTTGTCCGCCTATTGGCCCCTGGTCGTTCTCGGTACAATATTCGAGAATCCCGTCGCCCACGACCATTCCCCTGGCGCAGGAAGACTGGGGAGGTGTCGCGCAGGACCAATCAGGCTGTTGTTATTGGCCTACCTGCGACGTAAGTTGGTGGGGGGGGCGAGAACGCATGCCGGCGAGTTGAAAAATTCGCCAATGTGTGACGGCCACGTGCGGACCTACAATTATGCAGAATGGTGCGAGGTCGCTATTGGTCCGCCTGTCGGCACAGACTTTTTTGAATAGCATAACGTGAGCGAAAAAATGGCTGTTTATCTTTCGGACATGAGCAAGTGTCTGCCGCAATCGGCGCTTTCCAGGACGACACAATCGAAGCACTGGCGGCTTGTGGAATACGAATCCGCAACGGTTTCGGGAACGATGATGGTGGCCGCCAGCCTGTCGGACACGCCCGACGTCGAGCATCCGCTGGAAGTAACGGGATGGCATGCTGTCTACATCGGCTACGCCACCCAGATGCATGGCGAACACGCGGCGGTCAAGGTCCGGCTGAAGCATGATCCCTGCTTCGTGACCATTGCCGATGACGAGCCGGACGGCCTGGATGTGATGACCATGCGCGAAACCTTCTGGCGCTATGCGGATCTGACCGGCGAGTCGATCATAATTGGTCAGCACACAACGCAGGTGGGGCTTCCCGGCACGGGAGGCGGGCGACATTGGGGCGGTGTTGCCTTCGTGAAGCTGGAGCCGCTCTCGGAATCACAGGTGGCGGCAATACAGGCCGACCGGGCCGACCCCGGCAGGCGCAACATCATCGCCTCCAATGACGGCGGCTTCGTCGGCTGGCGGAATGCGACAACTGAGTCGGACATCCTCGAACAGGTCGAGCTCTACCGTGATTCCGATGTCGGCAGGATAGACTGGTCCGTGGTCTCCGGCGAGATCACGAAGTACCCTTCCAGGATCGGCGACAATCTGCACGAGAGAAACACCGACGAGGCAGCCAGCGTTTATGCCAAGGCGCTCGTCGACAACCTGCGCACGCTGATCGACAAGGATCTGGTCCCGCATAAGGTTGCCATGAAGCATGCGCACGGCATGGGGATGAAATTCTACTATATGTTCCGTATGGCGCTCGGCCCCAGCAGTGGCAATCTTTTCACCGATCGCCCGGAACTGTGCATGGTCGATCGTGACGGCACACGCCTGCCGAAGATGAGCTTCGCCTTTCCCGAGGTCCGGCAGTGCGTGCTCGACCTCATGGAAGAGGTCATCGACGATGAGGTCGACGGTATCAATGTCTGCTGGATACGGGGACTGCGGGTCATCGGATACGAGCAACCGGTTGTCGACGCGTTCGAGAAGGCGTATGGCGAAGACATCAGGTCGGTGCCCGAGGACGACCCGAGAATCTGCCAGGTCCAGGCTGGTTTCATGACTGATTTCATGCGCCAGGTCCGGCACGTTGCCGATGCCGCCGGCGAAAAGCGCGGCCGGCCGCTGGCTATATGCGCCATGGTCGGCAGCACCTTGGCAGGGGCGCTCAGGGATGCTTGTGACATCAAGACCTGGGTCGCCGAAAAACTGGTGGACGAAATGGTCAGCGCCGCGGTTCTGACGCGATACTTACAGGCCAATGGTGTCAAGGAAATCATTTATGCGGGCCCGAACGGCAGGGACGAGTACCTGCGTTCCACGATCATCCTTGCCGAAACGGGTGCCGACGGGCTTTTCATATGGGACGTGAACCATGTGCATGACCTGGCTGCTCACTGGGCCATGATCAGGCGAATGGGGCACACCGAGGAGATAATCGACGCCCGTGACGAGAAACTGAACGTGAAGCGTATCCCGCTGAAGACGCTGGACAGGATCGATGTGTGCCACACCCAGCCGTGGGGCGGGCACGACGCGCTGGTTATATACACTGGCGGATAAGGGGCCGCGAGAGAGGCTGATGACGAAACCAAAGATCGCAGGGCTGCGCGGGAAAACGTATCCCGACACACTCGAAGAGCAGCTGAAGGTGCTGGAAACGGAGGCGGATCTTCAGTGCTTCAAGGAATCGCGGGAGCGCCTCGCCGCCGACCCGTATCGACCCCTGTATCACTTCTCGCCGCCAGAGAATTTGATGAACGACCCGAACGGCTTGTGCCAATGGCAGGGGCGCTATCATCTGTTCTACCAGTTCATACCCGAAGGTTGCGAGGATGCCCTGTGGGGGCACACTGTAAGCGACGACCTTGTCCATTGGCGCGACCTGCCGCCCGCCCTGTATCCCGACAAGGAAAAGCAATGCTGGAGCGGCCAGACGCTGGTCGAGGCGGACCGCGTCATCGCCATCTATCACGGCTTGGAAGCGGGCAACAGTATCGCCACGGCCAGCGACCCGCTGCTGTTGAACTGGAAGAAGCATCCCGGCAACCCGGTGATCCCAATTGTCCCGGTCGATGACAACGGCGCTCCCTACCGCGTCTTCGACCCGTGCATCTGGCGGGAAGACGACGGCTACTACGCGCTCTCGGGCAGCTATACGCACGGGACGCTCAAGGAGGATTGCCGGGGCGCGGAGTATTTGTTCCATTCGAAAGACCTGGCAGAATGGGAAAGCCTGGGCACGCTCGTTGAATGTGGGTTCCATACCGAGCCGGGCGAGGACGGGGCCGTTCCCAATTTTCTGCCGATCGGCAACGGCAAGCACATGCTTCTGTTTTTCAGTCACAAGCGGGCCGGGCAGTATTATATCGGTGACTACAACCAGGCGAGGCATCGCTTCATCCCCGACTCCCACGGGCGTATGAACTATGGCCCTTGGTGCATCGGCAGCCTGCACGCACCAACGGCCGCGATCGACGACCAGGGTCGGTTTCTGGCGTTTTTCAACGTCTGGGAAGGTAAGCCGCCGGAGGGCTGGAACAATGTCATGACCTTGCCGCGGCATCTGTCCCTGGAGGCGGACAACTCCCTGCGTATCGAGCCGGCGGCCGAGATCGAATCCCTGCGTTTCGACCACTGCTGCACCGAGCCGATGACGATTCCCGGCAACGGTGAAATCGTCTTGGAGAAGGTGCGCGGAAAGGCGATCGAGCTCGAGGCAGTCATCGAACCCGGCATGGCGCGGGAAGTGGGGCTTTGCGTTCTTCGCTCGCCGGACGGCGCTGAACGGACCCGTATCTCACTGTTCCAGAAAGAGGGCCAGCGGCCGGGGACCAGTGCGCTCCAGATCGACGTGTCGGAGGCATCTCTGCGAAGCGACGTTTTCGCACGCACACCGGAGACCGGGCCGTTCATTCTCGAGGCCGGAGAGGTGCTTCGCCTGCGGGTCTTCGTCGACCGCAGCATCGTCGAGGTTTTCGCCAACGGCCGCCAATGCCTGACTCTCCGGGCCTATCCGGAGCGGCCGGACAGCAACGGCGTCTCGGTCTTCACGCGGGGCGGCGCGGCGAAACTCGTGTCGCTTGACAGTTGGCAGATGCACAGCGTCTGGCCGGAGTTGAGAAATTGCGAAGGTGCATAGCCCACAATCAGGGAAGGTGTAAACATGACGACTGATAACAGCTGGTTCGTTGATGCTCGTTATGGACTGTTCATCCATTACGGCCTGTACAGTATGCTTGGGCGCGGCGAGTGGGTGATGAATCGTGAGCGCCTGCCGCAGGCCAGGATGCGTCACCTGATGACAGAGTTCACTGCGGCCGAATTCGACGCCGACCGAATCTGCGATCTCGCTGTCGACGGGGGCATGCGATACGTCACCCTGACCAGCATGCACCTCGACGGTTTCCGCCTGTATGACACTGAGCTGTCTGACTTCAACAGTGTCAACGTCTGCGGCCGTGATCTCGTCGAGGAATTCGTCGACGCCGCACGGGCACGTGGCCTGCGAATCTCTCTCTA
>Ga0310124_10002841_pt1 | contig 11795 bp, 11 predicted proteins | sample CB11b_AW_Bot5_MG_FD_203507 | JGI IMG/M metagenome (GOLD analysis project Ga0310124, IMG submission 203507) | Marine microbial communities from Western Arctic Ocean, Canada - CB11b_AW_Bot5 | ecosystem: Environmental > Aquatic > Marine > Oceanic | place: Canada: Western Arctic Ocean | collected...
CACAGAAAACACCCTCTCACAGAATGAATTCGTCCTAATCTCTGTAGCAGGTTTCCAATTGCTTTGCCAAACAACCTGCCCATCTGTATCTGGTAATACAGAGAGGGAGTTGATTGGTATGAATGGAAAAAAAGACGAAACAAGACCTGTGAGAGTGGTGAGTTATTGTAGAATCAGCACAATTTCTCAAGAAAACAATACGTCCATCGCTTTGAAAAGATGCGGCAGCGCCTGGCGGAGGCGTGTGATGTGCTGCATGCATATGGTGACAACAATCTGCACTATGTCGACGGACTGTCTGTGATGGGCACCGACGATGTTGGACTCTATGTCGATGGCATTCACCCCAGTGCCGAGGGGTATCGTTTCCTGGCCAAGGGTTGGGCTCGTGAAGTGGCGCCGAAGCTGGGGCTCTCGTGAACCGGGAAGATCCCATTCCTGAGTGGATCTGGCGGATCGATGCAGTCGCATGCGCGACCACCTGGTGTACCTGGCAACGGACCCACTGCCCTATCGCAAGCTCAACTACACCCGCCCCGGTCAAGACCGCTGCACGCTGTACGAGGCGGACGATTACATCGTCAGTAGGCTTCAAGCGAGTGGTTACGACGTCGAGCGCGAAGGGGTGCCCGGCGTGCAGGCCTTCCGCACGGGTCCGTCAACATTATGCCGCCGAGGCCATCCGTGCTCACAGCGTTGCGCTCACTCTGGGGGTCCACTAACCCGCATCGGTCGCGCGCCTTGTGAGCCCGGCGTCTCGACGCCATAACCGGTTATCGACAGGAGCGCGGTATCCTCTCTGCCGGTGATGATACGACGATCATGCAGGTCGGCGAGCTGCATGATCGGTCGGATCTTCTGGCAGAACAATCGCGGCAACTTGGCCAAAGATGAGCAGGTGCCGATCCGGGCGCGGCAGATCGGCTCCCCCATGGTCGCCAGCAATCGTGTCGGCTTTTCCTACCACCACTTTCAGGCGGGTGGTTCCATCGTCGTTGCCGACGACGGCGAGGAAGAGTTGATCTTTGCCAGTTATGCGGATCTACAGCTTGATTCAACCGGCGGAGCGCACATCCACCCAGTGCCCGCTGCGGTTCGACTCGTAGCAGGCTTCCATCACGGCTACCGCATCGACGGCGCACTGCAAGTCGGCATCCAATTCCTGGCGTGTCATCTCGCCGTTGATGGTGGCCACGAGGCGGTCTACCTGCGTCGGTCTGGCGGTGCCGACGGCGATGGACACCGGATCCTCCCCCGGTGTGGCAACCAGATAGCCTTTGTCGGGGTGTTCGAACAGGGTGCCTTCGGAGCCGGTGATCTCGAAGCCGCCGCCGTGTCCGCCGGTTTGCACCCACGAAGCCTCGACGGTACCCAGGACACCATTGGCGTAGCGCAACCAGGCGATGCCGTGATCATCCACATCGGGGTAGATGGCGGCGGCGTTGCCGATGGTGGCCATGACGCTGTCCACCTTGCCGAGGACACTACCGAGGCGATGCACGGCATGGGTGCCCATGTCCATGAAGGCGCCGCCGCCAGCCAGGTCCGATTTGGTGAACCAGTTGACGTCGTCGGAGTCGAACCAGCGGCCGTAGGCGGCGTGATGGGCGTTGCGGTAGTGGGCGTGGGTGATGGTGCCGAGGGCGCCGGTGGCGACGTAGGAGATGGCGCCCTGCATAGGAGCGGAGAAGGGCTGAAAATAACCCATGTGCACGATGGTACCGTGGGTATCGATCAACTCCAGGGCGGCAAAGGTTTCGTCTGCCGAGGTAGTGAACGGTTTCTCGCAGAAGATCGGCTTGCCCACCGGGATCGTCGCCTGCAGCAGTTCGAGATGGCGGGTGTTTTCGGAGCAGATGATGAACCCGTCGACGTCATCGCGGGCAAGCACGGCAGCCAGATCTGCCGTGAATTCGGCGCCGTTTTCGTCGGCAAAACGCTGTCCGCGATCGGTGACATCGTCGTAGATGGCGACCAGATTTCGGTCATCGTGTTCGGCGATGTTTCTGAGAAAACCCTTGGTGTGCACGTGAGCGGCGGACAGCAATGCGAGGTTGGCCAAGCGTTTTCTTGGTGGGTTTAGCGTTTTCGTTTTGGCTTTTTCTTTTTTCGTGGCAAGCGGGCCGCCGAGGGGGGTTCGCTGAGGTAGATCCAGGTACGCCCCGTACCGGCGCGGAATATCGTCACCGGATCAACTTGCGGATAATCCTCGGCGAGGTCCACGTGGCTGGCGCCGCGATTCATGGCCCGACGTATCTTGATAACATCTTTCTCGGTGAGCTTGGAGCGTCCATGTTGCTCGCCCGTTTGTTGTCCTGCCATATCGACTGTCCTGATTGAATGAGCATTGGACGAAACGAAAACTTGGGAAAAGTTGGATTGGATGTTACGCAATCATTCGATTTACGCAAGAGAATATGCATCAAACGCATAGAAGAGAGCCTGGCACGGTATGACGGGAGAGTCTGAAGCGCTGGCACCAGCAGATTGGCTGGTTGGCGATGTGGGGGTATGGGCGGGTACGCTAGGTGGCGGTTGGCGACGACATGGACCCTATCCTTTTGCGGTGCAAGGCTTATCCAGGACGGCAACGGACCTGCTGGTAGGCACGGGCCATGGTCTGTGGCAAGCGCCGATCGACCCGAGGCATCGCTGGGTACAGCTGCATGATGAAATCCTGACGGAAGTCATGACCGTCGTTCGCGACGCATCAGGAGCGCCCGTCGCGGCGGGGTCCTACGGGGTGTCGGTGGCGACTGATGACGAACTGGGCTTCAAGCGGTGGCGGAGTCTGACCGAGGAGTTGTCGCCGGATGAGCGCTACACAAATGTCTTGCACCTGGAGGCGGGTCTGTGGCTTGCAGGCACGGAGGCGGGGGTGCTGATCTCCGTCGACGACGGGGCAAACTGGCAGCACACGGATCTGAGCGGATCGCCGGTGCGCTGTCTGACCAGGATCGATGACAGCTGCTGGGCGGGAACCGATGATCGCGGTCTGTGGTGTAGCCAGGATGGGCGCATATGGTGGCAGGTCGACTGCCCGACGACGGCCGTGTTCAGCGTTGCTGAGGCGGGGTCGTGTCTCCTAGTGGGCGGTTACGACGGGATCTATTGCCGCGATGCGCAGGGCCTCTGGCAGCGCTCCGGGCCCCGCGCACTGATTCGCTGTCTCACCGTCGCTGGTGACGTGTGGGCTGCCGGTGCCGATCCCGGTGGCTTGTGGTATTCGCAGGACGAGGGGGGGACGTGGCGGCGGAGTGGGCCGTTCAAACATGTGAATGTGATCTGCGGACCGATGGGAGGGGACGGCACGTGTTAGATCAACAGCAATACGAGAGCCAGGTGCAGGGCCGGGCAGAGGAGATGCTCGACGCAGTGGCGGCACAACCGCGGCCGTCGGCGTGGACGGCGCATGCGCTATTGGCACGGGGTGGCAGTTCTGAGCAGGTGACGGAAGCGGTGGCGCGAAACTTGAGTGAGGTCGTACCCGGCGCCGGCGATGGTGACATGGGTGGGCCATTTCACGTCTTGCCGGCCATGCTGCTACACAGTCGTTGGGAGGAGCAGTTGCCACCCGAGGCAGAGCAGATGATCCGCGATTTTCTGCTGCGTGGGATCATCGTGCGGGGCAATACCGAAAATCACTGGCTCATGTACTATGCCGGCAATCTGCTGGCCGCCGAACGTTGGCGTGATGAGGACCTGTTTTGGGACGGTCGCCCGCCGGTGGCGATGCAACGGGAGGCGACCCGCTGGATTCTGGGAACGATCGAGCGCACGGCGCGCATCGGCCATCATGAGTACGACTCACCCGGATACCACATCGAACACATGATGCCCCTGATCGGTCTGTACGAACATACTACCGATGAATTTCTACGGACGCAGGTAGAGCGTGTGCTGACACTGAAGGTGGCGGATATGGCCCTGGAATTCTTCAAGGGGTCCTGGGCGGGCAGTCACAGCCGCGAGGGGTATCGGGAGAATACGTGGACGCGAGTCGGTCCGATCCGCACACTGCAATACCTGTATTTTGGCGGCGAACCATTCGACGCCGACCAACACCTGCACGGTTATGCAATTCCCGCATTGGTCGCGCAATACCGTCCGCCGGCGCTGCTGGCGCGTATGGCATGGGACCGGCCGACACCACAGGTGGTGAAAAAGACCAAGGCGCCGCGTAACATCATCCGTCACGCCGATGAACCTGCGGGGCCGGTTTACAAAACGACGTATATGAGCCGCTCCTTTGCTCTCGGCTCGGCCCAGATCAATCTGCCAGGAACAGCGGCGGGTCCCATCGATCTGGTATCATGGGATCTGACCTGGTCGGGTCCCAAACATCAGGCGAAGATCACCTGCAACCATCCGTTCCAGGGGCCGGAGCGTTTCAGCGCCTTCCTTGCGCCGTATCCGCAGAATGCGCGTCGCTCCATCGGGGGTGGCAAACCGTATCTGCAGTCCGTGGACAGGCTTTTTGGTGCTTCTCCCTTCGAGCGCATTGCACAGCATGAAGGAGCGGTGTTGGTGACCTATCGGATCCCAGCTGAAGACGAGGCGCCATTCGCCAACCTGTTTCTGCCGATGGAGACCGATTGGGTGGAACAGGAGGGATGGTTGCTTGCAGACATGGATGATTTTTACGTCGGTGTGCGGCCACTGGCGGACTGCCATTGGGAACGGATTCAGGAGTCGCGCAATGACGCCATCATGGTTAGCAATGGCGATCTGATCGACGGTTGGTTGCTGCGTATTGAGGGACCGACACCGGGAATCGCTCTGGAGGCGGTTGAATCGATGGCGGTCGCTTCTTTCGATGACTTCTGTGCTCGTCGTGTCGCGGCGGGAGTGGATCTGTCGGACTGGCCGACACAGGGCCGGGTGGCGCTGACGACGATCGCCGCCGATCGGCTCGAGCTGGAGTTCGACGGTGTACATCGCCTCAATGGCGAGATCATCGACTATGATGCATGGCCCCTATATGGCGCGCCTGAGGCAGAGGCGGAGTTGCACACGGGGCGTATGCGTTTTGGTCGTGGTGAGGATGTGGTCGACGTCGATTTCGATATCGATCCGGACCAGCCAATGATGCCGATGCGGGTTATCGGCTAAGGGGAGAAAAACGCTGCCCTTGCCGAGGCCCTCCGACTCCACCCAGATGCGACCGCCCATGGACTTCGACGATTCGCTTTGACAGGGCGAGGCCGATTCCCGTGCCCTCGACGATCCGCTGGAGGAGCCCCTATGGCTGCGGGCGGCCTCCGTAGCGGGCATTGGGCGGTTCGAGGATCTCGCGCTGACGTTGGTTCAAGTCCTGATAGGAACCAGTATCGAAATATCCCGCAGCCCAGGATACGGGATGGGGGCTGTATTTGAAGAATACCGTGCGGCGTTCGCCAGTACCCGTCCATGGCAGGGCGCCGTGGGTGAGCGCCTCGGTGAAGATCACCGCAGTACCCGCCGGGCCCGTGACACGACGAACACACGGCTGCAATCCCTCATCCAAATTTCGCCACTCGCCCGGAAAGCTGACATTGCTCTTGTGTGATCCCGGTACGCAGCCGGTACCGCCGTCCTGAGGCCCGACATCAGTCAGGCTGTAGGCGACGACGGTGAGACCATTGTGCATATGGTCATTCTTATAATGGTAGTATTGCGACGGGTTGAAGGGATGGGCGCCGCCGTGCAGATTGGCGCCGATGGGGCTGGTGCCGGAGCGGATCACGTCAAGGTAGATGTGGTCGAGGCGGAACTTGGCGCCTACGATCAGGGCCAGATAGGGAGAAATCCTGTCGTTGTCGATGAGGTCACGTAGGGGTTCGCCCCAGTCGAGGAGCCCACCGAAGCGATGGGTTCGCATGTCGGCGGCGCAATCGCTGGCGATGTGCTCGTCGACCAGGCTGTTGAGGGTGGTCAGTTCGGCGCTGCTGAGGGCTTCCTCCACGGCGAGGTAGCCCTGCAGATCGAATAGGTATTTCTCATTTTCGGTCATGGTCTTGGTACGGCTCCTGGCAAGCGGTAAAGTGCATGAAAAAAAGGGGGATGAGGAGTGACGGCAATCGAAGAGCGTTATCAAGCATATGCGGATCTGGCTCTGGACGTGGGTCTCAGCCTGCAGGCGGGGCAGCGGCTTTGGTTGAATATGCCGATCGTGGCGGCGCCCCTGGCACGGGTCATCGCCGGCGCCGCCTACAAGCGTGGGGCCCGCTACGTGGAGATGACCTGGGTTGATGACGAAATGATGCTGGCTCGTTTCGAGCACGCGCCGCGCGATTCCTTCACCGAGTTTCCCGTGTGGCGCAGCGAAGCGATGGCGGCGGGTGCAAAAGGGGGGGACGCCTTCCTCAGTGTCCGGGCCACCGACCCGCAACTGCTAAAAGGCCAGGACCCGGAGCTGGTGACGACCATGCAGCGTACCGGTGCCGAGCATAGCCGGGAATATCTGGGCTACGTGACGGCACACAAGGTGAACTGGTGTGTGCTTTCGGTGCCGATCCCGTCGTGGGCGTCTCAGGTGTTTCCTGGGGTAGGCGCCGATGAGGCGGTGGCGCGGCTGTGGGATGCCATCGCCACCGCCTGTCGTCTGGATCAACCCGATCCGGTCGACGCCTGGAACACTCACTTGCAGGCATTGGCGCGCCGCGCCGCGCAACTTACCGATGCGGCTTATGAGGCTTTGCGGTTTGCGGGTCCGGACACAGATCTGACCGTGGGGTTGGTGCAGGGTCACCGCTGGATCGGTGGGCAATCGACGACGGAATCGGGTATCACCTTTACCCCGAATGTGCCCACGGAGGAGGTCTTCTCCCTGCCGCACCGGGATCGTGTGCAGGGCACGGTGACGGCCTCGAAGCCGCTCAACTACGGTGGCAATCTCATCGAGGGGTTGCGGGTACGCTTTGAAGCGGGTCGAGCGGTAGAGGTTACGGCGGACGCCGGTCGAGACGTCATGCAGGGACTCATCGACACGGACGACGGTTCGGCCCGTCTGGGGGAAGTCGCGCTGGTGCCGGCGTCATCGCCGATCTCGACATCGGGCGTGTTATTCTACAACACGTTGTTCGATGAGAATGCCGCCAGTCACGTCGCCGTGGGTAGGGCGTATTCGGAGTGTCTGGACGGCGGCGCTGACATGACCGACGACGAACTGGCCGCCCACGGCGTCAACGACAGTCTGACACACGTGGACTTCATGATCGGCGGTCCGCAGATGGATGTGTTCGGTCAGCGCGCTGATGGCTCACAAGAACTGGTGATGGAGCAGGGGGAATGGGTGGCATGAGTGACGCAGTGCAGCTGGAGGGTGTGGTCAAACGTTTCGGCGACCACGTTGCCGTGGACGGTCTCTCCTTTAGCGTGCCCACGGGTCTGATCTATGGCTTTCTGGGTCCCAACGGCGCTGGCAAGACGACAACCCTGAGGATGTTGATCGGCATCTTCTACCCGGATGCGGGGCGCATCACCGTACTGGGGCAGGCCAATCCGGCGGCCATCAAGGCGCGCATCGGTTATCTGCCGGAGGACCGTGGCCTCTATGACAAGATGAAACTGGGTGAGTTGGTCTCTTACTACGGCGAACTGAAAGGCATGCCTGCAGGCAAGGCCCGGATGCGGGCGAAACAGCTGCTGGAGCAGTTCGGTCTGGGGGAGTGGTGGGATGCCAAGTGCCAGGCCTTGTCCAAGGGCATGGCGCAGAAGGCGCAGATCCTGGCAACCATTCTCCACGAGCCGGAGCTCGTCATCCTTGACGAACCTTTCGCCGGTCTGGATCCGGTAAACCGCGACGTGATGCGGGACGTGATTCTGGACCTGAAACGCCAGGGCAAAACGGTGGTCTTTTCGACTCACGTCATGGAACAGGCCGAGCAAGTGTGCGACAATGTACTGCTCATCAATAGGGGACAGAAGGTGCTTGATGGCAGCCTCTCCGAGATCCGGTCCAGTGGGGGGCGAGCGATCCGGCTGGACTATGACGGCGATGGCGCCTGTCTGCCGCACCTGCCAGGCGTGAGTCGGGTCAACGACGCAGGGAAACAGGCCGAACTGTTCCTGCAACCAGAGGCCGACTCACAAGTGGTGCTGGCGGGCATCGTCGAGGCCGGCGTGCATGTGCGGCGCTTCGACCTGAGGGAGTTGAGTCTGCACGAGATCTTTATTCGGGCCGTCGGTGGTGGTGATGAATAAGGGACTGCTCGTGGCGCGCCACGAATACATCGAGACGGTACGCACCAAAGCTTTCTGGCTCGGGTTGCTGGCCTTTCCCATCATCATCGCCCTGGGCATCGCCGTTCCGGTATTGCTGGAGAAGACCAAGGAGCCGCGCATCTACGCGGTGATCGACCATTCCGGATTCCTTGCTGGCCAGATCGAAGAGCGTATCTATCGGCGCGACCTGCATACGATTCTCGCCGTCACCAGCGAGCAGAAACACGAAAGTGGCAGCACCTTCGAGCGGCTGCCGCAGATCCTGCGGCAGTTCACCAATACGTATCTGTCTCTTGACGAGGCGGACAGATCTGGCTTCGTCGACGCCACGGCTGAGATCGCCAATGGCGGCGAGGGGAGGAATCTCGAAGGGGAGGTTGCCGAATTTGTGGCGCAGGGCGACCGCAAGCGGTTGTGGGCATGGTGGCAGGCAGCGTCGGTCAAAGAACTGGATCAACTCGATCTCGAACTGGCGCGGCACTCCTTTCGTCGAGTCGAAGCCAATGGTGAGACGGAAACGCCTGTGGCGGATCTCAACCGCCGAGTTTCGGCAGGGGAGTTGTTCGCCTACTTCGTGATCGGTCCCGATCCGGTGGCTGGATCGGCGGCATGCAAATATGTCTCGAACAACTTGACGGACCGGGACCTGCTGGACTGGTACGGTCGTTTGGCCACCGACGTCATCAGAGCGCAGCGCATCGAGCAGGAGGGAGTCGACCCCGAAGTCGCCCGGTGGGTGCACGAGTCACTGATCTTCGAGGATCGGAAGGTGGGAGCGCGTGGCGCCGATCAGGAGGTGGCCACCCAGGACAAGGCGCGTCAGTGGGCGCCCATGGTTTTCACCTACCTACTATGGATCGCCATATTCACCAGCGCGCAGATGCTGCTCACCAGCACGATCGAGGAGAAGTCGGCGCGCATCATCGAGGTGTTGCTCTCGTCGGTCTCCTCCTTCGAGTTGATGGCCGGGAAGATCGCTGGCATGGCGGCGGCGGGACTCACCGTCGTGGCTTCGTGGGTATGCTTCATCGTCCTCGCTGTTATCATCGTACCACTGGCCACAGGAAATCCAGGGGCGTTGGGCATGCTGCGCGACATCGCCGCGGAGCCTCTGTATCTGTTCTCCTTCATCCTCTACTTCCTCATGGGTTATCTGTTTTACGCCGCCATCCTGGTAGGGATCGGTTCGGTCTGCAACAGCATCAAGGACGCGCAGAGTCTGATGATGCCCGTGATTATTCCAATGATGGTCGCGCTCTTCGCCCTAGTACCCATCAGTCGCGATCCGAATGGCACGCTGGCGAAGATCATGTCTTTCATCCCGCCATTCACCCCCTTCGTGATGATGAACCGAGCGGCGGGGCCGCCGGCGATCTGGGAGTACATGACGACTACGTTACTGATGGCGATCGCCATCTATGGGGCGGTGTGGGCGGCGGCCCAGATCTTTCGCATCGGCGTGCTCATGACGGGCAAACCACCCACCGTCAGACAGATGGCTAGGTGGCTGTCCATGGATCGCGCCGGGACCACACCGAGGAGCCAAGAGAAATGAAAATTACCGATGTCCAGGCCTGCGTTATCGGTCGCCCCGAACCGCATAGTGGTGGCAGCGTGTGGACCTTCGTGCGCGTCTACACCGACGATGGCATCATCGGCACGGGAGAGTGCAGTTCCGCCGGGCACATGGCGGGGCCGATGACGGTGAAGAGCATGGTGTTGCACAACCGGGAGATGTTGATCGGCGAAGATCCCATGAATGTGGGTCCACTGTACGAGAAACTGCGCCGGCGGGGTCGTTATGCCGGGGGTTCAAGTGCACCGTGGACTTTCGCCCTGACGGGGATCGAGAACGCATTGTATGACATTGTCGGCAAGGCGCTGGGCGTGCCGATCTATCAGTTACTTGGGGGGCGTTATCGTGATCGGATTCGTCTGTATGCTGACTGTGCGGCAGGAGAAACGCACACGGGACCGGCGTACGCCGAGAAGGCACGGGCCGTGCTGGAAGAGGGTTACAGTGCCGTGAAGTTTGATGTCGACAACAAGAGTGGTGGCAGCAAGCTGGATCCGGTGAACTACACGGTGGGCGCGAGAGAGATGACGCACGTCATCGATCTGATCACTGCCACCCGTGAGGCGATTGGTTGGGACATCGACCTGGCCATCGACTGTCATGGGCAATTCGACTTGCCCTCGGCGATCACCCTGGCCAAGGCGGTGGAACCATTGCGCTTGATGTGGCTGGAGGAGCCATTGCCGGCGGAGAATCTCGACGCCCTGGCGCAGGTGCGCGCCTCGACGAGCACGGTGATCTGCACAGGGGAGAACCACTACACGCGGTATCACTTCATGGAAATGCTGGAGCGCAAGGCGGTGGATGTGATCATGCCCGATCTGGCCAAGGCTGGGGGTATCGCCGAAGGCAAGCGGATCGCCGAAATCGCCGAGGCCAGTTACATCCCCATGGCGCCACACAATGTCTCGTCACCCCTTGGCATGATGGCCGCCTGTCACGTGTTGGCAGCGGTGCCCAACTTTCTCGTGCTGGAATTTCATGGGCGTGACATCTCCTGGTGGGAAGAGTTGTGCGTTGGTGACCAGCCCTTCATTCGCGATGGCTGGATGCACGTGTCCGAGCGGCCGGGTGTAGGTGTGGAACTCAATGATGAGGTGGCGCAGGGCTTGGTCTGGGAGGGAGATTCGTACTTCAGCTGAAATCGGTGTTATCGACACGCAGGAGGAAGTATGGCAGATGCATTCAACGCACCCGGAGTGGTCGAACCCTTCGGCGTGTTCTCCAGCGCCGCCTGGCAGCCGCCGGGCAGGGTGCTGCATATATCGGGTCACGTATCCCAATCGGCCACCGGTGAAACCGTTGGCAAGGGCAGTATGGAGGCGCAGACGCGCCAGGTGCTGGCAAACATCCGTGATGTGCTCGCCCACGTGGGCGGCACCATGGCGGATGTCGTCAAGGTCACCGTGTTCGTCACGGATGTTGCTGAGATCTCGACGATCCATGATGTGCGGCGTGAGTTTTTCGACAAGCCTTACCCGGCCAGCACTTTGGTACAAGTGGCACAGCTGATCGACCCGGATTGGTTGATCGAGATCGAGGCGGTAGCCGTGGTCGCCTAGTAGGCTAAGTAGGCTAGTCGACCAGCCCTGCCAGAATCGCCTCGCACAATTCCATCGTCTTCACCGCCTCGTCCAGATTTGCGGCGGGGGGACCAATCGGTCGCCCGAGTCGTATGCAATCGATGAAATAACGCGCCTGCGCAGTGGCGGAGTCGTCGCCAGCAGGAGCGATTGGTTGTGGAGCTTGATCGACAATGTGGATTTCCCCTCCTTGTACGCCTTCCAGATATGCGGAGATTCCATCCCCGTGGAGTTCGTAGCGCTCGACACGAGCCCCGGCGGTGTAACTGTGCGTCAGCTGGGCGACACAACCATTGTCGAAGCAGACGAGTGCGGCGTGCACATCCTTGTGGGGGCCCGTGGCACGACGCACGACGCTGTGCACCTGGGAGACGTCGCCACCCGCCAGCGCACGCACCACGTCGATGGCGTGGATCGGTGTCTCCAGCAGC
>Ga0310124_10002842_pt1 | contig 11795 bp, 10 predicted proteins | sample CB11b_AW_Bot5_MG_FD_203507 | JGI IMG/M metagenome (GOLD analysis project Ga0310124, IMG submission 203507) | Marine microbial communities from Western Arctic Ocean, Canada - CB11b_AW_Bot5 | ecosystem: Environmental > Aquatic > Marine > Oceanic | place: Canada: Western Arctic Ocean | collected...
CTGACACCTTTGTTGCTTGAAAGATCTGCCTGACAGAGCTTGCGAGGTCAGTGGGGGGGCTGAATCCTGAATCCCGCATCCAAAACCGCCGCCCCAACAACATCGGCACTCACATCCAGTCATTACTCATTACTCATTACTCATTACTCATTATTCTCATTACTCATTACGCACCACGTCCAATATCCCAACAACCCCTCAGCCTCGTCCATTAATCGCTCCGAAAAGTTTCGCAGAAAACTTCAGAATCGAGTCCAACTCCAGAGCCCGCACAGAGCTGTTATGTGGACGGAACAAGACACCAGCCAAGAGTCTCTCGTATTTTGTTTATATGAAAAGGGTTAGGACATATTGGAAAAGTGTTTCAAAAGACTGAATCCGGCGGTTGGCGGGGGTGGCATTCCGGCAAAACGTGAACTTAAGAACTTCAAGCCCGGTATGAGGTTTGCCAAGGTAAGAGAAATTCAGATCCCTGATCCCTTGAATTTCAGGCGTACGCAACCTTCAGATACCTGGCATATGCGCATCACCATTCTCCTCAGCTTCGCGGCCACACTCGTTCTCGTTACTCCCACTTTTGCCCAGGAATCGGCTCAGCCGAAGGGCATCTATGACCCGGACCATCCGGATGCAGATGCCGACGGGTTTGTGTGGAAGGAGGAGACCGAAGACCGAAGACCACAGACCGAAGACGGCAGACAAGAGACAGCAGACCAAAACGAAGCTTCTCAGCACTCCAACCCTCCAACACTCCAGAGCTCCACATCCGAAACCGGTGCCGCAACGAAATCGGCACTCGAAGAACCAGAAACCAAGAACCAGAAACCAGGAACAGCCGGCTATCTCAGCAGCCATTACAAAACCGCCCAGAGCAGTCATTACAAAACCGCCCAGACCAAAGACGAAGGGCCCGGCATCCCAACGACCAGTCTGGGCACGGTCATTCTTCAGATGATTGGCGGACTGGGGATTGTCGGTGGTCTGTTCCTGCTGGGCGCCGCCGGCATGAAACGCATCTATGGCAAGGGCGGCCTGCTCAACCGTGGCCGGCTCTGGCAAGTCATCGAAAGCGTACCCCTCGGGCCCAAACGCACCCTTTACGTCACCAAATTTGTTGACCGCATCTATCTGATCGGCTCAACCGAACAGCAAATCTCATTGCTTGGCGAAATCCAGGACCCCACGCTGGCCACGGCTATCGAATCCGGTGATGCAGACTTCCGCCGATTCCTGGTGCCTGAGACTCTCAACGAAAACCCGACATCAACGCCCTATGCACCTGCCGCGGAGCCTCAAAGCTACTCTCAACCCGAAGTCGTACAGGAGATACCCGTGCCAACACCTGCATCGATACCGAAGACGAATACGCGTTCATTCACCGTTTAGGAGGATTCAGAAGATTCAAGATTCAAGAGCTTCCCAACTTGTCGCTTCATTTTGAGAATTAAACGCTTACGAAATCCAAAGCGGTGACAAGTCACCGCACTCCAAAGATGCCCGGCCCGAATCCTGAAGGAAGACCTTAGACCTTAGACCTTAGACCTTAGACCGAAGAAGGAAGAAGGAAGACTCCCCGCGGAGCGTGGAGACCCGATGCGACTACCCTCTGTCCTGAACCCTGACACCTGACACCTTTGTTGCTTGAAAGATCTGCCTGACAGGGCTTGCGAGGTCAGTGGGGGGCTGAATCCTGAATCCTGAATCCTGAATCCTGAATCCTGAATCCATGGCCAACCGCATTCTTTCTATTCTTTTCATTCTTAGCTTCGCCCTCGCGCTGCCCGCGATCCATGCCCAGGACCTGACAGACGAGGGTGCGATTGGCTTTGATGAAGATTTTGATTTCACCGAAGAAGACCTGCTGAAAGAGTCCAATGAAAACGCTGAAGACATCGAAAACCTGACGGAAGCTCTCGAAAAGCCAGGTTCGGTAGAATCCATGGTCTACCTTGCCGACCAGGTCGAGCAGATGCAGAAGCCCGGCAAGCTGGCGCCGGTCATGCGCGTAGCTTTTTCATTGACGCTGCTGACACTGCTGCCCGCGGTGCTGCTGACGATGACGGCGTTCACCCGCATCATCATCGTCTTTTCTTTTGTGCGAAGAGCGCTGACCCTTCAGACCCTGCCACCGAACCAGATCATCATCGGCCTCTCTCTCTTCCTGACCTGGTTCATCATGGCGCCGACGGTCGAACAGCTACACGAGACCGCGCTCCGGCCGATGATGGACAACAAGATCACCGAGATTGAAGGTATAACCCGCGCCCGCGACATCATGCACGGCTTCATGATGCGCTATACCCGTGACAAAGAGCTGGCACTGTTTGTCGAACTCGCGGGCGAAATGCGCCCCAAAGGCCCCGAAGACGTGCCGATGAACGTGCTCATCCCAGCCTATGTGGTCAGTGAATTGAAGACTGCGTTCCAGATGGGCTTCGTCATCTTCCTGCCCTTTCTGGTCATCGATATCGTCATCGCCACGGTGCTGACCTCGATGGGTATGTTCATGCTGCCGCCGCCCATGATCAGTATCCCGTTCAAAATCCTCCTCTTCGTCCTCGTCGACGGCTGGACGCTTATCGTCAAGTCATTGGCCCTGAGTTTTATGACTTGAAAAAGGTTCAGAGGTTCAAAGGTTCAAGGTTCAAAGGTTGGCCTTCGGCCTCGAAAAGAACCTCTGAGCCTCTGAACCTCTGAACCTCTGAACCTTGAACCTCTAAACCTCTGAACCTCTGAACCTCTGAACCATGACCATCGAAACCATCTATACCCTCGCTAATGAGACGCTCATAAAGACCCTGCTCGTCTCCGGCCCGGTGCTCATCACGGGTATGGTCGTCGGCCTTGCCATGGGTGTCTTTCAGTCCGTCACCTCCATCCAAGAGACCACGGTCGCGTTCGTGCCCAAGATGCTCGTCGTTGGCGGGCTGTTGGTCTTTACATTCCCGTGGATGCTCGGCGTGCTCAAGGGGTTCACCATCATGCTGTACGAGAACCTGCCGCAATACGCGCAATAAATCGTAATACGTAATACGTAATACGTAATACGTAATGCAGCCCTTAGGCCGCAACCAAAGGGAAGAGAAGGGCTTCCAACGAATTCAAGGAAACAACCAATGGGGAAGGACAAGAATGCAAATTGATATTGGCTTAACCGTGTAAGGGAGCCCGTTGTCGCTGTGACGGCGGTTTCAAAACTAAAATTTACGAATGAGATAAGAGAAATGAATGCACCCCAATTCAGTACTTACGTATTACGTATTACGTATTACGTATTACGTATTACTCATTAAGCCATGCAAGACTTCTACGGCATCATCCACGCCTTCCCGCTTTACATCATCGTCCTTATCCGGACATCGGCGCTACTTGGGGTGATGCCAATTTTTAAGCGGACGTCTGTCCCGATGCGGGTCAAGGCATCTCTGGCCGCGCTGCTGGCCATGGTCATCATGCCGACCCTGCCGCCGGAAATCACCATGGATTTTGTCTACCCGGATACCACCCTGGGCTGGATGTGCCTAGTCATGAAAGAAGTCTCTATCGGCCTCATCCTGGGCCTAGTTGCCGCGATGGTTGCCGCGATTCCGCTGGCTGCGGGTGAGTTTTCTTCGAGGGATATGGGGCTCTCAATGGCCGCCGCGTTTAATCCCGAAACGCGGAGCCCGCAGACGCCGATCAGCCAGATCTTCGTCACCATATTCGCCCTGCTCATCCTGGTCACCAATACACACCTCTGGTTTATCGAGCTGCTCGTGCAGACCTATCATATCGTCCCCATCAACGGCCTGAATCTCGACCCAAGCCTGGCAGTAAAGATGGTCAAACTGATGTCCTGGATTTACATGCTGGGCGTCAAACTGGCGGCGCCGATCATCGCGATCCTTTTCATCACGACGGTCTCTATCGGCATCATGTCCCTCGCCGCACCGCAGGTAAACATCCTCATGATCAGCTTCCCCATCCGCCTGGCAATCGGGCTGACCATCACCAGCCTGACCATCTATTCCACAGGAGGCCAAATTCTGAATCTTATTGACAAAATGAAAACCCAGATGATGGAGACGCTGTTCTTAATGGGCTAGGTAGTCCTGGCGCTCCGCGACAGGTTTTCATACCAAGCTGCCGCGGAGCGTCAGCATAATACTTTTACGCTGCCGCGGAGCGTCAGCACTACTTTTTATGGCAGACGACGAAGAAAAAACCGAAGAACCGACCCCGAAGCGCCGGGATGAAGCGCGCAAGAAGGGCCAGGTCGCCAAGAGCCAGGATCTGACCAAAGCCGCGTTGATGCTGGCGGGGATGGGGCTCATCTATGCGCTTGGCGGGGGCATACGCACCAAGCTCGGGCGATTTATGGGCTGGTGTTTCGAGAACATCCACACCGTCAATTTTTCTGAAGAGGGTATCAACTCTCTCTTACTTTCGGTCATCTCTCTCGTCATCGGTATCCTGGCCCCGTTCGCGATAGGGCTACTGTTTTTTGTCTTGGTGGCTTGCATTCTCCAGGTCGGCCTGAAGGTTTCATTCGAAACGCTGAAGCCTAATTTCGGCAAGCTTGACCCCATCAAGGGCTTCAAGAATATCTTTTCGACATCGGCACTCATGCGCGTGGTGATGTCGCTGCTCAAGCTGGCGGTTATCGGCACTGTGCTTTACTACGCCATCGCCAATGAGATCGAGATCGTGTTTGCCCTGCACACCTTCGAAGTGGTCACCATTTTTGCCATCATCGGCGATATGGTGTTCTGGATGGTCGTCAAAATGGCCATTGCCATGCTCGTGCTCGCCATCATCGATCTCATCTACCAGAGATATAACCATGAAAAGCAGCTCAAGATGAGCCACCAGGAGATCAAGGACGAGATGAAACAATCCGAAGGCGACCCGCAGGTAAAAGCCCGCATCCACCGCAAGATGATGGAGAACACCTTCAAACGCATGATGGCCTCAGTGCCCGAAGCGGATGTCGTCGTCGCCAACCCCACCCATTTCGCCATCGCGCTCAAGTATGATGCGGCCATCTCCGACGCGCCCATCGTCATCGCCAAGGGCCAGCGCCTCATCGCCAAGCGTATCAAGGAGCTCGCCAAAGAGGCCGGCATCCCCATCGTTGAAGACAAACCCCTCGCCCGTGCGCTTTTCAAAACCGTCGAAGTCGGCGAACAAGTCCCACCCGCCCTCTTCCGGGCCGTAGCGAAATTGCTGGGCTATATCTATCGGATGAAGAACAAGAAGAAACGGGGCGGCCTTGTGAAGAGTGGTTAATGGGCTGGCAGGGCCCATGTTCTTGTGATGGCGGGTGGTGGGTCGATGTTGTTGTGATGACGGTTGTGAATGGAATGGAATGGCGAAAAATGAAAGCGTGCAGATCTACTCCAAAGCTCCCATTCTCTGCTTTTGAATCCACCCTCAGAGCAACAGCAGGCCTGGCGTCATTCCCTCTCCACCCACCGCTCCAACAAAATGGGCACTCTCAACCCATTAACCATCGTTATAAGCCATCAACCATTTTCCCCAATCCCCTAAAGTTTTCGCTCCGCTTTCGATAATTAGCATGGGCGCAAACTATGGACTGCGCCGACTGTTTTCACGGATGAAATAAGACTTTTCCTCTTTAGCCCATTGCCCAGTTGGGGGAGAGGAAGCCGAGAGCTGGTGAAGAAATTTGGGGAATAATTGCTTGCCCAAGCGATGGCTTGCTGGGGATTTCCTGAAGCCCTTCCAACATATTTTGTCTCGGCATCATCCAGATGCATGACTCTTAGCGATTCGGCCATCAAAGCCTGGGTCGAGAAGAGTTCAGACAACCACGCAAGAAAACCTGATGTGAGTTTCCACGCTCGGGAGCTCGCAGACCGGCTGCCTGCCGGTTCAGACAGTGTCTGTACGGATATTTCCTTTGGGGTTGTCTGATTAGAGTTGTCCAGTGTTCAGGTTTCAGTGCTTAGGACGGAAGGAGAGTTCAGGTTTCAGGTTTCAGGTTTCAGGTTTCAGGTTTCAGGTTTCAGGAAAGAGAGCTTTCGCAGTTCGTGCAGCGACAGCCTTCTTTCTGAACACTGAAACCTGAACTCTCTCTTCCCTGAACACTGAACGCTGAAACCTGAGCACTTCTTTGAAACCATCCCATCGATTTGCCCGATGGGGGCCGAGACCATCAAAGGAAACCACGCATGAATATTTATGGGGGAGTCACCCAGACCGCGATTCAAGAAGCTGCACTGCAGAAACATTTAACTTCAGGAGAAAAGAAGAAGAAAAAACTCGACGACGAGGATGACGCCCAACATCTTCCTTCTTCTACCTTATTAGAGGACGAGGCCGACGTGACCGAATCTCAAAAAATTGCCCAACAGAACGAACAGGCCGTAAAGAAAGCCCAAACCGCTCTGAATAAACTATCTCCCGCCCGCATGGAGAAACTCGATTCCGTGAACAAACGGATGAGCAGCGGCTTTTATAATGAAAGAGAAGTCATGGAAGCCGTGGCAGAAAAACTGATGACTATGTTTCGGCAGGATTGGAAGCATGGTTAATGGTTGATGGCTAATGCAGAAATGTTGTCGGTAACTCTAACCAAGCCGACAAGTTTTCAATGAAGATGCCTCCATGAACCATCCATAAACCATGAACCATCCAACCATCAACCATTCTTTGATCTCTTCCGACAACTTTTCAGTTAAGAACCATCAGCCATTAACCATTAACCATCCATCGGTTTTTCTTAACACAGAATCTATCAATCGACTTTATGTCGATTCAAATAGCTGCTCTTTAACAACTTAACCGCATCCTGCGCTGCTTTAGTTCCACTGCATGGTTCGATAATCCTTGTGCTCTTTGAGAGAGCCGAGTTTGCAAGGAAAGCCACCCAGGTTTTCCAACCTACCGGAAACAGGTCGCAAGCTTTGGGGGAAACAATCACGAATCGCTCTTGGGGAAGACGATTCAGAATTTCTTTAAAAGGAGTCACACTATGGCTGGTGGACTTATGAGCACAGGGTACGGCGCCCTTGATTTTCTTATGGCAGGAGGAGGAGGTTCATCCTTCTTCGGCGGAAATCCTTACAGCCCGACAACCACCGGAATCGGTGGGATGCCGTTCGGCTTTGGTGGTGGAAACACAACCAATACCAATAACAGCTACGGTAACTCGTATGCTGATCCTTATAGTGCCTACGGCTACGGTGGCGGTTCATCCGTCTCTACCGGAACTCAGGCTGGTTCAGGCTACCTTTCATCCGACCAGGGCCATCAGAGCACGCAAAGCGCTTCTGCCGCTTTCGACGGCCGGACTGAAAACAACCTGTTCATGAATCAGAAGGATCTCCAGAAGGTTAACGTCTTTCTTGACCCGCAGATTGGGGCCGGACGCAGCGGCACAAACATGCCTATCGCCGGCTTCCTCACCGACCTCGTCGATATCTCGACGGCTGGCTCGGCTGCGACCACCGACGTTAACAACAAACAGCAAATTGGTCTCGACCAGTCCGCTTACGCCGAAGAAGGTGGAACGGCTATCAATAACTCTTACCAGGTGCAGAACAACACCCAGATCGTGAACATTTATCTCGACCTGAATCTGCAGATGCCAGGCATGCCCATGAACCCGTGGATGCCCAGCCCCTGGATGCCCGGTAGTCACAGTCCTTATCCGACAAACTACTCTTCCGCCTTTGGTCAGCCGACCGGACCCGTTGGTGGCTACGGCCAGCCCAGCGGTTACGGAAACGTCGGTGGCTACGGCAACACCGGTGGCCACGGAAATGTCGGTGGTGGTTACCCCACCCCCGCACCGCAGCCCGCACCGACACCGCAGTACGACCCGACCCACGTCGCCCCGTATCAGGATTTCGTCCTGACCACGACCGACCTGGAATACAGCGACCGCTCCGCTCTTCGTGAGACCATCAAAGAATACGCACGTTTCTTCGATGATAACGGTGCTCGCCCACTCGGCCGTGCATTCATGACCCTCGCCGGCGCTGTCGGCTCTGGTGAAAACATCGAACGCGCAGAGCGCCGCTTCCTCCGCTTCGAGGACGCAGTCTCTGACCTGACCGCAGAAGAAAAGGCTTACTTCCACGAAGGCCTCGTAGCCCTGGCCAGCGAAATTCCATCGCTTATCGCTGACCCGGCCGCTGCTGACGAACTCGACTTCATCCTGAATGACCTCGGTGAAGTCGTCAGTGGCTATAGCTACACAGACCTCGGCTACGGAGACAGCAACGACGACAACGTCGATGTCGCTGCCTGAGCAGGACGGGTTGCTAACCCGTCAGGCCCGTTAGGATGGATTTTGAATCCGTCAAAAGCTCTTCGGAGCCCGTCTCAAGCCTTTATCTCTAGACCTATCTTCCAAACACCTGTACCTGCTGACGGTCACACGACCGTCAGCAGGGCACAGAAAAGGTCTGCCTCGAAAGACAGACCGGAAAAGGACTGCTCGATGTTTCTGCATTCGCCCACAGACATATTCCGACACTGGCAAGCAAAAGCGGCCACCTCCGCCAGGAGACACCGCCCTGCCCCGCCGGAACATCAGGCTGCCCTGGGCAAACTGGCCATCTCTTCAAGCGACCTCAACCGCACCGACCAGCGGACGCTCGAAAAAGCCTTCCGAAGGCACGGCCAGACACTCAGCAAATATTCCGTCAGCGCTTCGCAGGCATTTCGCCTGATAAGCAACGTCATCGGCCAAGCAGACCGAGGTGAACGTTACATCACACAAGCCGCCAGTCGTCTTGATACGACTCTTAATCGGCTCAGCGAAAACGACCGCACCGAACTGGCCGTCGAACTAGCACAAATCCGGCTCAACCTGCCGGAGCTCCTACCGGGCGTCGATACCCACACAGTGCAGGATGCTCTCGAACAACTCCAGGTTGAGCTGTTGGAAAACGAATCCAACCGACCACCAGCCAGCTCTGCCCCCCAGCAGAGCGCTTCGCCAGGCCACACTGCTCTTTCCGGCGCAGCGTTTCCAAAGGCGACCAAGCCGAGGGCCCCCACCTTCGGCAGCATCATCGGCCCCTCCCCCGGGCCGGTGAACCTTACGGTGTAGGTCCCCCACCACACCGAACACGCAACTCGCTCAATCTGGAGGCCCCCACCCCAGGTTGAGCGAGTTTTTTTATGCCTGAAAGCGTAATGGGTGTTGAGTAAGGGCCGATGTTACTGAAACCGCGGTTTCGAGAGCGAATAAAAGCGTAATGAGTAATGAGTAATGAGTAATTTCTGCTTTAGAATTGCTGCCTTACTCATCACTCATTGCTCTTTGACGTAATACGTAATGACGTAATACGTCAGGAAAGGCCCGAACCTGCCGAGCCCATCAACGAGAACCTGAGAACCTCTCATTGACTGACTCAGCACGTGCTCTGCCCGAGCACACAAACCCACCTTTCCAGCTTTCGAACTCGAACTGCTTTGCCCAGTGACCCAGCCCAGAATCACACAAGCAGCGACAGAACGAAAGTGCCCGTTTTGCCCAAATCCAGTCTGGACATACACGCTCTCTTCTTCTGCGTGCGCCCACGCGGAACGTAACCCTGTCAGCATCTCCGGAAATTCGCTGATGAAAGTTACGGGTCGATAAAACATTCCGGCTGCCCCCGGAAAACACAGCGTGTGATAAAAAGCCCTTGCGGAACGGCAAGCCCAAAAACGCCGCCCGCAGCCCACGTAATGAACCCGAGCAATGAGAACGCCGCACTCGGCACTTACTCATTACTTATTACTCATTACGAAAACCTGTTCAGGAGAGATTTGCCATGATCGAACGAGAATACATCCAGACCCAGAACGAACTTCCATTCAACAACGACATCGACCCCTGGGAAGCCAACACCAGCGCCTCCGCACAGGACGACTCATGGGCAGATGACAGCGGCATGCCCGATTTCTCACTCTTCGCCGAAGCCCAGCTCGCCGAGCTCCTCCCCAAACCGCTGCAGGACAACTTTCGTCTGAGCCAGAGCTACGTCCAGCTCATCGAACTATCCCGCACCATCCCCACCGAGCTCCTCGCCTCCATGCTCGAGACCATCCGCTCCGGTGCCGACGAAGTCTGCAGCTTCAACGATGATTTCGGCCGCTCCATCCTCATGCTCGCCGAAGCCCTCGAAAACTGCCAGGAAGCCGAATCCCACCAAATCGAACGCTTCCACAACCTCCAGGCCCTCTTCGAAACCCTCAACGACAAAGACCGGGAGCTTTTTCTGGCCACAGTGAACGAAGTGATGGAGGCCTGCGAGCCGCTGGCATCGTAGCGTAATACGTAAGTGTGGGCTTGGAGGACCGGTGTTGTTGTGACGCCGGGTGGCAAGAGATGCTGGATGCTCGTTGTTTTCATCGTGTTGCCCTCCATTGTGTTGCCTTCCTCTTCTCCTCGTCTGTCCGTGCGGTCTAAGGGCTGCGATATGCATTACGCATTACGCATTACGTATTACGCTCACCACGCGTCCCGGATCGTATCTTCCGAGATCCCATCATCTGCAGCAGGTTCTCCTCCTGCGCGGAAGAGCGGACGATGCCGCTGATGAGCATAAACGCCGCAAGCCCGGCCCCGCAGAATGCGCCGGCCAGGTGGGCGATATAGGCCACGCCGTCTGCACCGCTGTAAGCGCCCCATAGATCGAAGGCCACGTACAGCAGAATGACCCAGTAGGACGAAATGCAAAACGTCCCGGCCTTAATCACCAGTATCCAGAACGCGTAAAAAATACTCACATCGTTCTTCGGATAAAAGACCAGGAACATCCCGGTGATCCCGAAAATAGCGCCCGAAGCGCCCACCATCTCCGGCCCCGAACCGATAAGCATCCAACCCACGCCGGCAATGATCCCGAGCAGGAAATAGAGCGAGATAAATTGTGCATGCCCGACCTTCGCGTTCACCGCGTTGCCGAAGCAGAAAAGGAAAATCATGTTGCCGACCAGATGCACCGGCCCCGCATGCATGAACATATACCCAGCGAGCTGCAGCGGCGCGAAAGTCTCACCCCGCGAAAGCACAAGGAAGTGCTTCAGCCAAATCCCAATCGCTGGCGAGTCAACAACGTCTCCCACGTAACCCACGATGCTCACCACGCTCGTTGCCCCCATAATGACCCAATTGGCAATGGGCCACCGTTCCATGGGCACATCTACGTTGTAAGGGACGAGCATGGTGCGATTTCTGGCGAGCGGATGCTGTTTGGTTTAGCAGAAAGCCCGAAGATCAAAAGAATAATGAGTAATAAGTAATGAGTAAGTTTCGGCTTGAGGTGCCGATGTGCTTTAGGCGGCGGCTGGATGCTTCTCTTTTGTCTCCGTTTTCAGGTTTTCGTTCTTGAGGTCACTAAACAGCTTCCTACAATTCCTCCTGTTTCAGAGAGCAAGCCATGGCCGATCCAAAAATCATTCATATTTCGCATGGAGGAAGGAACCTGTGTCTGTTCCTCAAAGAAGCCACACAACGAACCCTTACCCCGTTGTGATGCAAGAATTGGCGAGCGAAGAGCCTGCAGGAAGAGAGCGTTTTGCTCGTAATTTTACCTGGTTCAAGGCACATACCTCTGAGATTTATTCCAGGCATCGCGGCAAGTGCATCTGTATCGCGGGAGAGGAATTGTTTGCCGCTAAGACAACTCAGGAAGCCACCACGCTGGCCACACAGGCCCACCCGGTGACGACGGCCATTTTGTTCACTACATCCCAAAAAAAGGCGCACGCGCATCTGATGCAAATCCAGGGCGAATGGCTTGAGTGTGAAGATGGCATCCTCCGGCCGGTGATACTTGGTAGCGCCCTCG
>Ga0310124_10002843_pt1 | contig 11791 bp, 8 predicted proteins | sample CB11b_AW_Bot5_MG_FD_203507 | JGI IMG/M metagenome (GOLD analysis project Ga0310124, IMG submission 203507) | Marine microbial communities from Western Arctic Ocean, Canada - CB11b_AW_Bot5 | ecosystem: Environmental > Aquatic > Marine > Oceanic | place: Canada: Western Arctic Ocean | collected...
GTTAGCATCAATATCTATCGATTTCTTCATTTCATCATCTTTATAAATTATAATTTCTGTTTCTCCTTCAGATTTAGCATAAAATACCAATTCTAAATTAGGAGTTAAATAATTTGATCCCCATCCCCTGCTTCCCCATCGGGGATTGAATTTTACTTTATCTGCTTCGAAAAAATACAAATTTTTTGTTAAAATTTTTTCATTTAACATTTGCAGATGTTTAACACCAGCAACATAAATTGATCTTCCATGAGTCCCCACCACAAGATCTCTTTCTCTTGGATGTACCACTAAATCATGAACCGGTGAATTAGAAAGACCTGAACTGAAAGCAAAGAATTTATTTCCATAATCTAATGAAGCATAGACTCCATGATCAGTGCCCACATAAACCAATTTTTCATTTTCAAGATCTTCTATAATGACGTTTACAGGTTCATTTGGTAGATTGTGACCTATCTTACTCCAGTTTGTTCCATAATCATCTGAAACATATATCATCGCATCGAAATTATCCCACCTATAACCATTTAAAGATACATAAACTCTATTTTGATAAAAATTAGAAGGATATATGCCACTCACCCACATTTTTTCTGGAAGAGAACCAGAAATATTTTTCCATGAAAAGCCAGCATCCTTACTAACATGAATTAAACCATCATCACTACCAACATAAATTAATCCATATCTAATTGAAGATTCAATAATCGTAGTCAAAGTACCATAACTAACATTTCCTTTTATTCCACCATTTGTCAAATCATCAGATAAAGTTTCAAAATTATTTCCTTGATCCAAAGACCTATGAAATTTATTAGATCCCATATAAAGAATGTCTTGATTATGTCTAGATAAATAAATTGGCGTTTCCCAATTCCATCTATATGGTCTTTCTCCTAACTTATGGCTAGGAGTAATTCTTTTTCTTTCACCTGTTCTGGTATTAACTCTAGCATAGTTTCCAAATTGTGAGCCTGTATACACCGTTTCATTATCTCTTAAATCAACCTCTGTCTGCATACCATCTCCTCCATAAATAGATTTCCATGGATAACTCCCAGAACTATGCCATCTTAAACTTGCCACATAGTTAGATGGACCCATCCACACACCATTATCTTGAAATCCACCATAAACATTATAAGGTGCTTTCATATCCACATTAATATCATAAAATTGACCTACTGATGTGCTATTATATTTTAACCAATTTTCTCCGTCATCATATGAAATATTCAAACCACCATCATTACCTGCTATAAGATGACCAGATCTATTAGGGTTTACCCACAAAGCTTGATGATCACCATGCATATTATCAAAGTCTATAGACTCCCATGTCTTTCCAAAATCAGTGGATTTCAAAAGAGGAACACCCAATACGTATAATTTTGCTGGATCTTGAGGATCTACCCTAATTTCTCCAAAATAATAACCATAAGAGAAGTAGAGTCTATTTAACTCATCCTCATTTACCTTCTTCCATGTTACTCCAGAATCTTCAGAAGAATAAACTTCAGCACCTATTACTGGAGTATCAAATAACATAGAGTTTGAATCCTCAAGATATTCTACTAGAGCATAAGGTGATATCATTCCATTTCTAAGAAGTTCTTTTACTTTAATAGCATCATACTCTCTTGGGAACCTATTTTGCTTTAAAAATGCATCCAACTCTTTATCTGATATCTTTAAAAAATCTTCTTCAGAAATTTCTCTAAATGAATCTTTAGTTAATCCTTCATTACTTACATCTTCATCTTTTGGTTTTCTATCTTGATTATCTAAAATAGCATAGATAATATTTGGATTAGAAATAGAAATATCAAGTCCTATTCTACCTGTACCCCTAGTATCAGGAAAACCACTTGTACCACCTGAAACTTCTAACCAAGAAGATCCTCCATCAACTGATTTATATATTCCAGAACCTATCCCTGAACCATCAAAATCCCAAGCTTTTCTATCTTTTTCCCACATTGCTGAATACAAAATATCAGGATTACTTGGATCAATAACTATATCAATAGCTCCAGTCCTATTATTAACAAATAAGGTTTTATTCCATGTCTTACCCGCATCTATAGACTTATATACGCCCCTATCGGAATTTTTCGAATATAAATGACCCAAAGAAGCAACCCATATAATATCTGAATTATCAGGATGAAGAACTATTCTAGCTATATGATGAGATTCTTTTAACCCTATATGAGTCCAATCTTTTCCTCCATTAGAAGATTTATAAATCCCATTTCCGGAATAAGAAGATCTACTTGAATTCTTTTCACCTGTGCCCACATAAATTATATCCTTTTCCCAATCAACCTCAATATCTCCTATTGTCATCACCATCTGATTATCAAAAATGGGGTTAAAGCTATTTCCATTATTTGTAGTTTCCCATAATCCCCCAGTTGCATATGCAACATAGAAATGAGATGAATTTTTTGGATTAACTGACAAATCAGTTACTCTGCCACTCATAACTGTAGGACCTATATTTCTGAAACTAATATTTTTTACTATTGAATTCTCCTCTAAAGAGATTCTCTTTAAATAACCTTCCAACCTTTCTGAAGATAAAGTAGATTGAGGAAATATGGATTTTTTCTTTTTCTTTTGGGAAAATCCATTACTAAAAACAAATAAAAAAATAAAAATTAACTTGAGAAATTTTATCATAGGTTTTGGTTTGGTTGTTCAATAATAAATTATAATTTAGAAACAAAAATAATATTTTGCAATTATTCTATATACCCAATATAAAATCAGACATACTTCTTAAAGATGAATTCATCCACTGTATAAAAATTTTGAGACATAAAGTTAAAGATGTTATAAATGTTACAGATGGGAAAGGCAATATTTACAATGCAAAAATTGTAGACATATCTAAAAATAAATGTACAATACAAATCATTTCTTCAATTAAAAAAGTTTTACGAAAAAAAAATATTCATCTTGTAATAGCACCAACAAAAAGTTTTAATAGAATGGAATGGATGATTGAAAAATTAACAGAAATAGGAATTTCTGAAATTTCATTTGTTTATTCAAAAAATTCAGAAAGAAAAAAAATTAATTTAAATCGATTAGAGAAAAAATCTATTTCAGCAATGAAACAGTCTAATTCAGCCTTAAAACCTATAATTAATGAAATTATTTCATTTAAAGATTTTCTAAATAAAAACCTAAAATACAAAGAGAAGTTTATAGCACACGTAGAAGCTAAAAAATTATTAAAAGACTCCATAAAATATGGAGATGAATCTATAATAATTATTGGACCAGAAGGTGATTTTTCTAAAGAAGAAATTCATTTAGCTAAAATCCATAAATTTAAAGATATTTCCTTAGGAAAAAATATCTTAAGAACTGAAACAGCTGGATTAATATCTTGCTATACAATAATTGATTATTAAATAATTAAAAATTTGATAATTAAAAATTAATACGTTTACTTGAATAATAAGTGTCAATTTTCAAAATTGATTAATTATCACAATCATTATTTTTAACTTAAAAACAATAAATATGAAAAAAATTAAAATATTAATACTTCTTTTATTTATAACTAATCTTTCTTTTGCACAAGATTATTTAAGTCTTACATACTTAAAAGTACCGAGAGAAAAAATGAGTGAATTTTTAGGATTACATAAAGAAATGGTAGAAGCAGGAGTTGGTGAAAATAGACTTTTAAATGGACATTGGGTACATGCACATAGATTTGCTGGAAATTATTCTTTACTTGTTGTTCAGTCATTTAATGATCCCGCTGATATAGATAAAGATCAAGCGTTGTCAAGGCAAAATTCAAATAAATACGCTAGCACACTTTCAGAAGAAGAAAGTAAAGCATTTAAAGAAAGAAGAAGCAGTTGGTTAAGTATGTACGTAGAGGGTCATTATGATGAGGTTAGGTACAGGCATGAAAGTGCAGGATTTAGGAATGAAAATTTTGATAATACTAACAGTAAAGTTGTAGTTATTAGTTGGTACAATCCAAGTTATGCAAATATGAAAGAATTTAGAGAAATCTATGAAAAACAAAAAATATCTGTTGAAAAGGAATTAGGAAATTCTGAATTGATAATAACTACTGCTCATTTTAGTGGAAGAAGTTCAACTTTCTCATCTGTTATGTGGTATCCTTCATGGGAAGTTTTTGCAAAAAATGAAGCTTCTTTAGATGAAATTCAAGCTAGCGGTGATAATTCTAATGGGGGAAGAATGTGGGAAATTGCTGGAGGACACAGGGATGAAATATTAGTAACTGTTGGTCATATGAATGAAGGAAAATTTGTTATTGCTAAATAAAACATCAATTATTTAAATAATAAATAAATTTTATATGAGAAAATTATTTACAATAGTATTATTATTTTCATTTACTTCATGTGTAGAAGAACCAAAAGAAACAGAAAATGTTAACGTTGAATACATTTACGATGCAGCTTATTCAAGTGACTGGAAAATGGGTGATCCAAATTTATCAAACATTGTATTAAGTCTTCAAAAAGCAGCCCAAGAAAATGACTATGATAAGGCAAGAGAGCTGTTTCATCCTGAAATTGAAGTTTGGAATGGAGATGGTTCTATAATTAAAGGATTAGATGCATTAGATGAAGGATTTAAAGATTTTATAGAAAATTATAAAATTGATCTAACTCCTCAAGTTTGGATATCTATATATAGTGAGGAACTTGATGAAAATTGGGTTTTATTGTGGAGTTATGAAGAATATAAAGCTCCAGATGATTCAATTAGAAAACTATTTGCTCAAGAAAGCTTTCGAATTAAAGATGATAAGATTATAAAAGTAAATCAATTTCAAAGAGACTTAGTAGAATAATTATTTTGAAATCTATAAATAAAAAAGAACCCTTTTGGGTTCTTTTTTTTTATAATAACCAAAAATTCAACTATAATTAAGTAGACTTTGTGACTGGCCTGGGTCTCGAACCCAGGACCCCATCCTTAAAAGGGATGTGCTCTACCAACTGAGCTAGCCAGTCAATTAATAAGTCTAAGTGCGCAAAAATAGAAATTGTTATTGAATTTACAATAATGTGAATTAATTATTTGAAAATTGTTAAATTTTAGGATGCAAAAAATATTCTTTTTTTTTCTTTATTATATTTCTTTTTCAATAAACATATACTCTCAACAAACCAAATCACCCCTTGTTCAATCATATGACGAACATTTAAAATTAAAAACTAACAGCCACCTAAACCTTGAATGGATAAGTTTAGGACCTGTTTTAAATTCTGCAAGAGTAGAATCTATTCAAGTAGATGAAAAAAATCCAGGAACAATGTACGTTGCATTTGGATCAGGAAATTTATGGAAAACTACTAATAATGGAATTTCATGGAAACCTATATTTAATAATGTTCCCTCTATTGGAATTGGAGATATTGCTCTTTCACCATCAGACCCAAACATAATTTATCTAGGGACTGGAGAAAGTTTAAAAAAAGCAAGAAATTTCACGATGCCTGGAACTGGAATATATAAATCAATAGATGCGGGCAACACATGGAATCATTTAGGTTTAGAAGATTCTTGGCATATTGGTGAAATATCAATCCATCCAAAAAATCCTGATATAGTTTATGTAAGTGTGCTTGGACATTTTTGGACTTCTAATATAAATAGAGGAGTTTACAGAACAATAGATGGTGGAAAAAATTGGGAAAAAGTTTTATATATCGATGAAAAAACCGGTTCAATTGATGTTGTTATTTCCTCATCCAACCCAAATATAGTCTACGCATCCATGTGGGAAAATTACCCTTCAATAAGTGGGAAAAATAGTGGAGTGTATAAAAGTAAAGACAGTGGAAAAACGTGGGAAAAAGTTACCAATGGACTACCATCCGGTAAAAAAACAGGAAGAATCGGTTTAGCTGTATCATATTCTAATGCTAATAAAATATACGCTCTAGTAGATAATTTAGCAAATGAAAGAAATAATGCTGCAGAGGTATACTTATCAGTTGATGGAGGAAAAAATTGGAATAAAACACATAAAGATAATTTATTAATATTTCCAGGAATAGGATGGTACTTTGCTGATATTTATGTGAGTCCAAGTAATGATAATGAGATATATGCACTAGGTGTAAGGACTGCAAAAAGTTCAGATGGAGGTAAAAGTTTTAAAAACTTGAGAGGTGATGTTAAAAGATTAAATTCAAGTGCTGCAAAAGGTCTCCATCTTGATAATTGTGAATTGTGGATAAATCCACTAAATGATAAACATATTGCTTTAGGAAATGATGGGGGATTATTTATAAGTTATGATAAAGGAAAATCATGGCTTCATTATAATAATATTCCAGTAGGAGAATTTTATGATATTGAAGTTGATAACCAAAATCCTTATATAATATACGGAGGAACTCAGGATGATGCAACGGTATATGGACCAGCTGTTGAATGGAACAATTTATATACAGATAAATGGAAATATTTGTGGATAGATGCTTGGGATGGAGGTGATGGATGTGTGACCCAAGTTGATCCATCAGATCCCAATACCGTTTATTTTAGTATGCAAAATGGTGCTATTAGAAGAAAAGATATGGTTAATGATTTGTCTTTATCTATTAAACCAAAGTTACCTGATAATATAAATGATAATTTAGAGTATAATTTTATTACACCATATTTTATATCAGAACATAACAATAATACATTATATCATGCAGGAAATTATGTCTTCAAATCTGAGAATAGAGGTGATAACTGGAAATTAATCAGCAATAATCTTACTAAATCAAAATTTAGTAATAAGATTTCTTCTTCAGCAGGAGCAATAGCAGAGTCTCCTATAGAAAAAGGACTTATATATTATGGAACTGATAGGGGCTCATTTTGGGTTACAAAAAATGACGGAGAAATTTGGGAAGAAGAGTCAATAAATATTGAAGACAATTACATTAGAAGTATTTATCCATCAAAATTTGAAAAATCAAGAGTATATATGTCTATGACAGGTATAAACTATGATGATTTAAATAATTATCTATATTCTTCTGAAAATTATGGAAAACACTGGAAAAAAATATCTTCAAATCTTCCCAATGAACCAGTAAATGTCATAGTAGAAGATAATAAATATGAAAATATACTTTATGCAGGTATGTACAGAGGTGTCTACATTTCGCTAAATAAAGGATTAAACTGGATGATTTTAGGTAATAATTTACCAATATCTAGTGTTTCAGATATAGAAATTCATAATAATTCAAATGACATGATAGTTTCTACCCACGGAAGAGGTATTTACAAAATAAACTTAGATCCAATTCATAAATATTTTCTTTTTAAAGACTCTTTAAAATCTGATTACTTATTTGAAATTGATAATGGAAACTTACCTAAATTCAATGATACACATAAAGAACCTATAATTGATACGTACGAAAAATTACCTATCACATTTTATTTAAATGAAAATAAAAATTATGCACTTATAATTATGAAAAATAATAAAGTTATCTGGAAATATGAATCAAAAGGAAATTATGGTATTAACCAAATAAGATGGGATTTGATTACCAAAAAAAATAATGACCAGAAACCATATCATATTCATTATAATGAATTTATTTTACCAGGAGAATATAATGTTATACTTGAAACTGAAAATTCAGTTAATAATAGATTATTAAAAATTTATGAGAAATAGATTCTATTATATATCAATTGTTCTATTAGCAATTTTTTCATTTTCAAATAAAATTTTTTCTAAAAATTTAAGCTTAAATAAAGCCGATTCATTATTTAACCTAAAAATATATACTGAAGCCAAACTAATATATGATAGCCTTTATTATAAAGAAAACTTATATTCTGAAAGAATGCTTTTAAAAATGGCATTGATTGAAGAAGGACTTGAAAACTATGAAAAATCTATATATTATTTATCTCAATATCAGTCAATTAATAATAATGAGTCATCTGAAATAAAAATTCAGAAAATTGCTAATAATTATGATCTAGAAGGGTATTAAAAAAATGATTTTGATTATTTTCAAAATATATTAAAGGAAAATAGAATCATAATAATCTACTCTCTATTATTATTAACATTATTAATTTTTATAATAAACATATATAGGATATTAAAAAGTAAGAAAGCCCCTACTCTAGTACTTACATTTTATATTATATCAATTCTATTTCTTTTAATAATCAATATCAATCTTCCTAAATCTGGGATTGTATACTTTGAAAATACTTTCATTATGGAAAAACCATCTTCAGGATCAAATCTCTACCAAATTGTAAAGAAAGGAGATAAATTAAAAATTATAGGAGAAGAGAGTGTTTGGTACAAAATAAAAATTAATGAAGCAGAAAAATATATTAGAAAAAAAAATATAAAAATTATTAACTAATAATTTTTTAAAAGTGACTCTTGTTCATTTAAGATCTCTTTATATGCAAGTGTATCAGAAAGTTTAGGGAACCAATTCTTAATCAAATAAGCCAATTTACCTCTAAAAGTAAAAATTAAATTTCTTTTTTTATTTTTATATCCATCAAAAATTTTTATTGCACACTGCTCTGAAGTCATCATTTTTTTATTATCTCTTGATGTTTTTCCTTCTTTTGAACCATCATTTTTTAAAGTATTAATTCTCAAATTACTTTTAACATATCCAGGAGAAACAACCATTATATGAACTCCTTTATTTTTTAATTCTAATCTTAATGAATCAAAAAAACCTTGCATAGCATGTTTTGAAGCAACATATGCTGAACGTGTTGGAGTAGCTATAAACCCATTTAAAGAAGAAATAGCTATAATAGAACCATGACTTTTAATTAAGTGAGGAAGGGCATACTTTGCAGAATAAACAGATCCAAAAAAATTAATATTAAAAAGTTTTTCAAAAATACTTAATTCAACATATTCAAAAACTGAACGAATTGAAATTCCAGCATTACAAACTAAAACATCAATTTGTCCAAAATCATCAATAGCTTTTTTAATCATTCTATCTATATCTTTCTTATTTGATACATCATGACATATAAAACTGCATTTTACACCTCTAATTTTAATATTTGAACATACTTTTTTTAATCTTTCTTGATTTGTTCCACCAATTAATATATTAAATCCTTCTTGTGAAAATTTATAAGCTAAAGCCTCTCCAATTCCAGAAGAACCACCAGTAATTACCGCTACTTTATTTCTCATTATAAATATAAATTTATAAAAATAATCTATTTTTATATTAGTAAATAATAAATCCTATGAATGATGCCCGATATAATTAATGAATTAGGAGAAAATAGAGAAGACTATTTTAATGCCGGTTCACCTCCAATTTTTTCAACTTCCAATTTTTTATTTGATAAAATAGAAGATATGAGAGAAGCTATGGTTACTAATAATGAAAAACCATTTTATACTAGAGGACATAACCCTACAACTAGAATATTAGAAAAAAAAATTGCAGCACTAGAAAATACTGAATCAGCAATTGCAGTAAGCAGTGGTATGGGAGCCGTAGCCATTGGAATGCTATCACAGTTAAAAAGTGGTGATCATTTAATTTGTATTAAAAAACCATATACTGGAACAGATAAGTTAACTAATAAAATTCTTCCAAAATTTAATATAGAAACAACATTTATAGAGGGAAAAACTATTGATGAATTCAAAAATGCTATAAAAAATAATACAAAATTAATTTTTTTAGAAAGTCCAAATTCATGGACTTATGAAATGCAAGATTTAAAAAAAATAAGTGACTTAGCAAAAGAAAAAAATATTATAACTGCTATGGATAATAGCTATGCATCACCAATAAATTGTAACCCTAGTGATTGGGGAATTGATATTATAATTCACTCAGCAACAAAATATATTGGAGGTCATTCAAATGCAATGGGCGGAATTATATGTAGTTCAAAAAAAATAATAAATCAAATTTATGAGTGTGAATACACATTACTTGGAAACATAATGTCACCATTTAATTCATGGATTTTTATTAATGGACTTAGAACACTAAAAGTAAGAATGAATCAAATCAGTAAATCAACTCCTAAAATTGTAAAATTTTTAGAAAATCATCCAAAAATCGAAAAAGTAATATATCCACATAGTAAAAATTTTGATCAAAAAAATCTTGTTAAAAAATACCTAAAAAATCCATGTGGACAATTTTCTATTCAATTAAAAAGTCAAAATAATAAAGAGATTGAATCTTTTTGTGATAAACTTCATCACTTTAAAATGGGTTGCTCTTGGGGGGGATATGAGTCTTTAATTTTTCCAGAAATTGCCAGATATAACTCATCAAGTAAATATTATAATGACACAGAGTTTTTACCCATAAATTTTATTAGATTTTATATAGGATTAGAAGATGAAAAAATGCTTATAAATGATTTAAAAAAAGCCCTTAACTAAAAAACTATTTAAAATTTTGTTACAGCCCCTTTATATTCAGAAATAGTATATTTTATGTAATAAAAATAAATACCAGGGGACAAACCACTACCATCCCACTCAAAATTTCTATCATAAGATTTATAAACTTCTATCCCAGTCCTATCAAGAAAAGATATATACTCAAAATTATCATCACATGCATCAATAGGTAAATTTTGAGATGGATTCGTTAAATTTGATAAAACATAGGTATCATTAATACCATCATTATTTGGACTAAATGCATTAGGTGGTGTAAAACCAAATTCATCTTTTTTTGGTTTTCTTAATAAGAATTTAATTGTTTTTGTAGAAATAGCAAAAAATGGACAACTATTATCACTAACCTTAAACGTTAAATTATATCCTTTTGTAGAAAAATCACTATTCAAAAATTCACATGTAGGATTCCATTTTAATTGACTTGTAACTTCACCTCTACCTGAGGCAGATTCAAAAGAAAATTCTCCAGGCAAGATATCAGAAATTAATTCTAATAAAATCATATCATTATCCTCATCAATAGCATTAATATCAATCTCAAATGGCATATTAACTATAATTTCTTCCTCACTATTATTTGTAATTTGGGGTTTACTGTTTTCGTCTAAATTAATATTAATAATAAGCTGTATAGTATCTGCATTTACCTCTTGACAAAAATCAATATCTTCTGTTATAAAATTAATTTTATATTGATTTGTTCCATCATAAGGAAAATTAATACATTCAAAATCAATGGCAAATGATCCATCAACATGACCTATTGCAGGACCATTTGAGGCAAAAGATGCATTTATATCCACAAGATTAAAATCGACACCAATAGCTGATAAAGTTAATGTATCATTATCTAAATCATCAGCATCAAATTCAATAGAATATGCCCCTGATAAATTAGTTTCTATTTCGATAATAGAAAAATTAGGCCTATTATTTACAGAATCAGTAATTGGCTTATTTGCTACTATATCTGGACCTGAATTAAGAGGTAACTCAACTGTTAAATCATAATAAATAGTATCTTGATTTAATATAAGACATGTATCTAAATCATCAAGTACTATTCCCAAGAGGAAATTTGTTTTATCACTATAATCAAACTGTCTACAATTAGTATCAAAAGATAATTGACTTTTAATAGAACCAGCATTAGTTTCAGCTATACTAAAACCAATTCCATAATCTTCTATATCGTATCCAGGTTTATCTGGAACTATAAAATAGTTTAAAGTTAAACTGTCAAAATCTGGATCTACACCATTGATAATAGTTGCATATTGTGAATTCCACGGTATGGTAACTTTGTTAGTATCAAGT
>Ga0310124_10002844_pt1 | contig 11791 bp, 9 predicted proteins | sample CB11b_AW_Bot5_MG_FD_203507 | JGI IMG/M metagenome (GOLD analysis project Ga0310124, IMG submission 203507) | Marine microbial communities from Western Arctic Ocean, Canada - CB11b_AW_Bot5 | ecosystem: Environmental > Aquatic > Marine > Oceanic | place: Canada: Western Arctic Ocean | collected...
GTCGTGGTTTGGCCCACGTCCAGCGAGCGGGCGGCAACGTCGAAGCCGGGGATGACCTGGCCAGACCCGATGATGAACTCCAGCGGGTCGCGCTCGCGGGACGAGTCGAATATCGTGCCGTCGTCGAGTGTGCCGTGGTAGTGGACCGCTACTTTCTCGCCTTCGTTGGCCATGGAGGCTGCCTTTCGGTGCTGGTCTAGTTGATCTCGACGATCTCGATCTTGAACGTGAGGGCCTTGCCCGCCAGCGCGTGGTTGCCGTCGATGGTGGCGGTCACCGTGCCGATGGCGGTGACGATGACGGAGCCGCCGGTGGCCGAGAACAATTGCTGGCTGACGATGGCCTCCGGGGGAATGCTCTCGCGGGGTACCTCAAGAATCAGCTCGTCGAGGCGCCGGCCGTAGGCCTCTTCGGGTGGAATGCGGATGGTGGTTTTCTCGCCCAGGGCCATGCCGAGCACCGCGGCGTCGAAGCCGGGGATCATCTGGCCTGCCGCGACGGTGAACGTGAGCGGGACGCCCTCCAACGAGGAGTCGAAGACCTCGCCGTCGTCTAGCGTGCCGTGGTAGTGGACGCTGACGGTGCTGCCGGCAAGTGCAATGGGCACGCCTGCTGCGTTGGTGGGAATCGTCGGCGTCGGCGTGGGGGCGACCGCGAGCGTGGCAATAGGCGTGGGCATCGCGTCGCTGCCACACGCCGCGGTCAGCAGTGCGATGGTGGTGAAGGCGAGTGCGAGCCAGAGGCGGTGGGGTTGGAGACGGGTTACGGCGGTTATGGCGACCCCGCAACCGAGCCGGATGCCGCGGCGATGCTTTGCCGCATGGCGCCGACGGCCTCGGCGATACCCATGCGGTCGTTGTAGACGGCGGAACCGGCCACGATCACGCTGGCGCCCGCGTCGAGTACGACGCTGACGTTGTCGGGCTTGACCCCGCCGTCGACTTCGAGCTCGGTGGCGAGATTAGCCTCGTCGATGAGCTGGCGCAGGCGTCGGATCTTGGGCAGCACGCTGGGGATGAAGGACTGGCCGCCGTAGCCGGGGTTGACCGTCATGGGCAAGACCAGGTCCAGGTCGGAGAGGACCTCCTCGACGGCGCTGGCGGGGGTCGACGGGTTGAGGGCGACGCCCGCGCGGGCGCCTAGCTCGCGGATCTGGTGAATCACGCGATCCAGGTGCGAGACCGCCTCCTGGTGGACGGTGACGATGCTGGCGCCGGCGCTGATGAAGTCGGGCACGAGCCTGTCTGGCTCGACGATCATGAGGTGGACGTCCAGGGGGAGCGAGGTGTGCTTGCGGATGGCGTCGACGATGAGCGGGCCGATGGTCAGCGGGGGCACGAACTGGCCATCCATAACATCCACATGGATGTAGTCGGCGCCGGCGGCCTCGGTTTCGGCAACGATCTCGCCGATGCGGGCGAAGTCTGCGCTCAGGATGGAGGGCGCGAGTTTGACGCTCATGCAGATGCTTTGCGGGCGGTCAGGCGGACGCGCGCCTGCTTGATGGCGTCGGCGACGCGGTTGGGGGCGGTGCCGCCGGGCACGTCGCGGGCCTTGGCGCTGGCGAGGGCAGTGACGTCGTAGACGTCGGGCTCGAAGGCGTGGGACTGCTTTTTGAACTCGTCCATGGACAGATCAGTCAGCGTGCCCTTGCGGGCGTAAGCGATGTCCACCAGGGCGCTGACGGCGGAGTGGGCCTCGCGGAAGGGCACTCCTTTGATGACGAGGTAGTCGGCGATGTCGGTGGCGAGCAGCGAGCTGTCCTGGGCCGCGATCTGCATGCGCGCCTCGTCGATCTCCGTCCCGTGCAGCATGCCAGCGAAGGCTTCGAGGGTGGCGACGAGGGTATCGGCAGTGTCGAAGAGCCCTTCTTTGTCCTCTTGGAGGTCGCGGTTGTACGTGAGGGGGAGGCCCTTCATGGTGGTCAGGAGCGCGAATAGCGAGCCGTAGACGCGACCGGTCTTGCCGCGTGCGATCTCGGCGAAATCGGGATTGCGTTTCTGGGGCATGATGCTGGATCCGGTGACCCATTCTTGCCCCAAACGCAGGAAGCCGAACTCCTGGGAGGCCCAGAGGATGATCTCCTCGGCCAGGCGGGAGCCGTGCATCATGCACGTGGCGGCGGTCGCCAGGAACTCGATGATGTAGTCGCGATCCGCGACGGCGTCCATGGAGTTGCGGCTGACGCTATCGAATCCGAGCTCCTCGGCCACGTAGTCGCGGTCGATGGGGTACGGCACGCCTGCCAGCGCGCCGCTGCCCAAGGGCAATACGTTGGTGCGGCGGCGGCAGTCGGCGAAGCGGTCGAGGTCGCGGTCGAACATCTCGAAGTACGCCAGCAGGTGGTGTGAGAAAAGTACGGGTTGGGCGCGCTGGAGGTGGGTGTAGCCGGGCATGACGGCGCCCATGTGGCGCTCGGCCTGCGCGAGGAGCGCGCCCTGGACTTCGCGGAGTGCGATCTGTGCGTTCGCGATGGCATCGCGGACGAACATGCGCGTGCCGGTGGCGACCTGATCGTTCCGGGAGCGACCGGTGTGCAGCCGCCCCGCGGGCTCGCCGATGAGCTCGTGGAGGCGGACCTCGATGTTCATATGGATGTCTTCGAGATCGTCGCGCCAAGGAAAGTCGCCCGCCTCGATCTCGCGGCGCACGGACTCGAGCCCGCCAACGATGGCGCCGGCGTCGTCGGTGGAGACGATGCCCTGCTTGCCCAGCATGCGTGCGTGGGCGATGGAGCCGTCGATGTCGTAGGGGTAGAGCCGGCGGTCGTACCCGATGGACACGGTGAAGGGGGACGTTGATTGGAAGTGGTGGGTCGTGTACTCGGCCATGGCTTGCTTATTGTAGTGGTCTAGGCCACTACGGGGCCATGTTTTAGGGAGGGAGCGTTGCGCGAACGCTTGCTGCAACAATGAGCGATGGTGGGGGTCTGCGACTGCCACAGAGAGCTGTAGTCCGGAGCCGTAGCGCGAGGGGCGCGCACAGTTAGACACAACGCTAAGATGCGCCGCATGGCTGACACTCCCGCCTTTCAGGACCAAACCCAAGTTGACGATTCCTTGGCGGAGCGTGTGCGACCGTGGGGCTCGTTGGTGTTCCCGCAGTTCAGGTTGCTGATCACGAGTGGGTTGCTCGGGTCGGTGGGGACGCAGATGCGGGAGGTGATCAACCTGTGGGTGGTGTACGAGTTGACGGGCTCGGCGCTGCATCTGGGGGTGCTGGGCGCGCTTCGGGTGATCCCGCTGATCGTGCTTGGCCTTCTTGGCGGCGTGCTGGCGGACATGATCGACCGGCGTAAGCTCCTGCAGTTCGGGCAGCTATCGGGGCTCGTGTTCACCGCCGTGCTGGGCGGCATGGCGCTCACGGACAACCTGGAGTGGTGGCACGTGTACATCATCACTCTGCTGGCGACGTCGGCGACGACGCTAGATGCGCCCGCGCGTATGGCGCTGGTGAACGCCGCCGTGCCGCGAACACACCTGATGAACGCCGTTACGCTCAGCTCCAGCGTCCACCAGGCCTCGATTCTCGTCGGGCCGGCCATCGGTGGCGTGATTATCGCTATCGCAAGCCCCGGGATCGCGTATGTGATCAACGTCGGACTGTTCGCCGGTGCGGTGATGGCGGTGTTGCTGCTGCGGGATATCCGACCGATCGACGCGAAGCGGCGGCCCCGCTTTGGCGGGGCGGACCTGCTGGAGGGCCTGCGGTTCATCGTGCGTACGCCACTGGTGTTGGCGATGATAACCCTCGATTTTGGGGTGATCCTGTTTACTAGCTATCGGATGCTGACGCCGATCTTCGCCGAAGAGAAGCTGGGCGTCGGTGCCGGGGGAATGGGTGCGCTGACGACTGCTCCGGCGGTGGGCTTCTTGCTCGTGACGGGCGTGCTGCTGATGCTGGGCGACGTACGCAAGAAGGGCGCGGCCATCGCGCTGGGCGTGGTGGGGTATGCCATCGCAACAGTGGCGTTTGCGGTGTCGGACGTGTTCTTGCTTTCGCTGTTGGCGATGGTGGCGGTGGGGGCGTTCGACGGCATCGGGTCCATCATTCGCAAAACAACGCTGCAGCTCATCGTGCCCGACGAGATACGCGGGCGTGCGACGGCGGTGATGCAGGTCTTCACGCGCGGGACGTCGTCGGTGGGGTTCGTGGCGACGGGCGCGGTGGCGGCCGCGATCGGGGCCAGCGAGGCGCTGATCGTGGGCAGCGTCGTGTCGATCGGCGTGCTGGCCGTGGTCCTGGTGATCTGGCGTCAGTTCTTTAATTTCAGGACGGACTAACGGCGTAGCCGCGCGCGTGTCTAAGGCATGCGAACCGGGCTTTCGGGCAGCTCGCCGTTGGGCACGGAAACGATGTTGGCGGCGTGGACGAAGATGCGGGTATTGCGCCAGCCGATGCTGACGCCCGTGCCCAAGATGGTGCCCCATTGCCCGTGCTCGCTCCCGATCCCTACGGGGTCGACCATGCGGATACCGCCGTCGGTGGCGAGCGCGGTGCTGGCGAAGAAGTTGGCAAGCGTGCCTCTAAAGGCGAGCGCAATACCGAGACCGAAGATGGAGACGATGGCGAGCAGTGGTGTGACCGGCTGGCGGAAAACGCTGAGCAGGTAGACCACGGCGACGATGCCGACGGTGAGCGCGGCGAAGCGCTGGACGATGGGCAACGCGGTGTTGGAGAGGAAGGGCCTGATGCGCAGGCGACCGTGGACGTACTAGCTGCGGAACTCATTGGACGCGCGGATCGCTGCAACGGCACCGAAGTGCAGGTAACGGATGCGGTACGTTCGATGGGGTCGTCGTACTCGTCAGACGCGGAGAAGGAGCAGGTGGCGACGGTGGGGGCAAGGGTGACAAGGAACCAGAAAACCGTACGGCGATGAGCCTGTTTCCAGAGGTGGGCATGGTCGTGTGGGGCCGCAGAAAGGCGGTCTTCGAAGATGACGGAGATGGAGGGAAACGACCCCGGCGAAGACGAGGCCGCCCACGCGAAGGCCTGTGCCGATGATGAGCTCTTCGTGGTTACCGTTCCCGAACGTTCGCGGGCCGTGATTGGTGCTCGGCCGGTGTAGCTAGCGGCCCGGTCCGGGTGACCCTGTCCGGAGTGCGTCGTTGAACCGGTTGGAGGGACTACACGTTGGAGACGGTAAGGGGGTTGGGTGTGCGGACCCGGTAGAGATCGGGCTGCGGTGAGCACCGACACGCTTTGAGGCTTAGATCGTCAGCACGATTGCACCCAGCGCCGCGAGGACGACGCCGGCGACAACCTGCGGGCTGAAGAGCTCGCGATTGCGGTTGATCAGATAGGCGAACCCCAATCCGAAAAAGGCGAGCGTTTCCACCAGTGCGGAGACGACGGAGACTGGAGCCCGCTCGAACGCAGCGAATCGGAACAGCTGCGCCGTGATCATCGTGGCAGACACCATGGCGAACATGTACAGGGAGTTGCTGTTCAGGTCGCCGAGGCCTCGTCGATTGCGCGGAAACGCTAAGGTGGCGAGCATGAGGCTGGCCGCCGCCGCGTGGGCGACCGCCGCGCCGAGCATGCTCAGCCCCGAGCCCACGAGCACGTAGCCGATCAGGAAATTGGCGAAGGCGTAGGACAGCGCGGCGATACTGGCAAACGTGAACCCCTCGGTTAGCTTTAGTTTTGTGCCACTAACGAGCTCTAATTTCATTCGCGACGGGCGGGAAAAGGCCAGCAGCGGCGCGACGATGATGAGCGCAAGACCCAAGATCCGCAAACCGGTGATCTGCTCGTCCAGTAGCCAGAAGCCCAGGATCGCAGAGATCAGCGTGGAGAACGTCCGCAGCGGCGCAGTGAGGTTGGCGCCGATGGCCTGGATTGCCATGAAGTTGGAGTACCGTCCGCCGATGAAATTCAAGAGTCCCGCAAGCGCCAACAGGCCATAGTCGGCGGCGCCGAACTCGCCCGCGCGCTGCGCTTGGCCGGCGACGAACGCGAAGACCACGAACAGGGGCGTGGCGAGGGTCAGGGTGACGACGATGAGGTAGTAGGGCGGGGCCCAGCGAACGCCGCGCCGGACGATGGCCGAATTCAGCCCGAGCAACGCCGCGGATGCAAGTGCGAACGCGGCGCCAATCATCGATGAGCCCCGGGCAGGGTGACCCTAATCGGCTTCGCCCTGCACCTGCGCCTGGGTGCGCGTGGGGAGGCCGAATAGCTCGATGAACCCCACCGACGCCTGGTGATCGAACGCGTCGCCCACGTCGTAGGTCGCAAGGTCATGACGGTAGAGGGAGACGTCGCTCTTGCGTCCGACAACGGTGCAGGTGCCTTTGAACAGGCGTAGGCGAACGGTCCCCGTGACATGGGTCTGGGTGCTCGAAACGTAGGCGTCCAGATCGCGGCGGTGCGCGGAGAACCAAAGTCCGTTGTAGACCATGTCGGCGTATTCGGCCGCGAGGCGGTCTTTGAACCGTGACTGCTCCTTGGTCAGGCAGAGGGCCTCGAGGGAGCGGTGGGCCTGATGCAGCACGACGGCGGCGGGCGCCTCGTATAGCTCGCGCGACTTGATACCGACCAGGCGGTTCTCGACGTGGTCGATACGCCCGACGCCGCAGGCGCCGGCAATCTGGTTCATGCGCTCGACCAGGGCTACGTCGCCGAGCTGGTTGCCGTCGATGGAAACGGGGATGCCGCGCTCGAAGCCGACTTCAACTTCGCTGGGCTTGTCCGGCGCGGCATCCGCGGCCACGGTCCAGGCGTAGGCCTCCTCCGGGGGAGCAACCCAGGGGTCTTCCAGATCACCGGCCTCGATGCTCCGGCCCCACAGGTTCTCGTCGACCGAGTAGGGACTGCGCTTGTTGAGATCCAGGGGGATGTCCTTGGCTTGCGCGTAGGCAATTTCCTCATCGCGGGTCATGTTCCACTCGCGCGCAGGAGCGACAACCTTCAGGTCGGGGGCGAGCGCCGCGGCGCTGACGTCGAACCGCACCTGGTCGTTGCCCTTGCCCGTGCAGCCGTGGGCGATGGCGAATGCGGCCTCTTCCTGTGCAATGCGGACCAGGTGTTTGGTGATGAGCGGACGGCCCAGGGCGGTCGCGAGCGGGTAGACGCCTTCGTACAGAGCGCCTGCTTGCAAGGCGGGCCAGACGTACTCGCGGATGAACTCTTCGCGCACGTCGATCACGTCGGCCCGGGTGGCGCCGATCCGCAGCGCGCGCTGGCGAGCGGCTTCCAGGTCGACCTGGCCGCCGAGATCCATGGTCAACGTTGCTACGCCCGATTCGTAGCGTTCCTGGAGCCAGCGAATTGCGACGGACGTGTCCAGCCCGCCGCTGTACGCGAGTACGATCGTGTCAGCCATGGAGTCCTTTCGGAGGTCGCCCGCGGTTCGTGATCGTGAGCCTAGGAAGCCAGCGCCTTGGCGAATCCACGCTCCAGCTTTTCGATCGCTTCGTCAACATCGGCTTCGGTGATGGTGAGCGGAGGCATGAAACGGATGGCGTCCGGCCGCACCGGATTCAGGAGCAAACCCTCCTCGTTGCAGGCGGCGACGACCTTCGGAGAAATCGTATCACTGAACTGGAGGGCCAGCAAAAGGCCCATGCCACGAACTTCCACGACCGCATCGTCGTGCGCGGCCTTGAACTCCCCGAGCTTCGCCTTGAAGTAGGCACCGACGCGCGCGGCGTTGCCGGGGACGTCGTGTTCCACCATGAAGCGCACGGCGGCGTTGGCGGCGGCGGTCGCGAGGGCGTTGCCGCCGAACGTACTGCCGTGGTCGCCAGGCTCGAGAATGTCGCAAGAGTCCTTGCACAGGAACGCGCCCACGGGCACGCCGTTGCCGAGCCCCTTAGCGAGGGTCATGACGTCAGGCTCGACGTCGAACGCCTGGTGCCCCCACAGCGTGCCGAGCCGGCCCATGCCGGTCTGAATCTCGTCGAAGATCAGTAGTATTCCGTTGGCGTCGCACCACTCGCGCAGGCCCTTGAGGTAGCCCTCGGTGGGGACGTTGACGCCGCCCTCACCTTGGAGAACCTCGACCATGACCGCGCAGGTGCCGGCATTGGTTGCACCCTTGACGGCGTCGAGGTCGTCGTAGGGGACGTTGACGAATCCAGGGGTGAGGGGCGCCCATTTCTCCTGGTAGGCGGGTTGGCCGGTGGCCGCGGCCATGGCCAGGGTGCGCCCGTGGAACGAGTTGAGGACGGTTATGATTTCCTGCCCGCCGTTACGGTTGAGGCGGCCGTACTTGCGGGCGAGCTTGACGGCGCCCTCGTTGGCTTCGGCGCCGCTGTTACAGAAGAAGACCTTGTCCAGGCTGCTGTTTTCGACCAGCGCCTCCGCGAGCTCCAATTGGGGCGTCGTGTAGAACTGGTTGGACGTCTGCAGCAGCGTGGCGGCCTGCTCCTGGATGGCCTTGGTGACGGCGGGATGGGCGTGGCCGAGATTCACGACGGCCCACCCGGCGGTGAAGTCGAGGTATTCCTTACCGTCGACGTCCCAGACGCGGGCGCCTTCGCCCCGCTGGATGACCACGGGTTGGCGGTTCACGACGTGCATGTAGTACTTAGCTTCTTGTGCTTTCCAGTCGGTGGTCATGGTTGGGCCTCTTTGGCAAGTTTTTCAAGGGTGTTCAGGGAGCTATCCAGCGCTTCGGCGCCGCCGACGAACGAGTTTAGCGCCGTTCGGAGCTCATCGACGATGGCGAGCAAGTCGCCCGGGGCGATCCCGCCGTTGACCGGCTCGTCGTCCGTTCGGTCGGGTCGGGCGCCGCCGAGAATGGTGCGGACGGCGTCGTCCAGCGTTTCCTCCATGACCACGTCGTCGTTGGTGGCGAGGATGACGCGCTTGAGCTCGGGGAATGCCAGCGAGTCGGCCTGCAGATAGATGGGCTCGGCATACAGCAGCGATTCGCCGATGGGAATCACCAGCAGGTTGCCGCGGATCACGTTGGAGCCGGACTGGTCCCAGAGCGTGAACTGCTCGGATATGGCCGGGTCGTTATCGATGCGGGCCTCGACCTGCGCCGTGCCGTTGAAGATCTGGGCCTTGTCGAATTCGAACACGATGACGTCCCCGTAGTGACCGGGGTCCGAACGCGCGGCCATCCAGGCGACCAGATTGGGCTTGTCCTGGGGAGTGAACGGCAGAACGAGCACGAATTCCTCGCGGTCCTCGCCGGGTAGCTTCATGATCACGTAATACGGGTCGACCACGCGGCGCCCGTCGCGCCCGTCGGGCTGCTCGGCGTCGACGGTAGCGCCGATGACCTCCTGGCCCAGCTCCCACTGGTCCTCCTTCAGGAAGAACTCGCGCGGGTCAGTCATGTGGTACTGGAGGAATACATCGGCCTGGGCTTCGAGGAGCTCCTCGGGGTAGCGGATGTGCTCCCGCAATCCGGTGGGCATCTGGTCGATGGGCGTGAACAGGCTGGGAAACGCATTACGCCACATGCCGAGGACGGGGTCGGGCTTGTCCAGCTCTAGCGTGTAGAAGATCATGGAGCCGTTGTAGGCGTCCACGACCACCTTCACGCTGTTGCGGATGTAGTTGAGCGGGCGATCGAACACGGTGCGGCTGCGGAAGCTGTCGCCGCTGGACTGGACGACCTGAATGGTGCGTGAGTACGGGAAGCGGTCGGTGGTCACGAACGCGTCTTGGATCCAATACAGACCCCCATCCGATACGACCATGTAGGGGTCGTCGTCCAGTTCGAGCCACGGAGCGACGGTACTCACGCGGTTGCGAACGCTGCGGCGGTACAGCACCCGGCTGTCGTCGCGCATCGCGCTGGAGAAGACGAAGTTCACGTCCTCGAATTCCCATCCAAAGATGAAGCGGCGCCAAAAACTGCCCAACGGCACGCCGCCAGCGCCGTCGTAGCCATCGAGGAACACCGGAAGACCGCCCGGGTCGTCCGCCGGGCGATCGAATTGCCTCTCGCTCGTGTTGACGATGACCTCATCGTCGGTGATGTCGCCTCCAGGGAGCGCAGGGTCGCCGAGGACGCTAGAGTCGAGACCGAAGCTCTCGCCGTAGTAGATACGCGGCTGTGTGACCTCGAACGACCCGGCCTCCGATTCGTCGCGCACAGGAATGTCGCGCAGGACGTATTCGGGCTGCCCCCCTCCGGTGAAGCCCGTTGCCGTGGACATTGCGACGCCATACCCATGGGTGTAGATGAGCTTGCGGTTGATCCAATTCTGGGCCGTGTCATCGAGCCCGGCCTGGAACAGCTCCCGGGTGCCCAGCAGCACCTGGCGGTATTTGCCGTCCACGGTGTACCTGTCGACGTCCACGTCCAGGAAGTCGTAGTAGAGGCGCAAGTGTTGTTCCTGGTTGTACACGTCGCGCAATGGCCGGGGATCCCAGAGACGGATGTTGTTGATGGTCTCGGGGTTCGCGGCGATGTCGCGGGCCAGGGTGTCGTCACGTACCTTGTACGGGACTTCGAGCACCCCGTCGAGGTCGAACCCGAGGCGGGTCCATTCGATGTTGCGCTCGATGTACCTCTCCTCGCGCTCGAACTCGGAGGGCTCGACGGCGAAGCGCTGGACCAGCAGGGGCCAGGCGATGCCCGCCGCGAGGCCGGCGATGGCCCAGAGGGAGAATGCCGCGATGATCATGCGCATGGCGTCGCGCAGATTTGCCACGCGCACCGCCACGGCCATGATGACGGCGGCCAGCAGCGCGATGGCGGTGAGGAGGTAGAGCGCCGGAATCCGCGCGTTGACGTCGGTGTAGGTCGCCCCCGTGACGGCGCCGGAGCTGGAGAACAGGGTCTCGTAGGTGTCCAAGAAGTGGCCGGCGGCGATGGTCACCATGAGCGCGGCGCCAATGATGCCCAGGTAGACCTTGGCGCGGCCGGTCATGACCGGGTTGATGCCACGAGCGCTGTAGATCAGCAGGTAGAGGCCAACGGTGGTGACGAGGACGACGATGGTAAGCCCCAGGAGCCAGCCTTGAATGGTGTGCAGCATGGGCAGGGTGAAGACGTAGAAGCCCACGTCGTTTCCGAACTGGGGGTCGTCGATGCCGAACTCGGTGGAGTTCCAAAAGCGCAGGAAGGCTTCCCAGCGATCGGCCAGCGCGGCGGCGAAACTGAGAACGATGATGGCACCCATGATGGCGGCGCCGGTGATGATGGAGCGTTTGATCCAGGTGGTGGCGAGCAGCGAGAAGGGCAGGACCGTGGGGCCCCACGACGCACGCCAGGCGGCACGGTAGGCGAAGTAGATGGCGGCGGCGCTGGCGGCGAAACCGACGAAGTAGAGGGAGATACGGGTATACAGCACCGTGCTGAATACGCTGCGCAGGCCGAGGTTCGAGAACCACAGCCAGTCGGTGTAGGCCGACCGCACAAAGTCCAGCACCAGGTAGACCAACCCCAGCACGGTCAGCGCGATGGTCGCCCTCGCCATGAGCACCGCCCAACCGGGCAGGCCCTCAAATGTTCCCATATCGGGCGGAGGCGGGAGGCTATCCTCCCCGTCTCCGCTCAGTTCCATCGCCACGTTGGCTCTCCCTCTCGTTTCCTGGTGGGCTCTTGGCCCGCTAAGCGACGGCGGTCCCGGTGACGGTGCCGTCCATGCAGTTGATCAACGCCCGCGGTGCGGTGCCATTCACGATGTGCGCCGCGATCCCCGCCTTGGCGGCTTGGACGCACGCCTCAAGTTTGGGGATCATGCCCCCTTTAACGATGCCCGAGGTGACCAGGCCTTGCCCCATGTCTACCGATAGCCGCTTGAGCGCTCGCCCGTTGGCGTCGAGGATGCCGTCAACGTCGGTGAGGAACACGAGGTCGGTCGCCGACACGGCAACC